>PPYF01525240.1_pt1 | contig 29933 bp, 29 predicted proteins | sample 1559871 | NCBI WGS metagenome assembly PPYF01 (sample SAMN08240021, study PRJNA423297) | Human gut metagenome, whole genome shotgun sequencing project.
CGCCGCCGAACTGCATGTTGCAGCCGTAGTGCTGGAACATGTAGTAGAAGTCGTAGCTCTGCATGATCATGTAGTTGAATTCGAGGAAGGACAGGCCCTTCTCCATCCGCTGTTCATAGCACTTGGCGCGCAGCATGTTGTTGACGGAGAAGCAAGCGCCCACATCGCGCAGCAGCTCCACGTAATTCAGGTTCAGCAGCCAGTCGGCGTTGTTCAGCATCAGAGCCTTACCGTCGGAGAAGTCGATGAATTTCTCCATCTGCTTCTTGAAGCATGCCGCGTTGTGAGCAATGTCTTCCTTGGTCAGCATCTTGCGCATGTCGGTGCGGCCGGAGGGGTCGCCGATCATGGTGGTGCCGCCGCCGATCAGAGCGATAGGCTTATTGCCCGCCATCTGCAGACGCTTCATCAGGGTCAGCGCCATGAAGTGACCGGCAGTCAGGCTGTCGGCCGTGCAGTCAAAGCCGATGTAGAAGGTGGCTTTGCCGTTGTTGATGAGGTCGATGATCTCCTCATCGGTGATCTGGGCGACCAGACCACGAGCCTTGAGTTCTTCGTAGAGAGTCATGGATAGTTCCTCCTGTTGTTGTGGGCAGAGGGAAAAGAAAACGCCCCCTGCCAAAATAAATTTGGCAGAGGGCGAGAAAAAATCGCGGTACCACCTCTGTTTGCCGCCTCCTCACGGAAACGGCCTCACGAGTGCATGCCCCAGAGTAGGACGACACTCCTGCGTTTGTAACGCTCGCACGCGGCACGGCCTACTAGAGAAAGCTTCTCATTCAGCTTGCAGCTCCGGGAGGTATTTCCCCCGCTGCTCTGCACGCCCCTTTCACCAACCGGGGCCTCTCTGGGCAGAGCGCTTCAGGGTACTTATTCCCTTCTTCGCCTTTCAACAAAAGCCAGTTTAACACATTTCCGGAAGCTTGTCAATCACGAGTTTCCCGCTCGGCAATGCCCAGCATCTCCCGCGCGTTGGCACGGGAAAGCTCGGTGACATAATCGCCGGAAATGATATGCGCCAGCGCATCCACCCGGCCCTCCTGATCAAGGGGATGGATCTCCGTATAGGTGCGCTCGTTTGCAACATTTTTCTGGATGAGCAGATGGCAGTCAGCCAGTGCAGCGATCTGTGCGGTGTGGGTGATGCAGAGGATCTGGTGGTCCTTTGCGCTCTGCTTGAGCACCTCGCCGATGCGGCTGGCAGCCTTGCCCGAAACGCCGCTGTCGATCTCATCGTAAATGACGGTGGGCACGGCGTCCTTATCCGCCATTGCGTTCTTGATGGCCAGCGTGATGCGGCTCAGCTCGCCGCCGGACGCGATCTTTGCCAGCGGCTTCGGGGCCTCACCGGGGTTGGTGGAGATATAAAATTCCACGCTGTCCTGTCCATGGCTGGCCAGAGGCCCCCTTGTGTGGCGGAGCGTCATTCGGACGCCGGGCATGTTCAGAAAATCCAGCGTGCCGGAAATGCGTTTGTTCAGCTCTTCAAACGCTTTCAGGCGGGTCTGGGTCAGCGCCTCGGCCTTATCCCGCGCCAGCACATAAAGCCGGTGCTTTTCCGCTTGCAGCTGTTCGGCCCGCTCCTCCGAGAACTGGATGCGTTCCAGCTCTTCTCGCGCCCGCTGGCCAAAAGCGATGATGTCTTCCACCGTGTCGCCGTACTTGCGCTTGAGCTTGTAGATCCGATCGATGCGCTGTTCGATCTCGTCCAGTTCTGCATCATTTGTATCATATCCATCGAGCCGGTTGATGAGGTCGGCGGAGAAATCCTTGGCGGAATAATAGAGGTCCAGCAGCTGCCCGGCGGCAGCGGAAAGGCTCCCGTCCACCTGTGCAGCGGCGTCAAGGGCATTGGAAGCTTCGCCCAGCAGATCGACTGCACCGGGCGTCTCGTCGTCACCCGAAAGCAGAGCGTAGCTCTGGGAGATGCGCTCCCGGATGGTGGAGGCGTTCGCCAGCACTCTGCGGCGGGCATCCAGCGTTTCCTCTTCCCCTGCCGTCAGCGCGGCGTCCTCGATTTCCTGAACCTGATAGCTCAACAGGTCGATGCGGCGCTGTTTTTCCGCTTCATCGGTGATGATGGCATCCAGTTCCTTTTTGACCTTGATGAGTTCCCGGTAGACCGCATAATATTCCTGAAATTCTGCGCCGTTCTGGGCATAGGCGTCCAGAATGCCCTCGTGGCGGGCCGGGTTCAGTAGACCCACCGAGTCGTGCTGGCCGTTGATGTTAATCAGTCCGCCGCACAGCTCCCGCAGGATGGCCGCTGTGGCGGGCATCCCGTTGATGCGGCAGGTGCTCTTGCCCTCGGCGGTGATCTCCCGGCTCAGGGTCAGCGCGTCCGAGCGCTCGTACCCCGCCTTCTCCAGACTGTCCAGAACCGAAGGGGGCACATCGTCGAAGGCAGCGCGGATGACCGCCTTGGCAGCTCCGGTGCGCACGAGATCCTTGGACGTCCGGTTGCCGAGGATGGCATTGATGGAATCAATCAGGATCGATTTGCCCGCGCCTGTTTCGCCGGTGAGGACATTCAGCCCCTTTTCAAAATGCACATTGGCTTTCTGGATGACTGCAACATTTTCGATTTGCAGACTACTCAGCATGGTAATTTCTCCCGCATTATTTTTGTCCGATGTGGTGGGTCAGCTCGGTGCAGATGGTTTTGGCATCCCGTTCCGAGCGCGCCACGATCAGGAACGTATCGTCGCCGGACAGCGTTCCGACAACATTTTTCCATTTCAAAGCGTCGAACACCTCACAGGCCGCGTTCGCCATACCGGAGTAGCATTTGACGAGAACCACATGTCCGGCATAGTCCACGCCGAGGACGGATTCGTGAAAGATCGTCTCAAAACGGCCCTGAATTTTAGGGTTCAGCGCTTCGTTGTGGCTGGAAACATACCGGTAACCGGTACTCGTCGCGGCTTTTACAAGGCTGAGTTCCCGGATATCACGGGAGATGGTGGCTTGTGTGGCGTCGAACCCTTCCTTCCGCAGATAGTCGAGCAGAGACTCCTGACGGCTGATCGGATATTCTTGGATCAGGCGCAGGATCGTCTGCTGACGCTCCCGTTTGCTTTTGGCATCGCCTCGGCTGCTGGCCATATGGTTTCCCCTTTCTATCAAAACTTACCGTCTGCCGCGCAGTTTCTGGTCAATGGCCTGAAACTGGTCGGCTTTGCTGAAGGTGATGAGCTGAACGATCTGGTCGCTCAGGCGCACCTCGGCGGTGGCACCGGCGCAGAGCGAATACCCGGCAGCACCGTCGCAGCTGATGAATACTTCCTCGTCCGCCACCTGCCCGACACAGATGTTGATCTTGCGCTCCTGCGCAAAGACCATAGCCGGGCTGGCAAGGCTGTGGGGGCAGATGGGGGTGACGACCACGCCCTTGGTCTGCGAGTCCAGAATCGGGCCGCCCGCCGCCAGCGAATAGGCGGTGGAGCCGGTGGGCGTAGCAACAATCACACCATCTCCACGGTAGTGCTCCACAAGGATATCGTCGCAGTAGATGCTGAAGTCGATGGCTTGCTGCAAGCGGCCTTTGGTCATAACGACATCGTTCAGAGCGTGGCCCGCCCAGCTGTCGTCGCCCAACACCCGGACGTAGAGCAGCATCCGGGTGTCCAGCATGTAGTCCCCGCGCGCTACGGCAGAGAGCTTCTGCTCCATTTCATCCACCTCGCAGGTGGCCAGAAAGCCGCATCGGCCCAGATTGATGCCGAGGATGGGCTTGTGGTATTCCAGTGAGAGGTTCGCTTCGTGCAGGATAGTTCCGTCGCCGCCGATAGTCAGGATGACATCGGTCTTTTCAAGGCACTCCTTTTGGGGCAGGAACTGCACCCCCATGGTGTTGCACTCCTCCCGGAGGTTCATCTGCATCAGCACCTTGGCACCGTGGGCCATCAGGATCTGCGCGGCCCGCTGGGAGATGCCGTAGGCCATCGGCTTGCCGGGGTTGGGCGAAATATAGACCGTCACATCCTTCACCTCTTCTAAATCGTCAGATTCAGCGATCCAGCGTGGAATGGCTGGCCTCCACGACCTGCTTTGCCACACTGTCGTCCAGCACGGCGGGCTCGTCGCTCTTCTGAACGAACATCAGATATTCGATGTTGCCTTCCGGGCCCTTGACAGGGCTGAAGTCCAGCCCGCACACCGCGAAGCCGTTGGCGGCGGCATAGCCCATCGCATTGTGGAGCACTTCGCAGTGGGTGGCCGGGTCACGCACGACGCCGTTCTTGCCGACCTTTTCACGGCCCGCCTCGAACTGCGGCTTGACCAGACAGACGCCCATAGCGTCCGGCGTGGTGATGGCCTGTGCCACCGGGAAGATATGATGCAGCGAGATGAAGGAGACGTCCACACTGAAAAATTCAATGGGTTCGCCCAGTTGGTCGGGCGTGACGCTGCGGATGTTGGTGCGCTCCATATTGACGACGCGCTCGTCGGTACGCAGCTTCCAAGCGAGCTGGCCGTAACCGACATCCACGGCATAGACCTTGACGGCCCCGTTCTGCAGCATACAGTCGGTGAAGCCGCCGGTGGAGGCGCCGATGTCCATGCAGACCTTGCCGTTCGGCGTCAGCGGAAAGCACTGCATCGCCTTTTCCAGCTTCAGTCCGCCACGGCTGACGTAGCCGATGTCGTGGCCGCGCACCTCGACCTTGGCGTCTTCCTTGATCATCTCGCCGGCCTTGTCCACCTTCTGCTCGTTGACGAAAACGACGCCGGACATGATCATAGCCTTGGCGCGTTCACGGCTCTGGATCAAGCCATGCTGAACCAGATATTGATCCAATCGGATTTTCAAGATACAGTTTCTCCTTTCACGGTCTCACGGATGGTCTGCGCCAGATGGGCAGCGTCCAGACCCGTTGCTTCTTTGATCTGCGGGACTGTTGCATGGGGCAGACGAAGGTTCTCGACGGCCCGGTGGATGTACGTACCCTTCCAGCCGGAGCGGTAAAGGGCGGCTTCCAGATGTTCGCCGATGCCGCCGCATGCGACGCACTCCTCGGCGAACAGAATTACATCATAGCGCGAAATTTCTTTGATAAATTCATCTGTAAAGGGATATATCTTTACAAGCTTGTAAACGTCGCAGGGCAGCTTTTCCTCACCCAGAAGCTTTGCCGCACAGAGCACATCCTCCACTTCGTCGGCATAACTGATGAAAGCAGCTTTTGCATGGGGGGCGGTATAGAGGTGATCATACTCCCGGCCGGAGCAGCCGTAAGCAGCCAGCACCTCGCTCTCGCCGCCGCGCGGGTAGCGGATGGCACGCGGTCCCTTCTGCTCGTCACTGAGCAACACCGGCAGCCAATGGCGCAGCTCGGCGTAGTTCGAAGGTGAATAGGTCGGGATACCGATCTGGCTCAGGAAAGCCGGATCGTAGATGCCCTGATGGGTCTCGCCGTCGGCCGGAACAAAACCAGCGCGGTCAATGGCAAGCACAACGTTTTCGTTCAGCAGATTGACGTCGTGGATGATCTGGTCATAGGAGCGCTGCAGGAAGGTGGAATAGATGCAGACCACCGGCAGAATTCCCTGACTGGCCAGACCGGCTGCAAAGGTCACAGCGTGCTGCTCGGCCATGCCCACATCAAAGAAGCGCTTCGGGTGGGTGTGGGCAAAGAATTGCAGACCGGTGCCGTACTTCATGGCTGCAGTAATGGCGCAGATCTTCTCGTTGGTGTCTCCCTCTTTGTTCAGGACATTGCCGAACACATTCGAGAAGGATTCCTTCGGGGCTACTTCCGGGTCGGGAATGCTGTCCACAAGGTCGAACTTCGAAACACCGTGGAAGTTGCCGGGGTTGCTCTCGGCGGGGGCATATCCCTTACCTTTTTTCGTAACGATGTGCAGGAAATGGGGGCCGGGCTGCTTGTGGATGCTCCGCAGAATCTGCTCGACTTCCTGTTCGTTATTCCCATCAAAGGGGCCGTAATAGTGGAAGCCCATATCCTCGAACATGGTGGAGTGGTACAGAGCGCGGCGCACTAAGGTTTTTCCGTTATGGATCGTCATTTTCAGCGGCGGGCCGATCACAGGCACCCGATCAAGGAAGCCTCGCACATTTTCCTTGGCATCAAAGTAGCGGTTGGTCGTGCGCAGACGCTTCAAATAACGGGACAGCGCACCGACGTTTTTGGAAATGGACATCTTGTTGTCGTTCAGGACGACCAGCAGGTTGTCCAGCCCGCCGATGTTGTTCATTCCCTCATAGACCATGCCGCCGGTAAAGGCACCGTCGCCGATGACGGCGATGACCTGCCCCGGCTCCCCGCGCAGCTTTTTGGCCCACGCGATGCCGATAGCAACGGACAGTGCCGTGTTGCCGTGGCCGGAAATAAAGGCGTCGTGCTCGCTCTCGTTCGGGTTTGGGAAGCCGGACAGGCCGTCCAGCTGGCGCAGTTTTGCAAAACCTTCGCGACGGCCGGTCAGCAGCTTATGGGTATAGCACTGGTGGCCCACGTCGAACACGATCTCATCCTGCGGCGTCGTAAAGACGCGGTGCAGCGCGACCGTTAGTTCCACGGCCCCCAGATTGGATGCCAGATGGCCGCCGGTCTTCGATACGTTTTCCAATAAAAATTCGCGGATGTCCGCACAAAGCTGCACGACCTGCTGACCGGACAGCTTTTTCAGATCGCTGGGCTGCGAGATTTTCTCCAGCAAAGGCGAATTCATAGATTCACGTCCTTCTCACATAATGGATTTGAGCGGTCTGCCCGCCCAAGGTCTGATCACACCATCGGGTACAGAAGCCCGACCATGCAGCCGACCACAAAGCCGGCCAGCACCTGCAGCGGCGTATGGCCGACCATTTCCTTCAGGTGCATGTTCTGGAGGAAGGGGTTGTTTTTCTCGGTCACCTCGATCCACTGCTCGATCATTTTATTCAGAACCTTGGCCTGTTCGCCGGTCTCGCGGCGGACACCCATGGCATCGTGCATCGTGATGATGGCAACGACGGCAGCCACGGCAAAAATAGCCGAGTTGATGCCCTCGCTCCGGGCCGTGGCAATGACCATGGCGCAGACGGTCGCGCTGTGGGCGCTGGGCATTCCGCCGTCTCCCCACATCCGTTCCAACTGGAATTTGCCCAGCAGGATAAAGTTGATGATGGTCTTCAGCACCTGTGCCACGAACCAGCTCAGGAGCGAAACCGTCAGGATCTGATTTAGGGACAAAACCTCGCGAATGAATTGCATGTTCTGCTCTCTTTCTTCTTTCTTAGCTGCGGCGCACCAGCAGCTCCTTGGCAAGCTGCTCCAAAAAGGCGCTCTTTTCGCCAAATTCTGCGCGCAGGGAGGCGCAGGTCCGGTCGTTCAGCTTCTGGGCCAGCTCCATGGCACCGTCGGTACCGTAAAGGGTAACGAAGGTGGTCTTGCCGTTTTCGCTGTCGCTGCCGATGGGCTTGCCCAGCTGCTCCTGCGAACCGGTCACGTCCAGCACATCGTCAACGATCTGGAACACCAGCCCGATGCCGAAGGCGTACGCCTCCAGCTCTTTGCACTGGGTCTCGTTGGCCTGTGCGGCGGCAGCGCCCATCTGGACGGCGGCGTTGATGAGCGCACCGGTCTTATTGCGATGGATGAGGCGGAGCTGCTCTTCCGTTGCGGCCAGTGCCTCATATTTCAGGTCAAGCTCCTGCCCGTAGACCATGCCGCGGCTGCCCGCACCGGCACCCAGCGCCTTGGCCGCCCGGACATTCACAATGGCGGGAGCCGCCACGTTCGCGATGACCTCGAACGCCTCGGTCAGCAATACATCACCCGCCAGCATAGCCGTGGCTTCGCCAAAGGCCTTGTGGCAGGAGGGCTTGCCCCGGCGCAGGTCGTCGTTGTCCATGCAGGGCAGGTCGTCGTGGATCAGCGAGTAGCAGTGCAGCATCTCCACCGCCGCCGCAAACTGTTCGGCAGCGGCCGCATCACCGTTCAGCATATCGCAGACGGCCAGCACCAGCACCGCACGAATGCGCTTGCCGCCGAGAAGGCTGTACCGCGCTGCACGGCAGACCTCCGATTCTTCGGGCAGAAAGGCACCACAGGCAGTTTCCAGCGCGCGATTGACCCGTGCCAAATACTCCTGATACTGCGTCGCGTAATCCATACGAAAATCCTCCTTAGTGATCTGCTTCCGGCGTCTGAGCTTCGGCACACTTGGCGTCGATCTCATCCAACTGCAGGGAAGCCTTTTTCAGTGTATTGCGGCAATATTCGGTCAGCGATGCCGCTTCGGCATACAGCTTGACCGATTCTGCCAGCGTGGTCTCCGGCTGCTGCATCTGGTCGAGGATGGCTTCCAGCCGGTTCATACCTTCTTCAAAGCTTTTGGGTGCTCTCATTGGGTTCCTCCACGGTATCCACGGTACAGCGAATGCGGTTCTTTGCGCCGCAGAGCGTAATGCTCTGCCCCGCCCGGAGTGCATCCGGGGCGCAGATGCGGCCCTTTTCATCCTGCACCAGCGCGTAGCCCCGCGCAAGGACGCCATAAGGGTTCAGCGATGCCGCCAGTGACGCGGCATGGTTCATTTGGAGCGCACAGCTCTGCTGCTTTGCCCGCGCCGCTGCACTGAGCTGCCCGGTCAGCATCTGCAATTGCTGCTGGCGCTGGGCAAGCTGGCCCTGCATCTGCGGGCGGGAAAACGCCTGTGCCGTTTCGTCCAGTCTATTATAACATAACTCTAGCTTGTTTTGGATAGAATTGTGAATATTTTCTTCCAAAATGAATAATTTTCGCGCATACTCGGCCCGATCCGGCACGGCAAGCTCTGCCGCCGCCGAGGGGGTCGGGGCCCGCTGATCCGCTACGAAGTCCAGAATCGTGAAGTCGATCTCATGGCCGATGGCGCTGATGAGGGGCGTTTTGCAGCGGTAGGCTGCCCGCGCGATCCGCTCCGCATTGAAGACCCAGAGATCTTCCCTGCTGCCGCCGCCCCGCGCCACGATGATCTCATCGACTCTGCCGCTCTTGTCGAGCCGGTCGATGGCCGCGGCGATCTCATCCGCCGCCTCAAAGCCCTGCACGTTGACCGGGCAGAGCAGCAGCTTCACAGCAGGCCAACGCCGCCCGATGACATTGCGGATATCCTGCAATGCGGCACCGGTCTTGCTGGTGACAAGGCCGATGCACCGGGGGAACTGCGGCAGCGGCTTCTTATGCTCCGGCGCGAACAGACCCTCTTGGTCGAGCTTTGCTTTCAGCTGCTCAAAGGCAAGCTGTGCCGAACCGATGCCATCCGGGAACATGTCGTTGACATAGACCTGAAACGCACCGTCCCGCTCGTAGAGGGTGACCCGGCAGCGTACGACGACCTTCATTCCCTCTTCGGGGCGGAACCCCAGCCGCCGCGCGTCGGAACGGAACATGACGGCTTTCACGCTGGCGGTCTCATCCCGCAGGGAAAAATAGCAGTGGCCGCTCCGGGCGTTCTGGACAAAGTTTGCGATCTCGCCCCGGAGCGCAAGGTCAAACAGCAGGTCGTTCGCATCGAGCAGGGTCTTGACGTAGCGGTTCAAAGCCGAGACAGAGATCACTTCAGCCATGCTCCGACCTCCCGTGCGGCAAGGATCGACACCCCGATGGCGTTGTCGCTGGAATACCGGCCCGGCACAAAATACACCTGCGGCAGACGCTGCTGCACCCATTGGCGGATGATATCGCTGCTCATGACGCCGCCCGCGCAGACCACCGGAAGCCCCGGATATTCTTTCTGCGCAGCCTTGGTCATCTTCACAACGGTATCCGCCACGCAGAGCAAGCAGTATTTGCAGACATAGTCCGGGCTTTTCCCGGCGGCAAGCAGGGCATTGCACTGGTTTTCCAGCCCGGAAAGGCTGCACTGCATCCCCTTGACGCTGGATTTCGGCTTGATGGGTTCCCCACACAACGCCGCAAGGCGGGAGACTTCGACACCGGCCGGAAAACCAAAGCCCAGCTTGACGCCCACGCGGTCCACCGCCTGCCCGGCGTAAAGGTCGGTGCTGGTGCCCAGCGTCTCGATCTGTTCCACCTGATCGCAGAGCAGCAGGTCGGTGGTGCCGCCGGAAATGTGGAAGAGCAGCACCTTCTGGCGGAACAGCTCCTCCCCTTTTGCGGCAAACAGCGCTGCTGCGGCGTGGCCCTGCTGGTGGGTCGTGCGGATCAGCGGGATGCCGCGGGCCTTGGAAAAGGCCGTGGCCGCGCTGACGCCCGCAAGGAAGCAAGGCATATAGCTGCCCTCCACTGGGCGCGGCTTCTGGGAGACGCCCACAGCAGAGATCTGCGTCAGGTCGAACTCCCCGCTCAATTCCTCCAGCATTTCGGGCAGGGCGGTGGTGTGGTGGAACAGCGCATCGCTCTGACGCAAGCCGAGCTGCCCCTCCTTGACCGGGAGAAACCGCTTCTTTGCACAAACAACCTCTCCGGCTGTATCAAAAACCGCCAGAGAGGTTGCATAGTTGCTTGTGTCGATGCCCAGTGTATAGCGGCTCACAGTGTTTCGGACGCTGCATCCTCGGCAGTGTCCAGCCCCTGCTCGCGGGCCACCGTGCCCAGCAGACCGTTGACGAACTGGTGATCCTCATCTGCTCCGTATTTCTTGGTCAGCTCCACGGCCTCGTTGATGACGACGGCGACCTTCTTCTCGTCGCCGTACAGCATCTCGGCCAGTGCCAGACGCAGCACCGTCAGGCTCACGCGGGGCAGACGGGCCATGGTCCAGTTGCGCAGATGGCTGCTGATAAGGTCATCCACCTCCGCGGAGTGGTCGTAGTAAGCGTTCAAAAGCCGCTTGCCGAACACATCCACCGGGTGCTCTTCGTCTTCCGTGTTGTTGAGCAGAGCCTCCTGCAGGGGGATATCACCAAAGGTCTGCGAAAAAGCCAGCAAAAACGCATTTTCGCGGGCTTCACGACGGGGCAAAACATTTTCCATAGTAGTTTTCTATTCCTCTCACTTATTCCTGTTCTGCGGCAGCAACACCGGCGATGACCAGATTGACGCGGCTCACGGTCACGTTGGTCATGCTCTGAACAGCAGTCTTCACATTTTCCTGCACCTTTTCAGCCACAGCGGGGATGCGCGCGCCAAAGGCGACCACCAGATTCAGGGTCAGTTCCGCGGTGCCGTCCCGCATTTCCACGGTCACGGGCGGCTGGATGCTGGCAGCTTCCAGAAAATCCTTCACTTTTTTGTTCTGCTTGCCGCAGGAAACCTCGGACACACCATCCACTTCCAGTGCAGCGCAGCGTGCAATCTTGCCGATGACTTCGGTGGAAATCTGCAGGGTCCCGCCGTTCAGATCCATATTCTGTAAATCCATTCTAGGTCCTCCATCCAAAATAAGCGTATGCTCATTCATTTTATTTCCATCTTTGCAGGGAGACCTCCCTGCCGTTCAATGCTTATGTTTATTATACCATCTTTCTCGCCGATTCACAACCGTTTCTTTTGGTTCCGGGGTCGGCTTTTGCAAAAGGCGGCTCAGCTCGCACACGCACAGGCAGCAGACGAAGAACACCAGCAGCAAACAGTCCGGCGGCAGACGGCGCATCGGCACCACCTGCGGCGGCAGGGTGCTGAATACGCTCTGCTCCCCGCCCGGCAGCAGCAGATAAAACAGCCCCAGTGAAAGCGGCAGGTGCAAAAGGCGTGCTGTGTATAGGGGCCGGAGCGTCATTTCCGGCGGGCAGAGGGCCCGGACTTGAAGCAGGACCGAAAGCCCCTGCACACTGAGAGCCGCGCAGCAAAGGAGGCTGGCCCACCGCCCGGTGCGGGCCGCCAGATCACACCCGGAACAGACTTCCAGCAGTATGGCGCAGAGCGTCCCTGCCATGGGCGGGAGGAGCGCCCCGGCCCCGGCTGCCAGCATCCGGAAAAAGAGCACGAAGCCGCAGAGCTTTACATAGCCGATCGCTGCGCCGGTGAGAACATCCGTCAGGTGCGGCGGCTCCGGCGAGGGCTGCACAGAAATGGTCCGCATTCCTTCCCCGGCCGGTGCCATCCGGCACAGCAGCGCCGCCGTCAGATAGCCGGCCGCCAGCTGCGCGCCAAACAGCAGCACGCCGAGTTCAGCGCTGCCCAGCATACTCTCCCCCACCGTCAGCACCACAAAGGACGGCCCGGAGCAGACACACGCGGGCAGCAGGGCGTCCGCTTCCCGCCCGGTGAGCTGCCCGGTCCGCACGGCCTGAGCCGCCGCATTGGCTGCCGGAGCAAAGCCCCCGAAGAAGCCGATCATCAGCACCCGCGCGGCGCAGGGGCTGTGCACCCCGATTCCCCGTGCCAGCGGACGGAATGGGACAGCCAGCAGGTCGCTGGCCGGGCATTGCACCAGCAGCGACGATACCACCAAGAACGGAAACAGGGACAGCAGCAGCGGCCCGCCGCAGAGCACCAACCCCTCCCGCAGGGCCTGTGTGCAGGGTCCCGGAGCCGCAAACGGCAGCACTCCGGCCAGCACCGCCAGAAGAAAGAATCCGATTTGATACATACAAAACCCCTCCGCTTCCATATATATGGAACAATGGGCGGAGCATTGCACAGCAAGTAGGGGGAGGGAGCGGGCGTGAAACAGCAGCGGACCGGACGTCTTTCCCTGCGGGAGTGGTTCCAGCGGATGTTCCGCCAGCCTGTGCGAGGCTTTTATGGCCAGCCCTCCGTCTACCGCAGCGGCGACCGGATGGAGATTGAACAGTTTCAGCGCATCCTCCTCTACGATGAAGAAAAGCTCTGCCTCGAATTCCGGCGCGGGCGGTTCACCGTTTACGGCGACGGGATGCGGATCGAAACGCTGGCCGCCCACCGCATCACCCTGCGGGGCATCTTTCTGCGCACCGAATTTTCCAGCAGCTAGGAGGCGGAACGGATGGAATTGCAGTTGCTCTGGGCTGGGGTAAGGTTTTCCGCGCAAAACGGGAATGGGGAGGGGCTCCTCTCCGAAGCGGCACGGACGGGCCTTCACCTCTCCGAGGTCACGCCGCAGCCCGGCGGCTTTGCGGCCCGGTGTGCGGCGTGGCGCTACCGAAAGCTCGCAGCGCTGGCCCGGAAGCGGCGGGTGCGGCTGCACGTCGCTCAGCGCACCGGCCTTTACTTTTTCCTCCGGCCCTTTCTCCGGCGGCGGGGGCTCTGGGCAGGACTGCTGCTCTTCGTTCCCCTGCTGCTGTGGTCGCAGAATTTTGTCTGGGCCGTAGATCCCAGCAGCCTTTCCGCCGGGCAGCAAGCACGGGCCAAGCAGATCCTGCGGGAAACGTGCTCGATTGCCCCCGGCAGCTTCATCACGCAGGAAAAGCTGACCGCCGGGGAATACGCCCTTTTGCAGAGCGGAGAGTTTTCGTGGGCAAGCCTGAATTTTCAGGATGGGCGGCTCGTGGTGGAAGCGGCCGCCGCAAAGCCGGTGCCGGACATCGCCGCCGGAAAGCTGGACGGCGTATTGGCCAAAACCGCCGGAACCGTGGTTCGCACCAATCTCACCAGCGGCACGATGCTGGTCACCCCCGGACAGGCCGTGGAGGCCGGGCAGCCCCTCATCGGCACAGCCCGCACAGAGCGGGACGGCACCCCCATCTTCGAACCCGCCGCCGGGGCCGTCTTCGCCCGATTCGATTGGGAGCACGTGCAGACAGAGCCGCTGATCGTTTCCGCAAAACGCCTGACCGGGCGGCAATTCAGCCGCCGTGTCGTTTCGTTTAATGGATGGAATCTTCCCCTGCCGGTTTGGAAGCAATTTTCAGAAGAAACGGCGCTTGCCATTTCCCGCACCGTACAGCCGGAGTGGCTGGGGCTGTGCCTTCCCTTTTCCATGGCAGAAACCACTTATTACGAGCAGACAGAGCAGGAAATCTCCTACACCGAAGAACAGGCACTGGCCTTGGCAAAACTCCACAGCCTGCAAGCGCTTTTCGCCGCTGCCCCGGATGCGGAATTTGTGGCCCAGAAAGAAGATGTCTCCACCGAAAACGATACCCTGCGTTACCGGGTCGTTTATACGATTATTGCCGATATCTGCGCAGACTAAAAGGCGGCAGAGAGCGAGAAACTCTCTGCCGCCTTTTCATACTATTTTAATTTTTCCAACGCATCCGTCTGTTGCTGCGCTGCCGCTTTATGATACCACACATTTGCAATTTCCAAATCTTTTGGAACAATGATTCCATTTTCATAGAACCACCCCAGATTGAATTGTGCATCGCGGTCACCATGCTGCGCGGCACGTTCCGTCCAATAAAATGCCTGTGTGAGATTTTTTTGAACCCCATAACCTTCCAGATAGAAATATCCCACTTGACATTCCGCCAGAGGATATCCCTTTTCTGCAAGTTTCAAATGTCCTGCAAAACACAATTCATATCGCTTTGTGTTCCAATACTGTTCAATCAACGCATTACATTCGTCAAGTTCTTTACAAGGAGCATAGTAATCAGACACTTTCATTTTCCTCAGTCGGCACGGGCGTTTTGTGCTTATCTACAGCCTTTTGGACCAGCTCGTTCAGGTCGAACTGATACTTGGTGTGGCAGAAGTGGCAGACGACCTCGCAGTGGGGGTCTTCGTCGCGGAGCTTTTCCAGCTCCTTTTTGCCGAGGCTGAGCAGCATCTCTTCGGTGCGCTCGTGGCTGCAATCGCATCGGTAGGCCACCTCTCGCTCGTCGAGGACATTGGGGTTGAAGCCCTTGAGCGCCAGTTTCATCATATCTTCCGGCGTCTTGCCCGCGCGGAGCAGCTCGGTGACGGAGGGCATGGCGGCAATGTTCTGTTCCAGCTGCGTGATCTCGGCATCGGTCGCACCGGGCAGCAGCTGGATGAGGTAGCCGCCCGCACAGGCAATGGTCAGATCGGTATCCACCAGCACGCCCAGAGCGCAGACCGTGGGGATCTGCTCGCTGTAAGCGTAGTAGCTGGTCAGATCCTCCGCGATCTCACCGGAGACCAGCGGCACCTGCCCGACGGTGGGCTCCTTCTGCAGCCGGTTATCGCGGATGACGGTCATAACACCGTCCCTGCCGACAGCCCCGCCCACGTCCAAGTGGCCGTTTTCCTTGAGCGGAAGCTCCACCAGCGGGTTGTCGATGCAGCCCTTCACGTTGCCGGTGCCGTCGGTGCACGCGATCAGCACACCCGCCGGGCCGTTGCCGGAGACGCGCAGGGTGACGGTATCGCGGTCATCCTTGAGCATAGAGCCCATCATGGCGGCACCCGTCAGCAGACGGCCAAGGGCCGCGCTGCAAGTGGCGCTGGTTTTATGGAGCTGTTCGGCTTTGCGGACGATCTCGGTCGAGTTCACGCCGCAGAACACGACGCCGCCGTTCTCCGACAGGCCGCGGATCAGATTCGACATATTATTGTTCCTCCAATTGGGTATACTGCTTGACCGCACAGAAGAAATAACGCTCGCTCTCGTCGGTCAGAGGGCCGAACGTCTCGCCGTCGCAGACGCTTTCCAGCACAAAGCCGTGCTGTTCCAGCGCCGCGCGGATGGTCTCAAGGTCGTAGGTGTACTCGTAGAACTGTTCGTGGAAATGCTCGCCGGTCTCCCGGTAGTCGATGTCCACGGTGATCTCCACCCGGCGGTTTTCCGCATCGTAGTGGTTGCGCCAGACGCAGGAAGCATCCTCTTCCTCAAAAGTGAACTCGTTCTCTCCCAGCACATTCTGGTGCTTGTAGGGGGTGTTCATATCAAAGAGGAAGACGCCGCCCGCTTCCATGAAAAAGCCCGCATTCGCAACGGCGGTATCGAGGTCCGGGATGTGGTTGAAGGTGTCAAAAGTGGACACCGCACCCCGGATGGTGCCGTAGAGGTCGAGCTTGAGCAGGTCCTGTTGCAAGAGCAGGAGCTTGCCCGAAAGGCCCAGTTGTTCGGCCTTGTCCCGAACGACGCAGAGCATCTCCTCGGATTGGTCGATGCCGATCATATCGTAGCCCGCTTGGGTCAGCATCAGGGTCAGTTCCCCCGTGCCGCAGCCAAGGTCGGCCACGATGCCGTCCGCGATGCCGTGGGCGGCCAGTTCCTTCTGGATGTGTTCGTACAGGGCGTCGTAATCGGCTTCCCCATTGAACTCATCGTAAAAATAGGCAAATTCGTTGTAAGCCATCGCTGTTACTCCGCATCCTCTTCGGCCACCGCTTCGTTCAACACAGCCTGCAGCTCCGGAATGCCGTAGCCGTTTTCGCCGCTGGTCAGCACGACCTTCCGGCAGCCGTAGGGCAGGCAGATCGCTTCGAAGTCTTCCTGCGTCTTGGCCAGTTGGCTCTTCTTGAGCTTGTCCGCTTTGGTCAGCGCCACAACAAACGGGATGTTGTGGTAATGCAGATATTTGAGCATCTGAAGATCATCCGCGCTGGGGGCATGGCGGCAGTCGATGAGCTGGACCAGCAGGGTGTGGTGGCGGGGCGCTTCGAAGTAGCTGTTGATCAAGTCATCCCAACGCTCACGGTCGGCGTTGCTGACCTTGGCGTAGCCGTAGCCGGGCAGGTCCACAAAATAGCAGTCATCCACCGAATAAAAGTTGATGGTGGCCGTTTTGCCCGGCGTGCTGGAGACGCGGGCCAGATTCTTGCGGCTGCACAGTTTGTTGATCAGGCTGGACTTGCCCACGTTGGACCGGCCCGAAAAGCTCAGTTCCGGGCGGTCACTTTCGGGCAGCTGGCTGGAAATGCCGTAACTGGCGATAAAGTCCGCTTTGTTATAGTTCATCGTGTTGCTCCTTTGTCAGCAGACCGCACCGGGCTTGGGCTGCTCTGCGGGCTTCGGCTGGGAAGCCGCGTCCACAGGCTTTTTTGCCTTTTTGCTGGGGTGCGAATGGCGGGCGGAAACGGTTTTGGGTTTGAGCAGCGCGGCGTTCAGCACCTGCGCCAGATTGGACATGGGCAGGAACTGGAGGTTCTTCTTCACCTCGTCGTCCACCTCATACAGGTCGGAGACGTTGTCCTTCGGGATGAGGACGGTCTTCATCCCCTCACGGTAAGCAGCCATGCTCTTTTCGCGCAGACCGCCGATGGGCAGCACGTTGCCGTGCAGGGTGATCTCGCCGGTCATGGCGACATCGCCGCGCACCGGGATGCCGGACAGGCAGGACACCAGCGCCGTGGTCAGGGTGACACCGGCGGAGGGGCCGTCCTTCGGCACTGCGCCTTCGGGGGCGTGGATATGCAGGTCGCACTTTTTCAGGCGCTCCGGGTCGATGCCGTACTCATCCGCATGGACGCGGACATAGGTGACGGCAAGCTGGGCGCTTTCCTTCATCACGTCGCCCAGCGAACCGGTGACCGTGATCTTGCCGCTGCCGTTGTCCACGACCTGCACCTCAATGGGCAGGGTCTCGCCGCCCACGCTGGTCCATGCCAGACCGTTGGCGATGCCGATGGCATTGGTGCGGTTGAGGAAGTCGGGCTTGATCATCTTGGGGCCCAGCAGCTCTTCCAGATTGGAACCGGTGACGGCGAAGCTTTCCACCTCGCCGGAAGCGATCTTGCGGGCACACTTGCGCAGCACGCTGGTGATGGTACGCTCCAAGTTGCGGACGCCGGCTTCGCGCACATAGCCGTCGATGATGCCGTACAGCGCACTCTGGGAAAAGGTGACCTTGCCGCTCAGGCCGCATGCCTTGAGCTGCTTGGGCACCAGATGCTTGCGGGCGATGTTGTACTTTTCCACGCGGGTGTAGCTGGGCAGCTCGATGACATCCATACGGTCCCGCAGCGGGCCGGGGATGGCGCTGAGGTCGTTGGCCGTGGTGATGAAGAGCACATGGCTCAGGTCAAACGGCATATCAATGAAGTGGTCGTTGAAGGCAGCGTTCTGCTCCGGGTCCAGCGCTTCCAGCAGAGCGGCAGCCGGGTCGCCCCGGAAATCGCCCGCCAGCTTATCGATCTCGTCCAGCAGCATCAGCGGGTTCGAGCTCTTGGCCGTGATCATCGCGCTGATGATCTTGCCCGGCATGGCACCGATATAGGTGCGGCGGTGGCCGCGGATCTCGGCTTCATCCCGCACGCCGCCAAGGCTCAGGCGGACATACTTGCGGCCCAAGCTTTCGGCGATGGAGCGTGCAATGCTGGTCTTGCCGACGCCCGGAGGGCCGACGAGGCAGATGATCTGGCCCTTGACGTCCGGGGCAAGTTTCCGGACGGCCAGCACCTCAAGGATGCGGTCTTTGACCTTTTTCAGGCCGTAGTGGTCGCGGTCAAGGATGCGCTGGGCCTTGGCGATGTCGAGGTCGTCCTCGGTGAAGGTGTTCCACGGCAGCTCCAGACAGGTATCCAGATAGGTGCGGATGACCGTGCCCTCCTGATTGCTGCTCTGCATCTTGGAAAGGCGGTCCACTTCCTTGAGCAGCTTCTTCTCACGGTCGGCATCCAGATGCAGATCGGTGATCCTGCGGCGGTACTCCTCGGCTTCGGCGGTGGTGTCGTCGTCCTCGCCCAGCTCCTCGCTGATCATGTGCATCTGCTCGTGCAGGTAGTAGTCGCGCTGGTTTTTGTCCATGGCTTCATCGACCTTCTGGGCGATTTCCTTGTCGATTTCCAGCATCCGGCGCTCCCGGTGCATCCGCTCCACCAGAAGGCGCAGACGGCCGATCAGAGTCCCCTCTTCCAGCACAGCTTGTTTGTCCTCAAAGCGGAACAGAAGGTTTGCCGGGATGTACTCGCAGAGGAAGGCGGGGTCGTTGTTGGAATTGACCGCGAACACCACATCCTTGCCGATGCGGGGGTTCAGGCTGAGCAACTCGTCGAAGCTCTTTTTCACGTTGCGGAGCAGCGCATCCGCCTCGGCCTCTTCTTCGGGCTTCACGGGGCGCACCGGCGTGGGGCGCACCGAGGCCAGCAGGAAGCTGCCGTCGGTGTCGATCTGGGTGAGCTTGGCGCGGTATTTGCCCTCCACAAGGATGCGGACGAGGTCATCCGACACCCGCATGACCTGCTTGATCTCGGCTACGACACCGTAATGATACAGGCCGTCGGCGGCGGGGTCATCGGCCTTCATGTCCTTCTGGGCAATAAGGAAGACGTTGGAATGATTGCTGACCGCCCACTCCACCGCGGCAATGCTCTTTTCGCGGCCCACTTCAAAGTGAAGCAGGTTGTTGGGGAAAACCACAAGCCCCCGCAGGGCAATGGCGGGCAGATGGAGAATGTTCCGCTCCACCCGGACCGTAACTTTTTCAGACATATGCAAAACCTCTTATTCTCCACGATGTTCGTGGGTGTTGTAACCGAGACGACCCAGTGCGGGCAGGATGGCGCGGAGGGTAACGGACGTCAGTGCGCCCATCGCAAGTCCCAGCACCAGCATGACCGGCGCGTAGTAAAGGGAGACGGCGGTGGAAAGGATCACGCTGGCTCCCAGAAGCTGACCGATGTTGTGGGCCAGAGCACCGCAGACCGACAGGATATACCATGTCGGCCGCACCGGGAAATGATAATACAGCAGCCACATCACCAAAAGCGAGAGCAGACCGCCGCACAGCGAGAGGAACCCCGCCGTCCAGCCGGACACCAAAAAAACGAAGAGCGCCTTGAGGATATCCAGCACCAGCGCCTGTTTCGGCCCCATAAAAAACAGGGCGTACATCACCACAATATTCGCCAGCCCCAGCTTCATGCCCGGCAAAAGGCCGGGGATGACGAGGGTGCCCTCGATGAACGAGAGCGCCATCGCCAGCGCGAACAGCAGCCCGGAAAGGGCGATGCTGTGGGTCTTGGAGTCATTGCGGCGGTTCTTTGGCATGTTGGCTGCTCCTTTGGTCGTTATTCTTCTGCGGCTCCCTGCTCGTACCGCTCCTGTTCCTCCATGGCCTTTTCCCATGCGGCGAACAGTTCTTCCTGATGGAAGCGCAGGTCGGCAAGTTCATCGCTCTTTTCCCGCAGAAGCTGCGGGTCGTTGTACACTTCCGGCGAGTTGATCTCGTTGTCCAGTTCCACCTCGCGGGCACCGCACGCCTCCATCTCGTCCTCACAGGCCTTGATCTTGGCACGCAGCTCGGCGCGGCGGCGGCGCTGCTCCTTGCCGTAACCGGCCTTGGCAGGCTCGGATGATTTTTCAGGCTGGGCGGCGGCAGGAGCACTGCGGCCCATCAGAGCGTCGTAGCTGGGGTAGAGCGTCGCCTTGCCGTTCTCCAAATAAAGGATCGGGCAGCCGAGGCTGTTCATCAGGTGGCGGTCATGGGTGACCATCAGCAGGGTGCCGGTGTAGGCCATCAGCGCCTCGGTCAGGTTCTCGCGGGTATAGATATCCAAGTGGTTGGTGGGCTCGTCGAGGAAGAGCAGGTTCGGCCGCTCCAACACGATCTCAGCAAAGCGCAGCCGGGCCAGCTCGCCGCCGGACAGGGCTTCGCAGGGCTTGAAGACCGTTTCGCCCCGGAAACCCAGCTTCGCCAGATGGCTGCGGACTTCCAGCTCGGTCATCCGGGGGTATTTGTTCCAGATGACGTCAATGACCCGGCCTTGACCCAAACGGTTCTGCTGCTGGGCAAAGATGCTGGGCCGGGCGCCGGTGCCAAGCCGCACCATACCGCCGGAGGGGCGGCGCTTGCCGTCCAACACCTGCATCAGGGTAGATTTGCCCGCGCCGTTGGGGCCCGCAATGACCAGCCGCTGCCCGCGGCAGACTGTATAGGTGAAGGGTTCCAGCAGGGTGCGCTCCCCGATGCGGATGGTCAGATTCTTCATCAGCACCAGCTCGTTCCACGGCTCCACGTCGTATTCGAAGCGGAACTTGAGCTGATTCGTCTCATCTTTGGGCGCTTCGGTGATCTCCAGCTTTTCCAACTGTCTGCGGCGGCTCTGGGCCATTTTGGTGGTGGAAGCGCGCACAAGGTTGCGGTCCACGTAATCCTGCAATTTCTCTGCCAGCGCCACATCGGCGTCGTGCTGCTTCTGGCGCAGCGCATCGGCCGCTTCCTTCTGGGGCAGATAGGCCGAAAAGTTGCCCTTGTAAGTCGTCATGGTCTGGAACGAGACTTCCCAGATCTTCGTACAGACGTTATCGAGAAAGTACCGGTCATGGCTGACGACGAGGACCGCGCCGGAATACCCCTTGAGGTAATTTTCCAGCCACTCCATTGTTGCAAAGTCGAGGTGGTTGGTGGGCTCGTCCAGAATCAGGACGTCCGGCTTCTGGAGCAGCAGCTTTGCCAGCCGCAGCCGGGTCAGCTCGCCGCCGGAGAGGACCGCGATGTTCTTGCTCCATGTGTCCTGCGCAAAGCCCATGCCGGACAGCACCTTTTTGATGTTGACGTCCATATTGTACCCATCGGCTGCGTCGATGATGTTCTGGAGCGCATCGTGCTGTTCCAGCAGCGAAGCATCCTCCGGAGAGGCCGCCATCCGGCGTTCCAGAATCTGCATCTGCGCCATGGCGTCCAGCACATGCGCAAAGCAGGAGCGCATCTCGCCGTAGATATCCAGCGCAGGGTCGAGTTTTGCGTTCTGTTCCAGATAACCGAGGGTAACGCCGTGGGTCACGCTGAACTCGCCCTCGTAATCTGTATATTCGCCGGTCAGGATCTTCAGCAGGGTCGTTTTGCCCGCGCCGTTCTGGCCGACGATGCCGATGCGGTCTTCCCGCTCGACACTGGCGGTGACGTCGTGCAGGACGATCTTTTCACCAAAGCTCTTGCCCAGTTTTTCCAAATGTATCAGCATTGTTGTTCATCCAATCTTTTGTTGCCACTTGCCGCACAGCGCCGGAACTTACAGCTGATGGCGGCGGTTCTTCACCCCGACGTTGGCCAGTTCCTCTGGCTCCATGACCAGAGCGTACAGCTCTTCAAGGTTCGAGATCTCATACGTCGGGCAGACCTTGCCCGGATTTTCGGCGTGGTTCGGGTTATACCAGCAGGTGTCCAACCCAGCGTTGATGCCGCCCTGAATGTCGCTGGTCAGGCTGTCGCCCACCATCAGCACATGCTCCCGGTTCTCCACGCCCAGCGAGCGGAGGGCCGCATCGAAGATCTTGCGGTTCGGCTTTTCACTGTCCAGCTTTTCGGAGACAAAGACTCCCTCGATGAAGTCCTTCATGCCGGATTCCGCCACCCGGCGGGACTGCACCCGGTCAAAGCCATTGGTCACGACGGCCAGCGTCGCCACCTCGGAGAGTTCCTTCAGCACGTCCAGCACATTGGGGGCGGCGAGGTCGGGGTGGGTGGAGAGCTGGTCGAGATAGAACTTATTCATCTCCGCCCCATTGCCCGCAGCATCGACCGCTTTCAAAAAGCGGGTGAAGCGCTCGGCCATCAGCTTGTCGCGGCGGATCTGGCCTTTTTCCAACTGACGCCACAGTTCTTCGTTGATGGTGCGGTAGGTCTGGACAGTTTCGGCGTCCGGCTCAATGCCGTAACTGCGGAGCGTGTCCGCCAGCGCCTTGCTCTCCGCGGCGTCGAAATCAAGCAGCGTATTGTCTGCATCGAACAGGATGCAATAGTATTTTGCCATAGATCGTTTTCCCCTCTTATCGATTGTTTTTCAGGGGATTCTTGTCCCCTCACCGGAGCTATTTTTTCAAAGCTTCAGGAACAGCGAGAAGCCAGCCCCGCCCCGGCAGAGCTGGCTTCGCCTTATTCCTCGACTACTTCATACGTTTCATCGTCGGTTTGTTCCGGACGGTTGTCCTCACAGTGGGAAGTACCGGAATCGGAGCAGGGATTATCCGGGCACTTCGACATTTCGGATTCCAAAACGCCGTTGTCCACATTTTCCCAGTCCATCTCGTACCAGTCCACGCTGCCGTCGGTCACATTCTCTTCTCCGGGAAGGCCCGGAACACGGATCTCTTCACAAAACATCCGCTCACGCTCCCTTCTGCCCAGCTTATGCAGCGGAGCGCAAAAAGGTCAGCGGCTGGCAGATCCTTCGGTTTCCGTGTTTTCGGCAGTGCTCGAAGCGGGCAGGTCGTTCTCGGCCTTGCTCTCGCTTTCCGCCTTGGACTCGCTATGGGAAGAAGCGGTTTCCTCGCTCTTGGATTCACTGGCCGACTCGGCCTTGGATTCGCTCTTGGACTCCGATGCGCTGGACGCCGAGCTGGAAGAATGCTCCGAGCTGCTGGAAGCACTTTCGGCGGTGCTGTGGGAAGAGCTGGACGAGGACGCGGGCTTTTCTTCCGAATTGCCGGAGCTGCTGGATGTACTGCCGGAGCTTGCTCCGGAAGAAGAGCTGCTCGACGCGCTCGAATGGGACGAACTGCTGGAGGCGGCCTCGCCGCTGACGGTCAGCGTCAGGGTGTTGCTGCTCACTTTGCAGTCGTTGTAAGTGACCACAGCGTAGATCTTATAACTGCCGTTTGCAACAGAGGATGCCGGGACAGCGACGGTCGTCTGGCCGGCAGCGCCCTTAACCTCCTCGCCGTTGGCGTACCAGCGGATCGTATCGCTGCTGGCGTACTTGCCGCTGATTTTTGCGTGGAAGATATAGGAGCCGCTGAACAGGCCCTTGCCCTCGCTGCTGATCTCCACCGACACGGCGGCGAAGACGGCGGTCACATCGAGGTTCTGCTTGAACTTCGTGTCCGTGCGGGTCTTGCTGGTCACGCCGTCGCTCCACTTGACGAAGACATGCCCTTCGGCGGGCACAGCCGTCACACTGACGGTCTGGCTTGCATCGGTGATGGTGCAGCTCAACGAAGTCTTGCCGGATTCATTCCCGGAAGCCAGCGTGCCGCCGCCGTTCTTATCGACCTGATAGCGGGCTTCATAGTGGACCGCCTCGACCGAGCTGCTGGTGCTCTCGCTGGCGGCTTCCGAGCTGGGGGCCTGAACCGCAGAGCTGGGGTTCGAGACATATTCCAGCGTGCGGATCGGAATGTTGTTGGTATCCGGGCGGTTGTCGGTGCTCTCGTAGGCGTGGGTGCGCAGATAGTTCAGCGCAGCCTTGAGCCCGGCGCTCTTCAGATGGATGTCCCCACTGGTGTAATAATCTGCTTTGCCATAGCCGTCGTCCCCCTTGAGGGTCTCGGCGGTGTTCAGAAACTTGAGGCCCAGCTGCTCACACATGCTGAGCAAAGCCATGTTCATATCGTCGATCTTGGCCTGATCCATGTGGGGATAGGTCGAGTGATCCGCCGGGATGGGCGGGATGGTGTTGACGATGATGTCGGTGTACGGGTAGCTTTCCCGGATAGCCTGTACCAACGCGGTGTAGTTGCTGATGAAGTCAGCCACTTCCATGCCGGTATCGTTGGTGCCGAGGGTGATGACCACGCGGCGGGGCTTCATCATGGCGACAGCCTGTGCGATGGTGTAGGAATTGCTGTCCTTTTTAAAGGTGACGATTCCTTCGTTCAGCGCCACCTGTGTACCGATGCCCTCCTTGGCGCAAAACTGCTGCAGAGAGATCAAGCCGTTGTTGTAGAGGCGGACGGTGTTGGAATCGCCGAGAAAAAGAGTTTCGTCCTGATAGGACTGGCCCGCGTCGGCCGTCTCGGTCAGCAGAGCGGAGGAGGTGTTGTCGATCTGGTAATGGCCGGCCAGATCATTGCTCCCCGCCGGAGTGTCTGTCGTCACGGAGTCCGCATCGGGGACAGCCGGGGTCTCCCCTTTGCCCCGCTTGAGCAGGGTCAGGGTGATGCCGATGGTCAGCAGAGCCGCCAGCGCGCATACGACGCAGACCAGAACCGCCTGCCGCTGCAAAGGAGTCATGGATTGCTTGTCCGATTGTGTCCTAGGATTCATATGATTCACCTTATCGTTGATTCGTTGTCAGGTCAGACGTTCAGAAGCGCGTCCGCAAGGGCGGCGCAGCTTTCGGCGCAGAAGACCGGGTGGAAGGGTTCCAGCTCTTCCCGGCTGCCGTAGCCGTACAGGGCTGCGGCCGCATCCAGATGGCAGTCTGCCGCGCCGCGCATATCGTCATTGCGGTCACCGACCATCAGCACCCGCTTGCCCTTGGCACAGGGCTGCTCCAGCACATAGCGGACGACCTCCGTCTTGGTATCGCGGCTCTCGTCCATGGACGCGCCGCCGATGAAATCAAAATAGGGAGCCAGCCCCTGCTCTTCGAGGATGGGGGTCACGACCTTGGTGGGCTTGGAGGTGGCGGTACAGAGCACATAGCCCGCTTCCTTCAGGCGGCGGAGCATTTCAGCGGCTCCGGGGTAGGCATTGCCTTCATGGCTGCCCTTGGCCGCGTAGCTCGCACGGTAAAGCTCAGTGGCCTTCTCGATCTTCTCCGGGTCAGAAAAGTGTTCGCCGAAGCTTTTGCGGAGCGGCGGGCCGAGGTAGCGGCGAAGATCGACGCCGGTGATGTCCACATTCATTTTATGGAAGACCTCTTCCAATGTATTCAGGATGCCGGGGGCGGAATCGATCAGGGTCCCGTCCACGTCGAATAAGATCACGTCATAGTGCTGCAAGGCTTTTTCCTCTCTTTCACACATATACATGGGATAGTATAGCACAGTTTTCCGCTTTCATCAATTCCGACAAATCATTTTTCCCTCTTTTGTCGAGATTGTTCATGAAATCGCCACAAATAAAAAAGCCTGCCCGGCAAACGATGCGGACAGGCAGGGGCAATCGCCGTTATTGCGCGGTGGAGGTGCCGGAGCAGTTCTCGGCAGAGGGGTAATAGAGGTTGTTGGAGATAAACTCCAGCTTCTCCTTGAGCACAAGCTCCAGATTGGCGACGGCATGGACCATGTTGGTGGCGGAGTCGTTGATCTCCAGCAGCTTGCACAGATCCACTTCCTCCATCGCCATGGCCGTTTTCATCTTCTGGCTCTCGGCGCAGAGGATGTGGCTCAGGGCAGATTCCTGCAGCGCGATGCTCTCCAGCAGATCAATGACCGCCTGATCGAGGGTGACGCGGGGCAGTGCGGGGCATTCCAGAGGGGTGCATTTGGTATCAGCCATAAATGGGATCATCCTTTCTATATAAGGTGTAGCCCATTGTATGCCCATTTCCCCGCCGTTGTCACTTCTCCGGCTCGGTGTCCTTCTGGGCCGAAAGCCTCTCGATGACATCGCGGTAGCCGCCGGCGCCGTACTGGATGCAGCGGTTGATGCGGCTGATGGTGGCTGTGCTGATCTCCACCTTCTTCACGATCTGGTCATAGGTGCTGCCGCCCAGCAGAAGCTTCGCTGCTTCCAGCCGCTGCGCCATGTCGGAGATCTCTTTCACGGTGCACAGATCCTCGAAAAAGTTGTAACACTCCTCCCGCGTTTCAAGGCTCAGGAACGCATCGAACAATGCGTCCGTCATCGGGTTCTTTCTGGGGTTTCTCTCAGCCATAGCGGCCTCCTTTGCGGCAAGTACCGGGTCATAAAGGTGATCGATGATTTCGTATTATTACTTTAGCACTTGAAAGTGTGAAAGTCAAGTATTTTTATAAAGTGAGCCTTTTTCATTTGACAGCGTGTGGAAGTTTCTTCGTTTCACACGTGAACAAAAATCACCTAAAAGTTGTTACGGATTTTTTTGCTGAATTGGCACATCCACTGAACTTGTTCCGAATATATTGACAAATTATGAAATCGGCGATAAAGTATACACAATTTTCGGGCAAGGGTGCCACAGCGTGACCTCTTTGCCTCACGAAAAGAAAGGAAAGAGGTAAAAATAATGAACACGCTGGTCATCGTTTTGATCGCAGCCGTGTGTCTGTTGGGAGCTTACACCTTCTACGGACGCTGGCTGGCAAACAAGTGGGGCATCGACCCCAAGGCTAAGACCCCCGCAGTCGTCCACGAGGATGGCCGCGATTATGTCCCGACGAACGGCTGGACCGTTTTCGCCCATCAGTTCAGCTCCATCGCAGGTGCCGGCCCTGTAACCGGTGCCATTCAGGCTGCCGCCTTCGGCTGGCTGCCCGTTCTGCTGTGGGTCCTGATCGGCGGCATCTTCTTTGGTGCGGTGACCGACTTCGGCGCTCTGTATGCTTCCGTCAAGAACGACGGCAAGTCCATGGGCATGCTGATCGAGAAGTACATCGGCAAGACTGGCCGCAAGCTGTTCCTGCTGTTCTGCTGGCTGTTCTGCGGCATCGTCATCGCAGCATTTGCTGACATGGTCGCCGGCACCTTCAATGCCTTTGGCACCGATGGTGCTCTGGTGGAGGCCGCACAGACCAACGGCGCTGCCGGCATGGTCTCCATCATGTTCATGGTGTTCGCTGTCGTCTTCGGCCTGATCCAGAAGAAGTTCAGCTTCTCCGGCTGGAAGGAGAGCGTCATCAGCATCGTTTTCATCGTTCTGTCCTTCGTGATCGGTGCAAACTTCCCCATCATCTTGGGCAAGGCTGCATGGAGCTACATCACCTTCATCTACATCTTCTTTGCAGCCGTCCTGCCCATGTGGCTGCTGAAGCAGCCCCGTGACCACATGACCACCTTCATGTTCGTGGCCATGATCGCAGGTGCCGTGGTCGGTCTGCTGGTCGCACATCCCACCATGAATCTGCCCGTCTTCACTGGTTTCACCAACGAAAAACTGGGCACCATGTTCCCCATCCTGTTCGTCACCGTTGCCTGTGGTGCGGTTTCCGGTTTCCATAGCCTTGTTTCTTCCGGTACTTCTTCCAAGACCGTTGAGAACGAAAAGGATATGCTGAAGGTTGGCTACGGCGCTATGATCCTCGAAAGCCTGCTGGCTGTTCTGGCCCTGTGCGTTGCAGGTGCTGCTGCCGCTGCGGACGGCACCCCTGCTGCAGGCACCCCGTTCCAGATCTTCAGCCGCGGCGTTGCCGGTTTCTTTGAGATGTTTGGCATTCCCGCCTACGCTGCTACCGTTTTCATGACCATGTGTGTTTCTGCTCTGGCTCTGACCAGTTTGGATGCCGTGGCCCGTATCGGCCGCATGAGCTTTCAGGAACTGTTCAGCGTCGATGACATGGAGCATGCGGAGGGTTGGCGCAAGCTGTTCTGCAACGTCTATTTCTCCACCCTTATCACGTTGGTGTTCGGCTTCATCCTGACCAAGATCGGCTACGCCAACATCTGGCCGCTGTTCGGTTCCGCCAACCAACTGCTGAGCGCTCTGGTTCTGGCTACCCTGTGCGTCTTCCTGAAGGTCACCGGCCGCAACAACAAGATGCTCCTCCCCCCGCTGATCATCATGCTGTGCGTCACCTTCACCGCTCTGGTCCAGCGTCTGATCGCGATGATCAAGGCCATCAGCGCAGCCGCTTCGGTGGGCATCCCTGCTGGTGAGACCACTTGGGGCGCTGTGTTCATCGCCAACGGTCTGCAGCTGATCCTCGCAGTCCTGCTGATCGTTCTGGGCCTGAACATCGTCTTCCACTCCTTCAAGGCTTACCAGAAGGCTGAGCACAACAGCGAAGCAAAGGTTGTCTCTTAACAGAATATAAGCAAAAACGCCGCTGACGGCCTCCACACCGTCAGCGGCGTTTTGTTATGCTCTTTTGGGTCACAGCACCTTCACCATGATGATCTCGTCCCGGTAGGTGCCGTCTTTCAGTTTAAAGGCCCGGGGCTGGATGCCATAGCGCTCAAACCCAAACTTCTCATAGAGATGGATGGCGCGGGTGTTATCGCTGTACACCCCCAGCTCCAACTGTTCAAATCCGTTGGCCCGGGTCTGGTCAATGGCCAACTGCATCAGAAAATGGCCAAGGCCGCAGCCCCAATATTTTTGTTTGATGGAAATGCCCATAACCGCACGGTGGCGATATTTGATATGCGGCCGCACCTGTGCAACACCAAACTCCCCCACCAGCTTTTCTCCGGCAAAAGCGCCCACCTCAAAGTTCACAGGGCTTTCCCCGCAGCCTGCGAGCCCGTTCCGCATGGCTTCCAGATTCGCCCCTTCCTCCGGGTATCGGGCCATAAAATATGTTTCGCTGTAGGTCGCATTGCGGAATGCGCCCAGAGCCTCCGCATCATCGGCGCATAAGCTGCGCACTGTCAGCACTTCCCCGCTGGGCAGTGTGAACGTTCTAGGTTCGATCTTCATCTTCCCTCTTCTCCCCTCGTTTGAATTGTTTCTATCATAACACAACTGCAGCACGAACGCAAACAAAAAGAGCTGTGACGCCCTGTTACGGGAATCACAGCTCTCATTTCATTCAGAGAAACTGAATTACTTCACCATGCTTGCGACTTCAGCAGCGAAGTCGTCAGCACGCTTCTCAAGGCCCTCGCCCTTCTGGAAACGAGTGAACTTGACGATCTTGATGTCGCCGCCCAGATCCTTTGCGACCTTAGCGGTGTACTGAGCAACAGACAGATCGCTGTCCTTGACGAACTCCTGATCGACCAAGCAGTTCTCCTTGAAGAACTTCTTGATCTTGCCCTCGATCATCTTCTGCTTGACTGCATCCGGCTTGTTAGCGGTCTTCGGATCGCCAGCCATCTGAGCGAGCATGATCTCCTTCTCCTTGGCCACAACCTCGGCGGGGACGGAAGCCTCATCGACGTAGCTGGGGTTAGCAGCTGCGACCTGCATAGCGATGTCCTTGCCGTAAGCAACGAACTCGTCCTTTGCGTCGATGTCGTTGGTGGTCTCAAAGTTGACCAGAATGCCGTGGGTGCCGCCGCCGTGGACGTAAGCAGAGCAGACGCCCTCGTAACGGACGAAACGGCGAACCTTGATGTTCTCCTTGATGACGAGGATCAGGTTCTTCAGAGCCTCATCCACGGTCTCGCCGGACTCGGTCTTGCAAGCCATCAGAGCCTCAACGTCAGCAGGGTTCTGCTTCATGATGACCTGAGTTGCCTCCTTGACGAAAGCAACGAACTTGTCGTTCTTGGCGACGAAGTCGGTCTCAGCGTTGACTTCGATGACGACGCCGACCTTGCACTGCGGGCAGTAATCCGCGTAGACCATGCCCTCAGCAGCAGTACGGCTTGCCTTCTTGGCAGCAGTAGCCAGACCACGCTCGCGCAGGATCTCAATAGCCTTCTCGAAGTTGCCGTCGGCCTCAGTCAGAGCCTTCTTGCACTCCATCATGCCGCAGTCGGTCTGCTTGCGCAGTTCCATAACGTCCTTTGCAGAAATAGCCA
>PPYF01027224.1_pt1 | contig 29903 bp, 29 predicted proteins | sample 1559871 | NCBI WGS metagenome assembly PPYF01 (sample SAMN08240021, study PRJNA423297) | Human gut metagenome, whole genome shotgun sequencing project.
CATTTCCCGCTGCTTTGGCGGCAGCTTTCGGCTCTTTGCGTCCAAGACAGAGGGAAACACGGGAAGCACTGCCAATTCCAACCAGCAGTGCAATAGCAAGGCAGATGGTAGAGAACGGGTAGGCAACATTGGTTGCTGCATTTCCCAGATAACCGACCCCTTGACCAATAAAAATCTGATCCACAATATTGTAGATTGAGCCGACAAGAGACGCCATAATACTGGGAATGGCAAAATCTTTCAACAGTTTTGAAATTTTTTCATATCCTAGGGGATTCTCAGTCATTAAATTCATCCCCCTTTCTTTCTATACGGAGTTCCGCTGTAATATTTTCACCTGCCTGAATCAGCAAATCAATAAAGAGGTTTTTATCAGATTCCCTGAAGCCTTGCAATAAAAGAGCTTCTGTCTTTTCACATACCGTCTGTATCTCATCAATTACAGACAGCGCACGTTCCGTAGGATACAGCTTACACGTCCGCTTATCCTTATCATTTGGGGAACGCATAATCATTCCCTGCTTTTCTAATGCCGCAACTGTCCGTACAATATTGCTCGGATGAACATAAAACATATCAATTAAAGAATCCTGTAAAATGCCAGGCGAACGACAGATTTTAATCAAAAACATATATTGGCTGTTGTTGATTCCAAAGGGGGCAAGCTGTTTATCCAAATAGATTTTGTAAAATCGGTCTGTTACTGAAAGCCATTTTAATAGTTTCATAGATATATTCCTCCTAACCACCAGTATTATAATACAATATGCGTGCGCACGCAACTACTTTTAACATTATATCTGCCGCTTTGTCCTCCTAAACACAAATCAATTCACGCAAACAGTCTATGTACATATTCCTGTAAAGCAGGATAAAAATTCAGAAAATAAAATCTCTTAGCTTGAAATCCATTCTTCTCCTGAAATTCCTTTTGTCTCTGTAATGAAAATCCATATTCTGAATATTTATCACGGTACGTTAATCTTTTACTACTTTGTCCCTGTTTAGGAAAATCTACAAGATTTGTAATTCGTATTTCCATGAGAATTGTCCAGTACATAGCCGCTGTCATGTAATCTTCCATTTTGAAATAATATAGCCCTTTTTCATAATATGTTTTATATGGCAATTCTACATATATACCAGACAATGTTTCTATTATTCTATTAAGTACATTGTGGTCATCTTCCTCAAAAAATTCCAATATTTTCTCAGGACATTTTTCTATCCATTCTGCCCATTCTGAAAAATTCCGCGGATTTCCATGCTCAGATGGTACCCATCCATGCTGCCCTAATTTTATACTTTGTTCCAGTTCAGCAGAAAACTTTTCCTCAAATTCTTTTTCAGTTAATCCTTCTGATTCTTTAACGATTTTAATATAATCTCGGAATTTTTCCGAAATACTTAGTGCAACCAAATTATTACTACACAATTCATTTAGCTGAGACAGCTGCCGGCCTATTCTATTAATTTCAGATTGCCTTTTTACGACGTTATTCCAATCAATTTGAGGTAATTGTAGATTTTTAAGCTGTTCGCTTATCTTACTCATATTGCCAAAGCCTACGCAAAACATTACAAAAAGCATTACTCTAACATTCTATATGTAGAATATACAGGTGATCTTCATCAGGATATTACTGACATGGATTTTATTGATGATCCACCAGAAATCAGTGAACAGGAACGGTTTCAAAGACATAACCGTTTTCTGCGTTCTCTGAAATCCGATACTCTGTTAATCATAGACAATTTTAATGTCTCTGCTACACAAGACAGCTTTCTGTCAGTAGTATTAAAATATCGCTGCCAGATTTTATTTACAACCAGAAGCAAACTGGATGAATACTGTACTCTGCCATTAAAAGAAATAGAGGATATGAACGCTCTCTTCCAGCTGACATCGGTATTCTATTCAGAGGCAGACACGTACCGGGCAACAGTTGAAAAGATCATCGAAACTGTTCACTCTCATACTTTTGCCGTGGAACTGGCAGCAAAACTTCTGGAAAATGGAATCTCAACTCCAGACCAGTTATTAACAAGACTTCAGGTGGATCCAAAGCCTGATGTCCTGCAATATCACCTTTATCATTTACGCCACCTGCAAAAATAGTTCCTGCCAGCTTCGCTTTTTCATAGCAGTCAATCCAACCCTGAATTGCAGTCTGTGTACCTGCTACTGTTTCTTCTCCATCTTCTGCAGCCGATGCAAGTAAATAAATATCACGGAAATTATAATCGGTTGTAAACAATGGATTTGCCCTGTCAAGCATTGTTTTTAGCTGTCCGCTGACACTGTAATAATAAACCGGAGTTGCAAAGGCTATTGTCTCTGCATTTTTCATCTTTTCAGCAATTTCCACTGCGTCATCATTTATTACGCATTTCTGTGTCTTTCCACACGCAAGACATCCCTTGCAAAATCCGATGGTTTTATCTGCAAGACTGATTATTTCCACTTCATTCCCAGCTTCTCTTGCTCCATTTGCAAAAGCCTCCGCTAACGAGTCAGAATTTCCGCCTTTTCTGAAACTTGATGTAATAACTAATGCTTTTTTACTCATAATTACTTTGCTCCTTTGTTCATTTGTTAAAACTGATCTGCCCATGTTTTCAGCTCTGCTTCTTTTACATTGATATTAAAACGTTTTCCTTCTTTTAACCTGGCACCTTTACAAGATTGTTCCAATTCGGTATTTGTTCTTCCCATGCCGCTTCCACCGGAAGTAGCAAACGGCACTACTGTTTTTCCTGCCAAATCATAACTTTCCAGAAATGTATTGATAATTGTCGGTGCAACATACCACCAGATAGGAAAACCGACATAAACCGTATCATACTGCTCCATGTTCTCCACTTTTCCTGTGATAGCAGGACGGAATGTTTTATCTGTCATTTCACGGGTAGTTCGGCTGCGTTTATTTGTCCAGTCAAGGTCTGCTGTCGTATATGGCTGCTCCGGCTGAATTTCATATAAATCTGCACCAATTGCCTGTGACAAATTCTTCGCTAACTTTGCGGTAACTCCGCTGGCGCTAAAATATGCAACTAATTTTTTACTCATACTTCATGTCCTCCAATACTTAATACCTTAACTCAAACTGGCTGTCAGAACATTTACAATATCTTCATGTGTAAGTACACGATAACCACCTTCCATAACCAGCGTACTGTCTGCAACAGACTCGATCATATCTTTTGTTACACCAAACTCAGAAATATTCATTACAAGACCAATTTCTTTCATGTAACTCTCCATACAATCCAGACCTTCTAATGCAATCTGCTCATCCGTTTTTCCTGCCGGATTTACATTCCATACATTTACCGCATATCTCTTAAATTTCTGTAATCCGTCTGCCATGATGTATTTATAGTATGGGATTGATACCGCTGAAAGCGTCATTCCATGTGTAGCATCCGTATGAGCTCCTACCGCCTGTCCAAGCATATGTACTTCCCAATCCGTAGTTTTACCCATCGCAATCAGCGTATTTAATGCCCATGTAGCTGTCCACATGATATTACTTCTTGCTTCGTAATCTTCCGGATTCTTCACAGCAGCTTTGCTGCTGGTAATCAGAGAACGCAAAAGTCCTTCTGCAATATAATCGGATGTATTATCATCTTCTCCTGAAAAATACTGTTCCAGAATATGTGACATAATATCAAAGCAACCCGATACCATCTGGTATTTTGGAAGTGAATAAGTAAATTTCGGGTTCAGTATAGAAAATTTCGGAAATACATTATCTCCAAACACATGACCGATTTTCAATTTCTGTTTGTGATTTGTGATAACCGCACCACCATTCATCTCGGAACCAGTTCCAACCATCGTAAGTACGCATCCAACCGGAATCGTCTTGCAAGTTACATCTTCAAAGCGAATATAATATTTTTCCCACGGGTCATCCTCACAATATGCAGAAACAGAAACTGCCTTTGAATAATCACAGACAGAGCCACCGCCAACTGCTAAGATAAAATCCACCTGATTATCTCTGGCAATCTGACATCCCTCTGCCAGCTTTTCCACTGTCGGATTCGGCATAACGCCTCCATCCTCAAAAATTTCCTTTCCACATTCTTTTAAGACTGCAACTACCTGATCATAAATACCATTTTTCTTGATAGAACCTCCACCATAAACAAGCTGTACATTCTTTCCATAGCCTGCCAGTTCCTCTTTCAAATTGTTTAATGAATCCCCTCCAAAATATAATTTTGTCGGATTCGAATACTTAAAATTTCCTAACATTTTTATTTTCTCCTTGTCATTTTATAATATTCCCTGGTCTTTTTCTATAATTGTAAACGCTTATATTTTCCAATTTATGAATAAATGCTTCCAAATCCATTCTCATAACCTCTATTTCAAATTTGCCTTAAAAAATTCTTCAATCTTATCAAATGGAATCAATCCATGTCTGCATTTCATCCGTATCTGCTCTGCCAGAAAATCGTTTTCCATCCAGCCAGTTAGCCTCTGTTGATAACGCTTTTAGATTCTCTGTGCTTGTATTGATTCCGCTTCCTCCTGATGTACAGAAGTTCGCCAACGTCTTACCGGAAAAATCGTAACTTTCCATAAAGGTATCCATGATACGGGGTTCCATTCCCCACCAGATGGGATGTCCGATCAGTACAACTTCGTACTGTTCAATATTCTCAATATTGCCTGAAATAGATGGTCTGGCTGTTTCATCCTGCTGTTCTCGATTTGCACGACATCCATCATCGCTATAATTCAAGTCACTCTCGCTGTAAGGTTCTGTTGGGATAATCTCAAAATAGTCGGCTCCCGTCACCTCAACAATTTTCTCTGACACGGCCTTTGTATTCCCGGTTGCGGAAAAGCAAACAACAAGGATTTTTTTGCCTGTTTCCGTCTCCTATTCGTGTTTACAGACTGGTCAGCACTGGGTTGTTCAGGTAATCATACAGTCTGTCAATCTCACTCGGTTTCGAGCAGTCCAGCATAGACGGCACATTTTTATCCAACTGTGCAATCTTCTCCATATCTTCATGATCCAGTTCAAAATCCCAGATTGTAAGGTTTTCTTCCATTCGGTTTTGATGAACAGACTTCGGAATAATGACAACATTCTGCTGAATATCCCAACGCAGGATAATCTGCGGCACTGTTTTTCCATGCTTTTCAGCGATTTCCTGCAATACCGGCTCGGTGAACATTCCTTTTAAGCCTTCCGCAAAAGGTGCCCATCCTTCTACCTGTATCCCCAGTTCTTTCATGACACTTAATTCTTCCATTCGCTGATAATGCGGGTGTCGCTCTATTTGATTTACCATTGGTTTGATTTTCGCATTATAGCAAAGATCCATTAGCCTTGCCGCATCAAAGTTGCAGACACCGATTGCTCGAATTTTCCCTGCTTCATATAAGTCCTCCATTGCACGCCATGCGCCATAGTAATCGCCAAGGGGCATATGAATCAGATATAAATCAAGATACTCAAGTCCCACCTTATTCAACGACTCATAAAAAGCCTGTACAGTCTTTTCATATCCCATCTGCTGAATATATGCCTTAGTGGTAATAAACAGTTCTTCTCGTTTTACCACGCCTGTGGAAATGGCTTTCTTCACGGCACTTCCTACGACTTCTTCATTTTTATAGGAGCTTGCTGTATCCAACAAACGATATCCGGTTTCAATGGCATCCAGTACAACCTGTTCGCACTGAGTATCCGGTATCTGGAATACACCAAATCCCTCCATCGGCATTTCTACACCATTATTTAATTTTACTTTTTGAACCATGAATCATTAACCTCCTTTTTTTAATTCTGATATGCTTCAACCGTAATGGCTCCGTTCAATTTTTCAATTTCATTCTTCCCAGAAACCACTTCTCCAAGCTCATACAAACTGCTTCCCTGACCAAAGTGATCATAAAACATTACAACATCTGCCCACAGAGAATAGTAGCAAAGACTGCCCTTTTCAGCATTTGCCAGTGGAGCATCACTAATATCCAATTCTTCCGGCGGATAGAATGTCTTTTCATTTGTACTAAAATCTTTTACTTCTAAAGTCAATGGAAGCTGTGCATACAAGTCCTTTGCCGCCTGACTCTGATTCAACTCATATATAATCTCATATTCTTTTGATGTTACCTTAATTTTCATTACTTTATCCTCCTCTGTTTCAGTTGATTCCAAATTTTCTTCTTCATCCCCCCGCTCCTGCTTTGTTTCAGTTTCAATAACAGGTATTTTTTCTGTCTGATTCAATACATTATTTTGTTCTGATACAGGCTGCTCTATATTTTTTCAGGTGTCCCACATCCGGTAAAAGAAAGGATTATCACTATTGTCATGCATATATAAATTATATTTCTCTTTAGCATTTTTTAACAAATCCTCCTTACAGGGTGCTTCCCAAAAGATATGCTCCTTCAAGATGCTTTTCATTAATATGCCTTTTTCCCGCTTCGCCATTGCATCTGCCAGCTTATCAGGATTTCCATTTTTAATACCGCTTCCAACGATTACTAAAATTTTTCGCATAGAATTTTCTCCTTCCAATTGTCTTTATGTAATTTTAACAACGCTCTACACAAAATTTCTCGTATGCAGTTATTCCCGCTTTCAACTGCTGAAGGCTTCTTTCTAAAACAGAGCGTGAACACGCAGTATTTATCCGCAAAAACTCGTTTCCTCCCTGTCCATTCTGTTTCCCATAAGAAAAATACACCCCTGTTTTTTCTTTAATATAGGAAACCGCTTCCATTCCATTTCCTATCATTCTTACAAAATTCAGTCTTAAAAAGCAGGTATCATAAAATGATGCAACCTGTATCTGCGGAATTTCATTTTGAATAAACTCTTTAACAAATTCCTTGTTCTCAGAGACAGTCTTTTGAAATTCCTCTGTCTGAGCATCAACATCACTTATCATAACTTTACCCGTTGCCTCTGCAACATCCATAATGATTTCTCCCACTTCCGTAACCTGAATCCATCCCGAAAGAGGATTTTTAATACTGTCCACAGAAGATGTAAGGATTGCCTGAACTTCTGATCTTTCAAAACAAAGGTCTGTATCTACCATTTCACAGTTAATCAATGTCAGATTTTTGCAGTAACATAACGGCTGCGTGCCGATAATTTTACAATTGATAAGCGTCAGACCATCTGAATACCATGCCAGATATTCGCCCTTTACTACGCTGTTTTTTACAGTCACATTTTCCGAATGCCAGAAAGCATCTTTCGTATCCAATACACAGTTATCAAACACAGCATTTTTTATGTACTGGAATGAATATTTCCCTTTGAACTGCACATCTGAAAAATTCAAGTCTGTAACACGCATCATGAAATACTCGCTTTCGGCGGTACTGTGTTTCATCTGAATCCCATTTACTGACCAGCCGAATTCCGGAGAGATAATATCACAATTATCAATTACAACATCTCTGCACTCACGAAGAGCCTTAATCCCATGCATTTTTGTATCTGTGATTTCAATATGTTCGGAATACCATAAGGAAGCTCTGCAAAGTTCTGTCATTTCACAACCTCGGATTTTCAATCCACTGTCATGCCAAAATGGATAACGAAGATTGAAAAAACAATCCTCTACTTCAATCTTACAACATTCTTTAAAGGCACTTTCTCCATCTGCCGGTCCATCAAATGAACAATTCCTTACCAACAGTTCTGAACTTCCATATAGTGCTCTTTCCTCATCAAATTTCTGATTTTCTATTATCTTCATAAACATCTGCCTCTTTCTCTTTTATTACTATTCTTTATTTCGCTTAATCTGGTAAACCAGATAATCCAAACAGTCAATCTGCTTTTCCCGCTCATGTACCGTACTAAGAAGACAACTCCGATGCTGTTCCAAGAGCTTCAACAATTCTCCCATATCATCTTCATCCAAATGTGCCATGATACATTCCATCATTTCCGGCGTACATCCGGCATCTTTTAAATTCTGAATGACAGCTTCCCTTGAGCCATAATTTACCAGCTTCTCCAACTTCATTTCTGCACCCTTTCTCTTCATCCTCTTGTCTTTATATAAATTATAAATTTAACCTCACAAAATAACAAATACTTATTCCAAATGCATTTGTATAGTTGAAACTTAGTAATAAATTTGATATGCTAATTTAGAATTCATTCATCAAAAACTATATCGCCAGAAGGAGGACACCACATGGAACTACGAGTTCTTGCTTATTTCCTTGCAGTAGCAAGAGAACAAAGTATCATTCGTGCTGCTGAATCATTGCATCTTTCTCAGCCAACTCTTTCCACACAAATCCGTAATATGGAGAAGGAATTAGGTAAACAACTTTTAATCCGTGGAACAAAAGGCTCCCGAAAAGTCACTCTAACAGAGGAAGGGATGATTCTAAAAAAACGTGCGGAAGAAATTTTAAATCTTGTTGAAAAAACAGAAAAAGAAATAACACTCTCAGATAATGTTATCGTCGGAGATGTATATATCGGAACTGGTGAAACAGACGCCGTCAGGCTCCTTGCAAAAGCTGCCAAAGAATTACAAAACATATACCCCGGTATCCATTACCATATATCCAGCGGAAATGCTGAATTTGTTTTAGAGCAACTGGACAAAGGTCTGATAGACTTCGGTATTGTATTTGGAAGTGTTGATTTTGAAAAATATAATGCTTTGAAAATCCCTGTCAGAGATACTTGGGGTGTGTTAATGCGTCGTGACTCTGAACTTGCCCAAAAGCAAACAATTTTACCAGAAGATTTGTGGGATAAGCCCTTGATTATTTCACACCAGAAAAACCAAGGTGGAGAATTCAGTTCATGGTTAAATTATAATATTGATCAGTTAAATGTTGTTGCCACCTATAATTTATTATTCAATGCTTCTTTACTGGTGGCTGAAGGCTTGGGATATGCTATCGGACTTGACAAGATCATCAATACCGGAGAAAACAGTCGTCTATGCTTTCGTCCTCTGGAACCAACTATCGAAGCAGAAATGTGCATCATTTGGAAAAAGTATCAGGTTTTCTCAAAGGCAGCTGAACAGTTTATGATAAAAATAAAAGAACTCCAAGAATTAACTGGAGAAGAGAATTGACACCAATGGAAAGAGGCATCCAGCATATTACTGATTCCCAACTTCGTGGAATCCGTGACTGTCTGGGAACCCTCTACGATAAACTTTTAAAGTAAAAGAGAGATAGACACCAATCATTCATTTGGCAATCTATCTCTCTTTTTCATTGACTAATTATAAATCAATTCATTCAATACAATTTCTTCCGCAGCATGATGTATGTTATTTTTAGCACCTACCCATGCAAGCTGATCGCATTCCTTTAACGCCTCATCCATGTGCTGTTTTTCCGCCATTTGTCGGGTCAGGAGCTGCATTCTTTCGTTGGCAGTATCATCCACCTCATTAAGATGTTCTACCAGCTTTCCGGCAAATAAAAGCTCGGTGTAAAGCCCTTTGTGGTGCTCCTGTAAGTATGCTTTACGCATTCTGCCATACTTACCGTAATGCGGTTCTTCTTCAACCGGAAGTTCCAGATTCGGATAATACATACCATCTTCACCCAAAGTGTAGGTACCGCCCATTTCTTCAAAAATTGACTTCATATGCTGTTCCTCCTTGAAATTAACAATGACCTTTTAGATCATTGCAAAATGTTCAAGAGCAGCTCGGATTGCATCTTCTTTTTCTTTCGGACACTGCGGCACTTTCTGATTGTCCTTTTGAGAGAGATTGTAATGCTCTCCAACTTCAATACCGCATTTCCTCTTGATTTGGGAAATATATAATGTTGATACCTTTAAGCCAAATTCTTTCAGCACATAATCCTTAATTTCCTGATAAGTTGCTTTTGACTCCGCAGATGTAATATCCAATTCGTCCAAATCAAGGTCGACCTCTATTACATCATCCGGTTTTTGTTGGGACAAAAGAACAACCGTCTCCACATGCACCGTTCCAGGAAACATATCCACCAAACAAGCTCTCTTCACCTCATACCCTGCTTCCCTAAACACAAGCAAATCACGCATAAGGCTAGTAGGCTTACAGCTTACATACACCATTTCATCAACATTAAAGTTAATAATCTTCGTCAAAGCCTTCGGATGAATACCATCACGAGGAGGGTCAAGTACAAGGATATCTGGTTTCTTAGTTAAGTTATCCACAACTTTAAGAACATCGCCAGCGATAAATTCACAATTATCTAAGTGATTGTCCACTGCGTTTTTCTTAGCGGCTTCAACGGCTTCTTCGACGATTTCGACTCCGACTACTTTGCTGGCTACCGAGGCGAGCATCTGGGCAATGGTTCCGGTTCCGGTGTAGAGGTCATAGATGAGTTTGTCTTTTGTTTCGCCGACGTATTCCCTTACTTTATCGTAGAGGACTTCTGCTCCTAAGGTGTTTGTCTGGAAGAAGGAGAATGGAGAGATTTTGAAACGCATGTTATAAAGGTATTCATAAAAATAATCTTGTCCGTAAAGTGTTTTTGTTTCATCGCTTTGTACTACGTCTGCAAGGTTGTCGTTTAATGTATGCAATATTCCAACAACTTTCCCATCAATTTTCTGGGAGAGAATCATATTGACAAATTCAGATTCGTCCAGTCTGCTCTGTGTTGTAGTGACAAGATTAATTAAAATATCTCCTGTTTTTACAGAACGACGCATTACGAGGTGGCGGAGAAATCCTTCGTGGCGGATTTTGTGGAAGTAGGTTTCTCCTTTTTCTTTAAAGTATTTTAAGATTGCCTGGAGAAGTACATTGAAATCTGGGTCTACGATGCGACAGTCCTCTAATGTTACGATATCATAGAAACTATTTTTTTTATGCATTCCAAGAGCAAGCGGACCATCTTTTTCTTCGTCACCAAATGTGAATTCCATCTTGTTTCGGTAGCCTTCTGTGATCGGGCTTCCATAAATATTTTCGATAGCAAAGGAAAGTCCGCTTTTCTCGATTAATTCTTCTACCTGGCGTTTCTTTAAGTCAAGCTGCTGTTCATAAGAAAGATTCTGATAACGGCAGCCACCACAAATACCGAAATGTTTGCATGCTGCTGGCTGTTCTATCGGGGATGGCTCGATGACTTCAAGAAGTCTTCCTTCGATTTTATCTCGTTTCTTTTTATTAATGGAGAAGCGTACTACCTGACCTTCTAACGCATTTTTTACGATTACTTTCTGCCCCTCAATATCTATAATTCCTTTATTAGGGAATTCGGTTCGGATGACTTTTCCCTCAAAAATATCTCCTTTTTTCATAAAATAATTCCTTTCTATATACACAAAAAATAGAAAGGATGCTGCAATGTGCACCCTTTTCCATTATAATGTACTCTCTGAGTCTTTCTTGCACGAGTACATTTATATTATTTTTTAAATTTTCAGTTCGGTAAATTTGGATTTATAATATCCGTGTCCGTAATGTGCCTCGCCTTCATCGTCGATTTCCATAATGAGAAATGTTGGCATATGGTCTGACTGTCTTGGATAGGAAACGCTTCCCGGATTTAAAACGGTTACATCTTCATCAATTTCGATATATGGTTTGTGGGTATGCCCAAACATAACGATATCAATATGATTCTGAAGTGCATACTGTTTTAATCGCTCTACGCCACGGTACACGCAAAAGGTATGTCCGTGGACAACCAGTACTTTATAATCGCCAATATTGAAAATGTCCTGTGATGGCAGTTCCAAGTTATAGTCATTGTTTCCGGCTACCATATGTACCGGACAGTCTACTAAGGAGCGGATATAGTCGTCTCCTCGCTCTACGTCTCCGCAGTGAATGAGCATATCAATATGCCCCACCTGCTCGATAACCCCTGCCACATCGTCATTACGTCCATGCGAATCACTGATTACCAAAATTCTCATTTTCTTTTCACTCATCTATTTATAAAATCTCCTTTATCTGGCGCAATGCCTTTCCACGATGACTGATTTCGTTCTTTTCCTCTGCTGAAAGCTGAGCCGTTGTCTTTCCTTTCTCTGGAAGATAGAAAATAGGGTCGTAACCGAAACCATTTTCTCCAGCTGGTTCCTGTGCGATTCTTCCCTCAATCGTTGCCCGACATGTCTCTACTCGTCCATTTGGAAATGCCGCTGCAATCACACAGACGAAACGAGCACTTCTTACGATATCAGGGACGCCATGCAGTCTGTCTAAAATAATCTGATTTTTAATGCGATAAGATGTATTCTCTCCCATATAGCGGGCTGAATATACTCCTGGCTCTTTATTCAGATAATCTACTTCTAAACCGGAATCATCTGCTAATACGAGACTGCCTGTTGCTTCCATTACAGTTTTTGCCTTGATGATTGCATTTTCTTCAAATGTTGTTCCATCTTCCACGATGTCAACATCTACTCCGGCTTCTTTCATGGAAAGAATCTCGTAATCCAAATCTCCGAGAATTTCCCGGATTTCCTTCATTTTTCCTTCATTTCCTGTGGCAAATATCAGTTTCTTTTTCAAAATGCTGCCTCCCAAAAAACTTGTGCTTTTTATATCACTTCTAACATTTTCGATATCTTCATATTAAATATTTTCTGCTAAGTATTCTCGCATTAAAGTACACTTGAAAAATACTCATACAGATTATTCTTCCGGCTGTACCATTTTCTTTCTTCTCGGTGGTTTTGGGCCTGGAAACATGTAGAAATATGTCTTCATCATTCCGTTATAAATCTTTCGGTTCTTCGCCGCTTTTTTTCCGATATAACGTTCTGCATCCTCATAAGCTGTGATAACATATTCTGACCATCCGTCAAGTCCTGCGAAAGCTTTTCCCATATCACGATATAACGCCGGAAGATCTTCTTTTTCTTCTAAACGTTCTCCGTAAGGAGGATTTGTAATAACAAAGCCGTACTTCTTTGGATGACTCAAATGATGAACCGGACGCTGCTGGAAATGAATGAGTCCGTCCACGCCTGCTCTTCTCGCATTTTCTCTTGCTGCTTTTACAATCTGCGGATCAATATCATATCCTTGAATATCCATCTCCACGCTCGTATCTACTAAAGATTCTGCCTCCTCAAATCCTCTGGCAAAAAGCTTTGGAGACACGATATTGTCCCAATTCTGCGCCTGGAATTCGCGGTGCATTCCCGGTGCGATATTCGCTCCCATCATTGCCGCTTCAATAGGAAATGTTCCACTTCCACAAAACGGATCAACAAGGATACGGCTCTTATTCCACGGAGTGAGCTTGATAAGTGCAGCCGCCAATGTCTCCTCAATCGGTGCCTTGCTGACCATGCGGCGGTATCCTCTCTTATGAAGGCTCTCACCAGAAGTATCAAGACCAATTGTCACAATATCCTTATAAATAATAACTCGAACCGGATAATCGGCACCATCTTCCTCAAACCAATTGATGTGGTAATGCTCTTTCATTCGCTCTACCATCGCCTTTTTTACAATGGACTGAATATCAGAAGGGCTGAAAAGCTTACTCTTTACAGAAGTTGCCTTTGTCACCCAGAATCTCGCATCGGATGGGAAATACTCTTCCCACGGAACCTTTTTCACATTCTGGAACAGTTCCTCAAAAGTTAGTGCCTTAAACTCTGCCACTTTTAAAAGGATTCTCTGCGTTGTTCTTAAGAAAATGTTTGCTCTTACCAAAGCATCCATGTCTCCGGCAAAAGTTACCTTTCCATCTTCTACCTTCACAATCTCATATCCCAAATCTGCTATCTCTCTTTTACACACTGCCTCAAGTCCAAAGTGACACGGCGCAATAAACTCATATTTGTTGCTCATCTTACCTCCATTCATTGCATCTTTCTTCTGTTTTTATACAAAGACACGTTTCTATATCTAAAGCAATATTTATAATATTACTTCATCTGCCTAACCTCATTTTTCTATATAAATTACTACTTAAAATACCACGATACACATGTACTTCATCCTATTTTTTCATAATCTACATATTTCTCAATAATTATAATTGTACTTAGGAAATGTTGCTATGTCAAGAAGTACGCACCATCGTCCACAAATCGTTCTTCTCCTTTTCTAAGTATCCTTTATAAAACATAATGCCGCCAACCACACTGTATGCGTGAATTCCCACAGAATCAAGCTTCTTCGCCGCCAGCATACTTGTGGAACCTGTATCACAATATAAAAAAACTGGCTGTTCTTTTTCTATATTAAAATCTTTCTCTATTGCCTCTATATCGAACTTTTCATCCATAATTTCTTCAAATGGGAGATTGACTGCCATTGGGAGATGCCCTTTTTTAAATACTTCCTCTGAACGCACATCAACGAGTAGGCCTTCTGAATCGTAGCTTCTTTTTATCGCTTCCGATATCGAAATTAAATCAAACATGATTGAAACCTCTTCCTTCCTTTGTATCAGAATATGTTGGTTTTCCCTAAAAGTGTGGCAAAGAGACGCCCAATGCAAGAGAAAAAAAAGCATATTTGTGACTTTAGTCGCGGCGGTTTGAATGCTCGCTTATGCGCTCGCATCCAAACCTTGCTCCGAGGCCACAAATATGCTTTTTTTCTCTTGCATTGGGCTGTCTTTGGCAGCTCAGGAGATTCAAACTGTAGTCTTTTTGCTTAAACGGAAGGCAGATCGGATGTAGAAAATGGGGCTTTTTAATTTTTTCTTTGGTATGACAAACGCGTGTTTAAACTTTCAGCAATTCCATTCCCAGCCAACCCAGCCAAAGAATAGCTCCCGAGAAAGAAGGCATCCTATATTTGTGGCCTTAGATCAAGGATTGAATGTGAGCGTGGAGGCGAACATTCAACCCGAAGTGATAGAGTCACAAATATAGGATGCCTTCTTTCTTCGGAAGCGTCTGTCTTGCCTGCGGCAAATCCTATTCAGCTACAATCTTGATGAATTTCTTCTTTCCTCTCTTTAAGACTTTTCCTTCGCCTTTAAAGTCATCAAGTGTATAAACAGCCTTAAAGTCCGTTACCTTTTCGCCATCCAATGTTACACCACCCTGTGTTACATTACGTCTTGCTTCAGAACGTGTTCCTGCTAAACCGGATTTTACAAGAAGTGCAAGGATATCTACTGTGCCATCTCTTAAGTCTTCTTCTGTAACTGCACATGCTGGCATATTTGCTGTGTCTCCGCCGTTGCTGAATAATGCTCTGGCGGCATCCTGTGCTTTCTGTGCTTCTTCTTCGCCGTGAACTAATTTTGTAAGTTCAAACGCAAGAATTTCTTTTGCTTCATTTAATTTGCTACCTTCCCAGCTATCCATTGCATCAATTTCTTCTAACGGAAGGAAGGTCAACATACGGATACACTTCATAACATCTGCATCTGCAACATTTCTCCAGTACTGATAGAAGTCAAACGGAGAAGTCTTATTCGGATCTAACCATACAGCACCGGACTGTGTTTTACCCATTTTCTTTCCTTCGGAATTTAAAAGAAGGGTAATTGTCATAGCGTAAGCATCGGCATCTGGTCCTAATTTACGACGGATCAATTCTGTACCGCCAAGCATATTACTCCACTGGTCATTACCACCAAACTGCATATTACAGCCGTATTTCTGGTATAACTCATAGAAGTCATAGCTCTGCATGATCATGTAGTTAAACTCTAAGAAAGATAAACCTTTTTCCATTCTCTGTTTGTAGCATTCTGCACGAAGCATGTTATTTACTGAGAAGCATGGGCCTACTTCACGAAGTAATTCTACATAGTTTAAGTCTAAGAGCCAATCTGCGTTATTAACGAGCATAGCTTTTCCATCAGAGAAATCAATAAAACGGCTCATCTGCTTTTTGAAGCACTCTACGTTATGGTTGATTGTCTCTTTTGTCATCATCTGACGCATATCTGTACGTCCGGATGGATCACCGATCATGGCAGTACCACCACCGATTAAGGCGATTGGCTTATTTCCTGCCATCTGCAGACGTTTCATCAGGCAAAGTGCCATGAAATGTCCTACATGAAGGCTGTCTGCTGTTGGGTCAAATCCAATATAGAATACAGCCTTTCCGTTATTGACAAGTTCCTTAATTTCTTCTTCATCTGTTACCTGTGCAATCAATCCTCTTGCAACCAGTTCGTCATATACTGTCATAAAATCCTCCTAAATAAAATAAAAAAATCCCGTCCTAATAAAAGGACGAGATATAACTTCGTGGTACCACCTTTTTTCGCAGAGTAGATGCTCTGCCTCAAATGAGCGTCAAACAACGCCTCTGCGGATAACGGCCGCCGCTCCGTCACAGCCTACTAAAAACAAATCTTACCTGTTCCATCACATTCAGCAATTTCTAAAATCTACTCACGCTTAACATGATAAATATCTGTCTCATTCGGTGTGCGACTCAGGAATGTATTCACTTGCTATCTGGCACATGACCTCCCACCAGCCGGTCACTCTCTGGAATGCATGAATAAAAGCTACTTGTTTCCGTCTTCGTCTTTCTCATTTTTGAAATTCATATTGAAATTCACATAAAAATGATGCTCCTATACTGTAAATTCTATATTATTACAAATATAAGTGATACAGAGCATCCGTCCTGTGCGGACAAACATCATGTTTCTTATTGTAGTAAAACCTGAAAATTTTGTCAAGTAGGATTTTTGATTTATTCTGTTCCTGCTCGTTTCTATTTTTCGTTTGGATATATCGCATATACCAAAGCTTTATTTGCCATTGTGCCTACTTCGTTGAGGAAGGGGAATGCGCACCTTAATATTGTTCAATCTTTTCACTGAATACTCACTCATTCTTACTTTCTCATTCAGCAAATCAAAATATAACCACCCGTATTCCTTTTCCTGCTAAAATACAAATGCGTATCCCCCACATTTTTCTGTGGAAACATATAGGAAATAAGTTCTGACAGCTTAGCACGTTTTAATCTTTGCTGCTCTCCTGCCCAGTCTCTTGTTGCAGAATCAGTAAAGACTATCTGCCCCTCTTCATCCACACCTAACAGAATCATCGTATGATAGGAACCTGCATATTTTTTATCAAAAAAGCGAACGATTCTTTTTCCTTTTCTACGCATTCGGCTTGTTTCTATAATGATGGGCTTTCCCTTATATAAATGCTCCATCATCTGTTTTTCGGCAGCTTTATCCTCAAAATCTCCTATATATTCGCAAGAAACACCCTCTTCTTGCAAAATAAGAGAAATTCCATAAAGAGATACTGGCATCTGCCTTGCCATTACTTTTCCATAATTCTCCGTATATACTTCTTCGGGGAAATGCTTTCTCTCCACTTCGGAAATCGTTCCATCTGGTTTCAAATCCACATACTTTTCCACAAAGGCCGCCAATGCTGTTGTCAAAGAACAGCAGGCACACCCATGCCTGGTCATGTATTCGCTGTAATCACCATAAATTCCCGCTTTCTGTTGAAAAACAGGATATATTCTTTGTGAATCACCGTCAGTAATTACTACATTAAGTGTTTTTTCGTTCAAACCATCTTGGGGAAGAATGGGGAAAAGGAACTTTCTTCCCTCTTTATCACTCACAAAATTTAAATGTATACAATTCATAAAAGTCCTTTCTATTCTGGGTTGCGTAACAAGAGAGACGCCACCAGAAAGAGAAGATACCTTATATTTGTGACTCTATCACTGCGGGGTGAATGTTCGCTTCCCATGCTCACATTCAATCATCACTCTAATGCCACAAATATAAGGTATCTTCTCTCTGGGAGCTGTTTTTTGCTGTAGAAGTAAAATCAGAATTCATGTTGTAGGATTTGGATATCATTTATAAGATTATAGCTTTCCATGAAATGAAATATTAAGGATTGACACGCAAACTATTATTATAATATCACAGCAATTTTACAACAACAAGCCAGAGTTCCTATTTCTTCTGTCCCCATCCTCAATTTTTTCAACTGATTTGTAGGATTGAAATACACAGCCGCTGTAAAACACTTTCTACCGGATTGCACAAAGAATATGAGAAAAAGAACCCCTAAAAAATTTATTGAATTTTGTGACTTTGTGCTGCGGAATTTTGACCATAGAAACTTCGCATTCGTTTCTGCTGCCTTAGCAGGTCGAAAAAAGCTCCAGTGGAGGTTTTGAGAGCAAGTTTCTGCTTTACTGGGCAAAATGGAGCGTTTAGCACAACGGAACAAAATCAATAAATTTTTTAGGGGCTCTTCTCAACAATCTTCTGGCAATCCGGCTACAGATTTCTTTACAGTGGCGTCTCCCTTGCCTGCGGCAAATTAGAACTTAAACACCGCTACCCCATATGCTGGCAATTTATATCTAAAGGAATACTTTCTTCCATCACACTCTTTCTTCGCTGGTTTATATTCTTTTGGTCTTCTCTTACCAGTTCCGCCAAACTTTTTATCATCACTGCTGAGTACAAGTGTGTGCTTTCTTCGGCAAGTTGTTCCGACACGGTAATCTGGACGTTCTACTGGTGTGAAGTTGATGATGAAGAGCATATTGCTCTTTCCGCTTTCGGAATGTCTTACGAAAGAGAATATACTTCTGTCACCGTCATCGGCATTGATCCATTCGAAGCCTTCTGGATAGCAGTCGTATTCGTAGAGACATTTATTATTTTTATAAAGATGAAGTAATTCTTTTACAAATGTCTGCAAATGGCGGTTCGGCTCTTTATCTAAGAGGAACCAGTCAAGTTCTCTCTTTTCACTCCACTCTCTATGCTGTCCAAAATCCTGTCCCATGAAGAGAAGCTTCTTGCCTGGGTGTCCTGTCATGAACGCATAACCTGCCATAAGATTTTTGAATTTATCCTCGTAGCTGCCTGGCATTTTCTCTATCATAGAGCATTTCAGATGAACAACTTCATCGTGAGAAAGGACGAGCATATAGTTTTCGGAGTATGCATAAACCATTGCGAAGTTCATCTTTGTATGGTTATATTTTCTAAAGTAAGGATCAAGCTTCATGTACTCTAAGAAATCGTGCATCCAGCCCATGTTCCACTTAAGGCTGAAGTCTAATCCGCCGTATTCTGCCTTATCCGTTACTTTTGGCCATGCGGTAGATTCTTCTGCGATCATAACGATTCCTGGATTTCTCTTCTTTACGATTGTATTCAGGTGCTTGAAGAATTCAATTGCCTCAAGGTTCTCGTTACCGCCGTAAATGTTTGGAACCCACTGTCCGTCTTCACGTCCGTAGTCAAGATATAACATAGAAGCAACCGCATCTACACGAAGTCCGTCTACATGATAATGTTCTAACCAGAAAAGCGCGTTACAGATAAGGAAATTCTGCACTTCTGTCTTGCCGTAATCAAATACCTTTGTTCCCCAGTCTGGATGTTCTCCTTTTCTTGGATCTGCGTATTCATAGAGGCAGGTTCCGTCAAACTCTGCTAATCCGAAAGCATCTCTTGGGAAATGTGCTGGCACCCAGTCAAGGATAACACCGATATTATGTTCATGCATATAGTCCATGAAATACTGGAAGTCTTCTGGTGAACCATGACGGGATGTTGGAGCAAAATAATTTGTTACCTGATATCCCCAGGAACCATCAAATGGATGCTCTGCAATACCCATCAGTTCCACATGAGTATATCCCATATCTTTCACATAAGCTGCCAGCTCATGTGCAATCTCTCTGTAATTATAGAATCCATCCTCATCTTCTTCTGTCTGTTCATGCTTTTTCCAGGAACCCGGATGTACTTCATATACAAACATTGGATTCTTTTTATCATCAAATTTCTCTCTCTTCTTCATCCATCGGCTGTCATGCCACTTAAAATCAGAAATGTCTGCCACAACAGAAGCATTGTTCGGACGGAGTTCTGCCTGAAATCCATAAGGGTCTGCTTTTAATGTTTTTTTGCCATCCTGTGCAGTAACACAATATTTATAAATATCTCCCACTTTTATCCCTGTAAGAAATATCTGATAAATTCCAAGTGGTTCTAAACGTTCCATCGGTGTCGCATTCTCATCCCATTCATTAAAATCACCAACAATGGAAACTGCTACCGCATTCGGTGCCCACACAGCAAAATATACTCCCTCTTCCTCATCAACTGTCATAGGATGCGCGCCAAGTTTATTATATAAGTCATAATGTGTCCCCTGACCAAATAAATACTGGTCAAATTCTGTAATAAATCTGGTATCTGGCATAAACAGAGTCCTCCCACTTTCATAATCATTCATAAAATATTTTTGTTTATTATATCATAAACTGGTAATTTTTTCATCATTTTGTTTGAATTAAATAGTAGTTGTGGGTATCTGTAAGATTCATAAAATCTAATCTGCAGGCTTTAAAGGAAACAGAACCCAAGAAATAACATAGTCCATATTTGTGGCCTCGAAGCAAGGTTTAGATGCGAGCGCATAAAGCGAGCATTTAAACCTCCGCGACTAAAGTCACAAATATGGACTATGTTATTTCTTGGGTTCGTCTGTTTTATCTAACCCTGCAATTAGCATTCACCATGTTTACAGATTGTTTTAATCCATCCCTCTGGTGCTTCAATATGTCCCATCTGGATTCCTGTAAGTGTATCATATAACTTCTTAGTTACAGGACCCATCTCTTCCATTCCGCTTGGGAAGCAGATTTCTTTACCGTGGTCAACAATCTTTCCAACTGGAGAGATTACGGCTGCTGTTCCGCAAAGACCACATTCTGCGAAGTCTTTTACTTCATCGAAACGTACTTCTCTGTGTTCTACTTCCATTCCAAGATAATGTTCTGCAATGTACATCAAAGAACGACGTGTGATAGATGGAAGGATACTGTCTGACTTAGGAGTTACAAACTTGCCATCTTTTGTGATGAAAATGAAGTTTGCTCCACCTGTCTCTTCAACCTTTGTTCTTGTCGCAGGATCAAGATACATATTCTCATCATAACCCTGGTTATGTGCATCTACGATAGCATGCAAGCTCATAGCGTAGTTAAGTCCTGCTTTGATATGTCCTGTTCCGTTAGGTGCTGCACGGTCAAAGTCTGAAACTCTGATTGTGATAGGTTTTGCGCCACCTTTGAAGTATGGTCCTACAGGTGTTACGAAGATACGGAACTGATATTCATCTGCTGGTTTTACACCGATAACAGGATTGGAACCAAACATATATGGACGGATATATAAAGTAGCTCCTGAACCATAAGGTGCTACATAGCCTGCGTTAGCTTTTACTGTCTCTACAACAGCTTCAACAAACTTATCTTCAGGGAATACTGGCATTTCCAGTCTTCTACAGGAATCTGCCATACGGGTTGCGTTTAAGTCAGGACGGAAACAAACGATATCTCCGTTCTCTGTTGTGTATGCCTTTAAACCTTCAAAACATGTCTGTGCATACTGAAATACACCGGCACACTCGTTCAGAGTAATTGTAGCATCTTCTGTAAGAGTGCCTTCATCCCATGCACCATCTTTGAAATTAGCTACAAATCTTTTCTCTGTCTGCTGATAGCTAAAGCCCAGCTCGCCCCAGTTAATATTTTTCTTTTCCATTACGAAAACTTCCCTTCTAAATATGAAATAAATCTTACAGAAAACTTCATTTCATCTTGTTATAAATTTTGGAGTTATTATACCACATCATTTTTTAATTTTCCACGAAATTACAAAAAGAAATGTAAGAAAATCGCGTTATTTCTGTTATTTCATGATTTTGCACAAAAAAGTGGCTTTTTCCTCTTTATTTCTCCGCATTTTTCCACCTTTTCCTATCGAAATATCTTGCAAAGAAAAAGTGTAAAAAAGAATGAAAACTACATTGAGGCTTCATATTAGCAAATACATATTAATGATTCAAGAATGCCCCGGCATTATGGATTCGGATTTACGAGGATATAGCCACCACCGCTGGAACTTCCAAAATAACAGTTCGCAGACTTCGCGCCAGATACTGAACATGCAAACATGTGCTTTATGAGATTAGATACGGATTCGTACTTCACTCTCTGCTTACTACCAAATCCTGTCCTATTTGCTGAATCTGCAATGATTGCTTTCCCCGTATCCGTTAAGCCAAGAAGTACCATCGTATGATAGCTGTTCGCCCATTTACCTTTTTTGGCTTCTATGACAACCGGATTACCTGTTTTTAAATGGCTGATAATCTGCTGACATGCCTCGGCATCGCTAAATCGTCTTACATATTCTGTCTGGATACCGTTATTATTTAAAATCTTATTAATACCGTAAAGAGATACGGGCATCTGATCTTTTAATTCTTTTTTATAATTTTTCTTCCAGATTTTTTTCCCAAATGCTTTATATTCTAAACCATTCTTATCCGTAACCCGTTTCGGTGTAATATTCTTTCCAAAACCAGTCAATACTGTTGCTGCTGCACACGCCGCGCATCCATGATATGGCATATAGTTTTTGAAACTGCTGGCATTCATTGATGCTGACTGCCTGTATACCGTATAATGACGTACATTTGGATAACTGTTTACTGTCACAGTAAATCGGTCCTGATTACTGCTTGTTGGAAGTGTGCTCATATTTGTAATAATGTTATCCGGGCTTACTACAGTTAATTTACAGCTAAGAACCGCTTTTCCACTCTTACATGTAAGCACAGAAGTTCCTGAAACCGGTAATGTTGTAATATTTCCATTAGAATCTACTTCTGCAACTGACGGATTTGAAGATGTCCATGCTAAAACATCGCCGGCATGTTTTATAGAAAGATGATAGGAACTTTCTGCTTTTAGGCGAAGCGTACTATGCTCTAAAGAAGCCACATATACTTTACATTTTAACTTTCTTCCATTTGTGCGGCACACAATTGTTGTGACTCCGCTTTTTTTAGCCTTAATCACACCGTTCTTACTGACCTTTGCAATCTTTTTATTCTTGCTTGTCCATGTAGTTCGGTATCCATTCTTCACCTTTAACTGAAATTTATCTCCCTTTGCCAGAGTAATCTTTGTCGTATTCAGTCCGACAACCCGTACTTTACAATGAAGTTTCTGAGACCCCACCCTCGCTGTGATCGTTGATGTACCGCCCTTTAAAGCCGTAAGCTTTCCATTCTCTACCGAGACAACTCTGGGCCGGCTACTCGTCCATACTACTTTACGGCCTCTTCTTCCATAAATCCTAAGTTTCTCTGTCTTTCCTGGAACAACCTTAAGAGAGGTACTGCTAAGTCGTGTTCTTGAAGCTGCCTCTACATTTCTGCCTTCCTGTGGCATGAAAAGAAATCCCAGTGCAAAAATAAGACAAAGTACAAAAACTATATTTTTCTTGTTCATAAAAATAATTCTATCCTTCCTGCCATTCATTCTTATTTACAAATAAACTTTTTCATTTCCCTGACCCACATCTGGGCAAGCGTATGCATTCCTGCTTTATTCGGATGCACTCCATCCACTGTTTCATATTCTTCCTGAACATTTGCAAGATCCGCAATATATACTTGCGCTTTTTGGGCATTCTCTCTGATAATATCAGAATACACTCTCTTAGAAATCGTGCTGTCAATATTAAAAAATGTCTCCCCCTGCGGCTGTTTTCCTTCTGGAAGTGTCGCACAATAGATATCCGCATGTGGATATTGCTCCTTTATTCTGTGAATCATCGTTCGATACGCTTCCTCAAATTCTTCTGGAAGGACACAAAATCCCCAGTCATTACAACCTGCGCTGATAAGAATAATATCCGGTATACCATTGGTTCCCAGCTTCTCTATGCGCTCATAAGACATCGCCGATGTTGATAAATTACCAGATACCATACTTCCAGCCAGTGAATGATTCGTTCCAAGCTCTCCATCTAAAGCCTTTATTACCTGCATCCACCATGTATCCTCCACAGATTTTACTCCTGTCTCCCACTGTACATACGAATCATAAAAGACAGCTTCTTCTGGTGTATAACCTGCAAAGGTACTGATAGAATCTCCCAAAATGGATATTCTTCTCTTCTCCATAAATGTACCCCCGTATTATATCCCTTCTACTTTCACAAAGTCTTTAACCCTTGTAAAAATTATTTCTTAACATCAAATGCAACACCGACAATTCTTGGGCCTGCATTCGCTGCAACTTCTGCACCAATCTGGAAATAACCTGTAGGGCCATATCCAAGCTTCTCTGTCATCTTTGCTGCCATCTCTTCCTTTATCTTCTCATCATTGCCATATTCAATCTGATACTCGGAACCTGGCTCCATATCTGCAATTGCCATATCGCAAATCTTAGATACGACCTTCTTCTCTCCTCTGCATTTACCAGCAGTAGTAATCTCGTGATCCCAGATTTTCATGATTGGCTTAATACCAATCTTGTCACCGATAAAAGCAGCAGCACTCGGAATACGTCCGGACTTTCCAGCATATTTGAGGTTGTAAATTCCAAAATAAATGCGGCGGCGTGCAATGCTTTCTTCCAGATAAGCGTTAATCTCTTCTACGGACTTGCCTTCCTGGGCCATCTTTGCTGCCATTACTGCAGGCTGTCCGTAACCAGCACTGTAACTTCCACCGTCATGACTGTAAATGTGAATCTTTCCTTCACATTCTGGATGTTCTTCGATAAGCATATCCATCGCCATTAAAGAGTTATTATATGTTGCAGAACCTTTTCCATTAATCAAAATAAAAATAAGATCTGTACAGCCTTTCTGATAGTAATCATAATATAATTCCATAAACTGGAATGCTGTGATCTGTGATGTCATAGGAAGACTCTCGCTTGCCTCCATTAACTCATAACATCCCTCATTATCAAAATCTACACGGCTTGTATAAGTCTTATCTCCTATCACAATGGAATAAGAAATAACATCTAAATTGTATTTCTGTTCCATCTCTTTTGAAATGTCACTTGCGGAGTCTGTGATAATCTGTATTTTACTCATAAAAAATCTTCCAATCCTCTCAATAAATAGTTTTATTTTTAATTGATTCTTAACAGATTTATTATAAACAAGCTTCAGAATCCTGTCAACTTATGCAGCCTTTTCCTGCTGTATCTATCAAGTTACTAGAGCGTTTTTCAAGCACGCTCTAGAACATCATATCACTGAAATATGCTGCAAATATGTTCCTTGTAAAAATCATTTTCTGACAAAATGCAAATAATCCCACAAGACTTGCTTTCACTTATCCTGCGAGATTATTATGTAGATTACTTTTTCAAGAATGCTTTCTGCAAATTATGACCCGCAAATGCAGGAATGATTTTTCAAACACATTCGAATCCAAATTCTAGTTTTCCTGCTCAACACAAGCCATAGCAAGACCGGTAGCAACTGCATTACGAGGGCCTTCACAACTACGGATATTACCACGGCCGGCAACGATCTCATAATCAGCTAATGCATCTGTTACAAAGTTTGGAATCTCAAAATCAAGAGCCGAACCGCCAACCATTACAACGAACTGGATATCTCTTGGATTGCCTGTAGGACTTACCTTTGATAAGGAACGAATCGCATTGGTAACAAATACTTTCTTCTTTGCTTCCATACGAACTGCTTTAACCTTTTCTAAAGATTCCACACCGTCTAACGGTACAAGCTCATCATTCTCTTTTACAAGAACAACTTTTGCAAAAATGGATGGATCTAACGGTTTATCAAAAAACTGTACAGTTCCATTCTCATGACGGATATGGAATAAACTCTCTACCTTAGCCAGTGTATACTTCTTAACATCTTCTGCGAGTTCAAAGTCATCTAAACCAAGTTCAGACTGAATTAAGAGAGAAACCATATTTCCGGCACCTGCCAGATGAATCAGCTTAACCTTACCTTCTCGGTTGATAATAGAAGCATCAGTAGAACCAGCCCCCATATCAACGATAGCTAATGGAACGCTTGTACCAGGAGTTGTCAATGCGCCCTTGATAGCCATGTCTGCTTCTACTCCGCCAACATATACAGGAACTCTTAACTTCTCAGTAAGCACCTGTGCGATCATCTCCATCTGAAGGCGGTCAGACTTAACCATTGCAGCGATTCCAACCGCATTCTCTAATGCAAATTCATCAGCAATACCACCAACAACCTTCTGTGGATTAAAAGTATCTACTGCAAGTAAATCCTGAATCTTAATATCCTGTGGACTCTTATTCGTAAGACCAGCCATAACACGGCGAACCTTATTCAACATGTTACCAACATTCGTGCCTGTCTCACCCTGAATATCGTCAATCTCCTGAATAGAAGAAATGGCTTCCATAATCTTATCTGAACCTTCGTCAACATCAACATCAACTTCCTTTTTAAGACCGATGATATTGATCGTTCCCGCTTTGATGCTTCTTTCCTGTACATCACCTGTAGGTGTTTTAATCACTACTCCGGAACGTGCACCAATCAAAGAACGCGCAATCGGCACCACGCGCTTTGTCTCTTCAGAACTTAAATCAAACACTGTTGCGATTCCATATGGATTAGAAAGAGTTGATAATACAGTTCCCTGCTGTGCTACTTCAATCGCACAGGTCATTCCTAAAGGAACTTTTTCAATCATGGCAACTTCATCAATAATTGGAATCTTTTTATCAAGACGATTGTTCAGTAAAACACCATCATCTGCCTGCACGATCGCACCTGTAATATGTATATTCTCCTTTGCCTGATTCATAAGATCTGCTGCCTGCGCAAATCCAACTTTATTTGGAACAATTACGATAACATCCTTTGCCTCACGAATCTTAGAAAGCTCTGTTACAAGAACAGAAGTTCCAACTCCGATTCCTGTTCCTCCCGGTGTACTTGGATTATGTCCAATTACTGTTGACTCTGTAATAACAGTTTCAGAAATCGTCTCCATCGCTACATCACCGATAACCGGCGCAGCCTCATTAATACGAATCTCTGCCAAATCACTGTAATCCATGCCTGCCTTCTCAAGAGCATTCTTTAAAGACATGAAAACCCCGCTGATATTCTGCAAAGTTCCTTTGATTCCGGTTGTAGGTCCAATACCACTGGTCAAAAACTCAATGTCTTGCCCGTCAATCTTTGCAAGAGCGACTTCTGTGGTAGCGTTACCTATATCTACACCCGCTACATACTTCATATCTCCCATCCTTTCTTCCACCCAAATCATCTCTGGATTACCGGATATATTCCTCAGGCGGTCTTTTTATAATTCAGCTATCGTGCACTTGTAAAATTACACAATATTATGTATAAATTATATCACTGGCCAAAAAGAGGGTCAAACATAACCATTACGAATTTCTTGATATTATTATGTAATATTTACAACAATTTATGATATTCCAACTTTCTATTGGTAATATTTTGCTTACTTCTTTCTTTTCTTGACATTTGACTTATAAGCGATTAAGATTTAGTATGCAAGTTTATTAAATAAAAATACAGGAGGAATCATGAAAAAATTTATAAGACAACTTACTATCTTTTCCCTCATATTTATTATGACTTTTAGCGTAGGCTTTTCCTCACAAAAGGGAATAAATGTGCAGGCAGCAACAACACAGACTACAGCCACAAATGATGGAAAGCTCCGTAAGAATGGCGTTTTATTTACCGGTATCTCAGATAATAAGTATTATAAACGTGGTGTTTTCACCAAATATACCGGATGGAAAAACTGGAAGGGTAACCGCTATTACTTAAAAAAAGGAAAGGCTGTTACTGGCTGGAAATATCTCCGCGACTACAGCGGCAGCAGAACAAAATACAAATATTATTTTAAGAAAAACGGCCGGCTTTCCAAAGATCTTTTCAAAACATTTGGTTCCAGCTACAAAAAGAAAAGAATGAAACTCGAATTAAATCTGGTAACTCACAATATCACTTTCCTTCTCTACGATGGAAAAACAAACAAATATGATATTCCAGCCAAAACTGTTGTATGTTCTACCGCAAGAGACGGCCGCAGTACTTATGTTGGAAACCACTATCTTTCCAAAGGAACTGCCCGCTCCTGGTTCATTTACAAAAAAAGCAACCCTTGGCATTACTACCAGTGGGGAGTATTCGTAAAGGGAACACGCAGCTGGATTCATTCCGAGATGTACCGCGGCACAAGCAACAAGAAACTTATCGCAAGTACTTATAACGGACTTGGAACAAACCAGACCACTGCATGTATCCGCGTACAGGCAGGTAATGCAAAGCTTATCTATGACATTGCAAAAACAAACCGCTATAGTATCCCTATCCGCATTTACCGTTCTTCTAATAAGGGACCATTCGGAAAGATTACTTTAAACGATACTACTGGAAAAATTCCTGGCAACCAGAATTACGACCCAACGGACCCGGCTTTTAAAAACAAGAGGTAATTCTGGGGAGTTTAAAACAGACGCTCAATAGAAAACAGCTACTGCCTATTTGTGACTTTAGCCGCTGCAAGTAGAAGACTTCTATGAAAAGTTCCGTATTAAATTATTGATTTTGACTCAGTTGTACAAAACACAAAGGTGTCAAAATCAATAATTTAATACGGAACTTTTCTAACATTATGTATACTCTCGCAGCTCCCCGGTCACAAATAGACAGTAGCTGTTTTCTATTGAGCTGTTTTTTTGATAAAACCAGAAGTAATCTATATTCTGAACTTTTGTTTTTATAAGATTTATAAGAATTGAAGTTTCTCCAGTTGGTTGTGATGAAATCCTTCTGTTCGTCTGTTTATCTATCCCCCCTGCAAATTAGCCAGCATCCCCGGTATTAACACACATGCCGGATAGATGTAGCGGAGATTATCATTTCGCGGTGATAACAGGCACACGCATACGATTAAGAATACCGGCAGGAATGCTGCCATGTCAAAGTATTTTCTTTTTATCCATAAGGCAAAGAATGCGATAAGGATAAGCCATGTAATAACTCCCGGGTTATATAGCCAGTTAATGATTGGAATTTTGTAGGATATTCCCATTAAGAACTTCATTCTCTCCCGTATTGGTGACAGAATTTTAGGTTCTTTAAAGTCTACTTTGTCACAAAAAGATTCTGGAACCATTTCCTGTGCCCATTTTCTATTGGAACGGTAAAAACGGACGGTACTAAGACCCAGATACAATCCGCCACGGCTATTAAACAGTGGAGCATAATAGCCGTAAGTGTTAGCGAAGAATGCCTGGAAGTATTCATCTGGATGTTTTAGTCCCATCTGAAGCCAGACTTTAAAATAGTTCTTTAAATCCGTTGATGTAGCTTCACTTTTATAAGTACCTTTTACCGGATCGGATAAAGCTGGCTGGTATTTTTTGGCTAATTTTTTATAGGCAAGAACTTTTTTAATAGCGGCTTCTTCTTCCTCGGTCACCTCGTCCCCATGATACTTTACATATCTGGCTGTCTGCTGAAAACAAACAGATAAGGCTTCCTGCTTTCCTACTGTAGAAACACGGGCCGCTTTAAAAAGCAATCCTGTATAGGCAAACTGGAAAATAAATATCGGAACAAACATTGTCACTAATATTTTTATTCTGTATTTTTTCAGACAGATCACACAGAAAACTAAAGTGACTAAGGCAACATAGATTCCCTGATTCTTTGATGCTGACATGAGAAAAACAATTACCGCAAAAAAGATGTCAAACTTTATATTCTTTAGAACCTCTCCCTGTGTTTTAAAAATCCAGAGGATTCCCACCATAAACCACAGGAAAAACAGAGCAAAAAAGCTGTCTCCGCCCACCATAATTGCATACAGAGGAAATACAGGGAATAGCGCATAAGCTCCTAAAGCAGCTTTCAAAATTCTGTGATTTGCCCCAAACTTATATAAAGTCGTAATGATCGCGCTAATACCGCCAATATAGGCTGTCATCTGAAGAAATGTATACATTCCATATCCCAGCGCTTTATTATTTATTTTTATACCAAACTTGATATAGAAAATCCGATTATCCGCATAAATACAGCATTTAAGGGCTGTTCATCACTTGAAAAAATAAGTGTT
>PPYF01545289.1_pt1 | contig 29891 bp, 29 predicted proteins | sample 1559871 | NCBI WGS metagenome assembly PPYF01 (sample SAMN08240021, study PRJNA423297) | Human gut metagenome, whole genome shotgun sequencing project.
ATATCGACATCCCGCTGGACAGCGAGCGCGACGACACGGTCCTTCCGCCCGCCAGCTCCTTCTTCCCCCGCCGCAGCACCTGATCCGGCGTGCGGATATCATCGCTGCGGCGGGGGAAGAAGGAGCTGGCGGGCGGAAGGACCGTGTCGTCGCGCTCGCTGTCCAGCGGGATGTCGATATTGGGGCGCCTGCGGCCCTTGGCAGGCTTTTTTGCCGGGGCGGGAGCAGCGGTGGGGGTGAAACCCTCCGGGAGGGCTTCGTCGTCCGTGTCCTCGCCGTCACGGCGCAGGCTCTCGCCATAGCTGCGGACGCGCGCCGCGGCCTCCTGGGGCGTCAGGTGCAGGGCGCCCAGCAGGGCGGCCAGCAGCAGCACCACGAACACGATGATGGACACCACCTTGCTGACCAGAGCCTCGCAGCCCACGGCCAGGCCGCCGGAGAGCACACCGCCGCACTTGAGGGCCTGTCCGTCGGCCCAGAGGGTCTTGACGCTGTCCAGGCCGAGGGTGTAGGCTGTGCGGCACAGGGTCAGGTGGCACAGCACGCCCACCAGCAGGGGCAGCAGCGCCACGCAGGTGGTACGCAGGACGACGGGCCGTCCCCGATGGCCCAGCTGGATGACGGCAATAGCCGCCAGCACCGGGGCCGTCAGGTAATAGCCGTAGCCCAGCGTACCCTTGAGCACCCTGGCGATCCACACCAGGAGGAGGGCGTCCACGTTGAAATAGCTCACCAGCACGCACAGCGCCAGCAGGGCGCAGACGATGCCGCCGGCCACACGCGCCGCGGCGTTATACGCCGGCGGGGGCGGCGGGGCAGGCGTTTTTTTGCGGCTGTTTCCTTTCTTTTGTGTCGATGCCATAGTCTATCTACCTCACTTGATGCCCTGCAGAACAAGGGTCAGCACGCCCGCCGCCCAGCAGTAGTAGGCGAAGGCACCGAAACGGCCCTTGTCCGCGATATACTTCAGAAGCCGGATGCACAGATAGCCCGTCACGGCGGCCACGGCCACGCCTACCAGGTACATGGGCACCTCCGCGCCGACGATGCCGGCCTGCACCGCGTCCTTGATGGAGAGGATATTGGCGCCCAGCACGGCGGGGATGCTCAGCAGGAAGGAAAAGCGCACGGCGAAGCGACGCTCATAGCCCACGAAGCACCCGGCGGTGATGGTCATGCCGGAGCGGGAGACGCCGGGCAGCGTGGCCACCGCCTGCCCCACGCCCACCAGCAGAGCGTCCAGCCAGGTGGCGCTGCGCTCGGTCTTGCGGCCCCGGCGCACCCGGTCGCACAGGGACAGCAGGAAGCCGGTGAAGATCAGCGCAGCGCCCACGAAATACATATTGTCGCCCAGGCCCTGCACCGTCTTGCGGATGGGCAGCACCGCAAACAGCGGCAGCGTGCCGACGACGATCAGCAGGATGAGCCGGCGGGCGGGCGGCACCGGCGTGGGGGTGCTGCGGTGCGCCAGGTCGCCGATGCCGCGGAAGAACTCCACCACCATGTCGCGGATGTCGCTCCAATAGGCGGCGAACACCGCAATGAGCGTGCCCAGGTGGAGCAGCACATCGAAGAACTCCGGGATGCTCCCCGCGCCCTCCATATTCAGCAGATTGCGGGCAATGGCCAGATGGCCGGAGCTGGAGATGGGCAGGAATTCCGCTATGCCCTGCACCAGTCCCAACAGGATCGCTTTCAGATAGGTCATGACACACCTCACGTCATTATACACTCCCGCAAAACGGGAATACTGTTCCAATATAGGAAGAGTATACCACATGGGGCAAAAAAATGCCACCACTTATTTCTTACCTGTCTGTCACCCGGCTGTCATTTTACCGTCACCCTGCACAAAGGATGCCGGTTATTTTTGCCATTCTGCCTGTTGTTGTTCCCCGTGCTTTTGTGGTATGATAAACTATGTATAATCAGAGGCAGGCGAAGGGAGTTTCCTCCGCGGAATATATACTTCAAAGGGGGACGGCTTCCGAAAACGGGGTCTTCCCCTGTCTGTTTCCCAGATCAGGAAAGGCGGTGAGTAAACTGTACCGTGAAAAAATAGACCAGCTGCAGGCGGCGGAGCAGCGGCTTCTGGAGCAGAAGGCCGAGGCCCAGCGCGCCGCCCGGGCACTGACCGAGCAGGCCCGCCGGGACGGCGACGGTTTGGTGCGTGAGGCACAGAACGCCGTGAAGGTGCTGGAGAACGAAGCCATGCAGCGGGCCGGTGAAGCCGGACAGGCGGCGGACGCCGCCCTGCGAAGCGACGCCGAGCGCACCTGCACAGCCATACGGCAGCAGGCGGAGCAGCGCATGGACACGGCTGTCCGCGCCATCGTGGAAAAGGTGGTGAAGCGGTAAATGCCCATTGCAAAAATGAAGCGCCTGCAGGTGCTGGCGCTGGAGCGGGACCACGACGCGCTGCTGCGGCAGCTGGAGCGTATGGGCTGCGTGGAGATCAGTGAGCCGGACGCGCCGGATGCGCCGGAGAGCCTGCGGCGCTGCGACAGCGAGACGGCGGACTGCCTGGCCCGCCAGCGGCAGGTACAGACGGCGATCGATGCCCTGCGGCGGGCTGCGCCGCCCAAGAAAGCGCCGCTGCTGGCGCCCCGCCCCGCCATCGGCGAGGCGGAATACCTGAGCGAGACGGGGCTGGCCGACGGGCTGGCGCTGGCCCGCCAGGTCAACGAGGCAGCGGGACGATTACAGCAGCTGACGGCTCTGGCCGCCCAGCTGGAGACCGACCGGATCACCCTGGGGCCCTGGCTGAGTCTGGACCTGCCCCTGGAGCTGACGGAGACACGCTGCTGCGACGTGACCCTGGGCGTACTGCCGCCCTTCGTCCCCTGGGACGAGCTGTGCGGGCAGGTACAAAACGAATATCCGGAGAGCGAGCTGCATCTGCTCTCCGCCGACCGGCAGCAGCAGTGCGTGCTGCTCATCACCCACAAGGCAGCGACGGCACCGGTGCTGGAGCTGCTGCGGGGCCGGGGCTTCGCAGCCTCACCCCTGAAGGGCCGCACCGGCACGCCGGAGGAAAACCTGCGGCGGGACGCGGACCGGCTGGCAGAGGTCAAGAGGCAGCAGGAGGCCCTGCGAAAGCAGCTGGATGAGCTGGCGGAACGGCTGCCGGAGCTGTATCTGTGCGCCGACCGGCTGGCCTCCCGCCTGCAGCGGGAGGAAAACCGCCGCAGGCTGCTGACCGACGGGTGCATCGTGGCATTCGACGGCTGGGTGCCGGAGAGGAAAACGGCAAGGCTGACGGCGTATCTGGACACGGCGGACTGCGACTACACCCTGTCCGATCCCACGACGGAGCAGATACCGGAGGTGCCGGTGCTGCTGGAGGACAACGCGGTGGCGCGGTCCATGAACTGCATCACCGAGCAGTACTCCCTGCCGGCCTACGACGGCGTGGACCCCAACCCGGTGATGGCACCGTTCTTCATCCTGTTTTTCGGCATGATGATGGCGGACATCGGCTACGGGCTGCTGATGCTCCTCGGCTCATGGCTGTTCCTGAAGAAAAAACGGCCGGACGACCGCAGCTTTATGGAGATGATCTTCTGGTGCGGCGTGACCACCGTGGTCTTCGGCGCCATGACCGGCAGCTTCTTCGGCGACTTCCTGCCGCAGCTCTTCAAGTTCTTTGACCCGGAGAGCACCTTTGCCCTGCCGGCGCTGTTTTCACCCCTGGACGACACCATGGCCATCATGGTGGGCTCGCTGATCCTGGGCGCCTTGCAGGTGTTCACCGGCATGACCGTCAGCGTGGTGGAAAAATGCAAAAAGGGCTGCTTTATGGATGCCCTGTTTGACGAGATCACCTGGTGGATCATTCTGGCGGGCACGGGTCTTGCGGTGCTTGGCATCGGCAGTGTATCCGGCGTGCCGGTGGTGCTGATCGCGGGCGTTCTTATGCTGGTATACGGCGCGGGCCGGGGCAAAAAGGGCTTCGGCAAGGTGACGGGCTTCGTGGCGGCGGTGTACAACGGCGTGACGGGTTTCTTCAGCGATATCCTGTCCTACGTCCGGCTGATGGCGCTGATGCTGTCCGGTGCGGTGCTGGCCCAGGTGTTCAATATGCTGGGCGCCACCACCGGCAACGTGGTCACCTTCATCATCATCGCATTCGTCGGCAATATGCTGAACCTGGCGCTGAACCTGCTGGGCTGCTACGTCCACGATATGCGCCTGCAATTTCTGGAATTTTTCGGACGCTTCTACAAGGACGGCGGCAAGGCCTACCGTCCCCTGCGCGTCCGGGCCAAACACGTAGAGATCATTAAGGAGGATACTAAATCATGTTAGCTTTTCTTGAATCTGTGGGCGGACTGGGTTTCGCCATCCTGGGCGCGGCGCTGACCGCCGGCCTGTGCTGCATCGGCTCCGCCAAGGGCACCGGTATGGTGGGTGAGGCCGCCGCCGGATTGACCAGCGAGGATCCCGATAAGTCCACCAAGTGCCTGATCCTGCAGGTACTGCCCGGCACCCAGGGCCTGTACGGCTTTGTGGCGCTGTTCCTGGTGCTGGGCCAGACCGGCCTGCTCAGCGGCAGCGTGCTGGATCTCTCCCTGACCCAGGGGCTGTCCTTCTTCGCCGCCTGCCTGCCCATCATGCTGGGCGGCTGGCTGAGCGCCATCTTCCAGGGCCGCGTGGCCGCCGCGTCCATCAACATCGTGGCCAAGCACCCGGAGGCCGCTACCAAGGGCATCATCTACTGCGGCATCGTGGAGTTCTACGCCATCCTGTCTCTGGTGGCGACCATTATGATCTCCCTGAACATCATGAAGTAAGGCGGGTGCGCCTATGAACGGTATCGACAAGATCATCGCGCGCATGGAGGCTGACACACAGGCCGAGTGCGCCGACATCGCCGCCCAGGCGGCGGCGGAGGCCGAGGCTATCCTGGCCCAGTACCGCGCCGAGGCGGACAAGCTGCTCCGCGAGGGCGAGGCCCGCTGCAAGGTGCTGGAGCGCGAGCAGGTGGAGCGCCTGGAGGGCGGCAGCCGTCTGGCCTGTCGCCAGCGGGTACTGGCGGAGAAGCAGCGACTGCTGGACGAGGCCTTCGCCCGCGCCGCCGACGCGCTGCTGAAGCTGCCGCGCCCGGAGTATATCGACCTGCTGGCATCGCTGGCCGCGGAAAACGGACAGGGCGGCGAGGCGCTGGTGTTCTCCGCCGCCGACCGGGACACGGTGGGTCAGGCGGTGGTGGACGCCGCCAACGGCAAAAAGCCCGGCGCGGGCTTCACCCTGGCTGCCGACACCCGGGAGACGGGCGGCGGCGTGGTACTGCAGCGGGGCCGCATGGAGATCAACTGTGGCTTTGCCGAGCTGCTGCGCCGGGCACGGCAGGAGGACTCCTCCGCCGTGGCCGCCGTGCTGTTTGACTGAAAGGGGGCGTCCCTTTGACAAAACGGAGAAAGGACACGGACTATCTGTTCCTGTCCGCCCGCATACGCGCCATGGAGCGCCGGCTGCTGACGGCACAGCGGCTGGAGCAGCTGCTGACGGCACCCTCCGTCGAGGCGTGCGCCCAGCTGCTGAGCGAGTGGGGCTACGCGCCCGTACACGATGAGCCGTCCCTGCAGGCGGCGCTGAGCGCGCAGCGCGAGGCGGTGTTCGCCGACGTTTCCCGCTTTATGCCGGAGGCGGAGGTGCTGGACGTGTTCCGGCTGAAATACGACTACCACAACATCAAAACGCTGCTGAAAGCACCGCAGGATGCGGAGCGTCTGCTGATCGACGCCGGGACCGTACCGGCAGAGACGATGCGGAAAAAGCACGCCGAAAACGGCGGCTGGGACTTTCTGCCCGCCGACATGGCCGCCGCGGCCGATGAGGCCCAGCGGGTGCTGGCCGAGACGGGCAGCGCCCGCAGCAGCGACTGCATCCTGGATCGGGCCTACTTCGCGCGGCTGGAAAAGCTGGCGGCGGACAGCCACATACCCTATTTGCAGGACTATGTCCGCGCCATGATCGACGCGGCGAACCTGCGCTCACTCATCCGCACCCAGCGGCTGGGGCTGGACGCCGGCTTCCTGCGGGAGGTGCTGTTCCCCGGCGGCAGCGTGGCGCCGGAGGCGATCCGCGCCGGAAGCGGCAGCGGCGCCGCCGCGCTGTGGCGGGGCACGGCCTTTGCCCGTGCGGCGGAGCTGGGAGACGAGGCCGCCAAGGGCGGCAGCCTGACCGCCTTTGAAAAGGCCTGCGACGACGCGGTGCTCCGCGCCGCCGGCGCGGCACGCCGGGTACCCTTCGGCGTAGAGGTGGCGCTGGGCTATCTGGCGGCAAAGGAGGCGGAGTGGACGGCGGTGCGTACCGTGCTGTCCGGCCGGATGGCCGGTGTGCCGGCGGAGGCGCTCCGGGAAAGGCTGCGTGAGCAATATGTATAAGATCGCCGTTATTGGGGACCGGGACAGCGTGCTGGGCTTCCGTGCGCTGGGGCTGGACGTGTTCCCCACCGAGGATACCGACGCGGGGCGCAGAACGCTGCACCGCCTGGCGCAGGAGGACTACGCCGTCATCTATATCACCGAGCAGTTGGCGCAGCAGCTGACCGCCGAGATCGCCCGGTATAAAGACGCACCCCTGCCCGCCGTTATCCTCATCCCCGGCAAGACCGGTTCGCTGGGCATCGCCGGGGCCGCCCTGCACGACGCGGTGGAACGCGCCGTGGGCGCGGATATTTCCTGAAAGGAGCAAGAGAATGGGTAAGATCATCAAAGTCTCCGGCCCGCTGGTGGTGGCGGACGGCATGGCGGACGCCAACATGGCGGACGTGGTGCGCGTAGGCCCCCAGCAGCTGATCGGAGAGATCCTGAATATGACCGGCGACCGGGCCTCCATACAGGTGTATGAGGAGACGTCCGGTCTTGGTCCCGGCGCTGATGTGGTCACCACCGGCGCACCGCTGAGCGTGGAGCTGGGCCCCGGCCTGATCGAGAATATCTATGACGGCATCCAGCGCCCGCTGGAGGAGATCGTCCGCCGGGTGGGCAGCAACATCACCCGCGGCATTCAGGTGCCGCCGCTGGACCGCGACAGGCTGTGGGACTTTACCCCCACCGCCGCTGTGGGCGACACCGTGGCTGTGGGCGACATTCTGGGCACCGTGCCGGAGACGGAGTCCGTGCTGCACAAGATCATGGTGCCCAAGGGCGCCGAGGGCACGGTGGCGTGGCTGGCCGAGGCCGGACAGTACAACATCACCCAGCCCATCGCCCGGGTGAAGCTGGCCAACGGTGAGGTGCGTGAGCTGACCATGGTGCAGAAGTGGCCCGTCCGCGTGGGCCGCCCCTACAAAAAGAAATTCCCGCCGGTAAAGCCTTTGCAGTCCGGCCAGCGTGTCATCGACACCATGTTCCCCATCGCCAAGGGCGGCACCGCCGCCGTGCCCGGGCCCTTCGGCTCCGGCAAGACCGTGGTGCAGCACCAGCTGGCCAAGTGGGCCGACGTGGACATCGTGGTCTATATCGGCTGCGGCGAGCGCGGCAACGAGATGACCGACGTACTGCGGGAGTTTCCGGAGCTGACCGACCCCCGCACCGGCGAGAGCCTGATGAAGCGTACAGTGCTGATCGCCAACACCTCGGATATGCCTGTGGCCGCCCGTGAGGCATCGGTCTACACCGGCATCACCATCGCGGAGTATTTCCGCGACATGGGCTACGATGTGGCCGTCATCGCCGACTCTACCTCCCGCTGGGCCGAGGCCCTGCGCGAGATGTCCGGCCGGTTGGAGGAGATGCCCGGCGAGGAGGGATATCCCGCCTATCTGGCCTCCCGTCTGGCGCAGTTCTATGAGCGCGCCGGCGTGGTGCAGTGCCTGGCCAGCGACGAGCGCACCGGCTCCCTGACCGCCGTGGGCGCGGTGTCGCCTCCCGGCGGCGACCTGAGTGAGCCGGTGGCACAGGCCACCATGCGTATCGTCAAGGTCTTCTGGTCGCTGGACGCCTCGCTGGCCTATCGCCGCCACTTCCCGGCCATCAACTGGCTGAACTCCTACTCCCTGTATCTGGACGCGGTGACGCCCTGGTTCAACGAGAACATGGGCGAGGACTTCATACGGAACCGCAACCGCGCCATGCACCTTTTGCAGGAGGAGAACGAGCTGAACGAGATCGTCCAGCTGGTGGGCAAGGATTCCCTGTCCGCCAACGACCAGCTGACGTTGGAGATCGCCCGGATGCTGCGGGAGGACTTCCTGCAGCAGAATGCCTTTATGGACGTGGACTCCTACTCCAGCTTTGACCGGCAGATGCAGCTGCTGGGGCTGATCCTGCACTACGAGTCCCTGTGCCGCGGCGCTGTGGACAAGGCCGTGGCCCCATCCGCGCTGTACGCCATCCCCGCCCGGGAGAAGCTGGGCTGGGCCAAGTACGCCGCCGCAGAGGAATACGCCGCCAACTACGCCGCCGTCCGCGCTGATATGGAGCGCGAGATCGCCGAGCTGATCCGAAAGGCTGGTGAAGAGGAATGATGAAGGAATACCGTACCATCCACGAGGTGTCCGGTCCCCTGATGGTTGTGGACCATGTGGAGGGCGTCACCTATGACGAGCTGGCGGAGATCCAGCTGCACAGCGGCGAGGTCCGCCGCTGCAAGGTGCTGGAGGTCAACGGTGACCGCGCCGTGGTCCAGCTGTTCGACTCCTCCGCCGGCATCAATCTGCGGGATGCCACCATCCGCTTCCTGGGCCACCCCTTGCAGCTGGGCGTATCCGCCGATATGCTGGGGCGCGTGTTCAACGGCATGGGCGAACCCATCGACGGCGGCCCCGCCCTGCTGGCGGAGGAATACCGGGACATCAACGGCCTGCCCATGAACCCGGCGGCCCGTGACTATCCCAACGAGTTCATTCAGACCGGCATCAGCACCATCGACGGACTGAACACGCTGGTCCGCGGCCAGAAGCTGCCCATTTTCTCCTGCTCCGGTCTGCCCCACGCCAATCTGGCGGCGCAGATCGCCCGACAGGCCAGGGTGCTGGACGACAGCTCCAACTTCGCCGTGGTGTTCGCCGCTATCGGCATCACCTTTGAGGAGTCGGAGTTCTTTGTGCGGGAGTTCCAGCGCACCGGCGCCATCGAGCGCACGGTGCTGTTCACCAATCTGGCCAACGACCCCGCCGTGGAGCGTATCGCCACGCCCCGCATGGCCCTGACCGCCGCGGAGTACCTGGCCTTTGAGAAGGATATGCACGTGCTGGTGATCCTGACGGATATCACCAACTACGCCGAGGCGCTGCGTGAGGTCTCCGCCGCCAAGAAGGAGGTCCCCGGACGCCGCGGCTATCCCGGCTACCTGTACACCGACCTGGCCAGTATGTACGAGCGCGCCGGCCGCAAGCTGGGGTGCAAGGGCTCCATCACCATGATCCCCATCCTGACCATGCCGGAGGACGACAAGACCCATCCCATCCCCGACCTGACCGGCTACATCACCGAGGGGCAGATCATTCTGAGCCGCGACCTGTACCGCAAGAACATCCTGCCGCCGGTGGACGTGCTGCCCTCTCTGTCCCGTCTGAAGGACAAGGGCGTGGGCGCCGGCAAGACCCGGGAGGATCACGCGCCCACCATGAACCAGCTGTTCGCCGCCTACGCCAGCGGTAAGGAGGCCAAGGAGCTGATGACCATTCTGGGCGAGGCTGCCCTGAGTCCCACGGACCTGCTATACGCCAAGTTCGCCGACGAGTTCGAGAAGCGCTACGTCTCGCAGGGGTTCGACGAGAACCGCACCATAGAGCAAACACTGGACCTGGGCTGGGAGCTGCTGCGTATGCTGCCCCGCAGTGAGCTGAAGCGCATCAAGCCGGAGATGCTGAACAAGTATCTGCCGGTGAAGGAGTGAGCGCCATGGCGGGAAAGACTGTCAATCCCACCCGGATGGAGCTGACCCGGCTGAAGGGCCGGCTGAAGACCGCACGCCGGGGCCACAAGCTGCTGAAGGACAAGCGGGACGAGCTGATGAAGCAGTTTATGGACGTGGTGCGGCGCAACCGCGCGCTCCGCGCCAAGGTGGAGCAGGGGTTGAAGGAGGCCAACGCCGCCTTCACCGTGGCCGCCGCCCTGATGGGACCGGAAGTGCTGGAGGAGGCCCTGTCCTGCCCGCGGCGCAGCGTGTCGCTGGAGGTGTCCACCCGGAACATCATGAGCGTGAACGTGCCGGTGTTCACCTTCCAGACCGACAGCGGCGACGACGCGCTGCTGCCCTACGGCTTCGCCCAGACCAGCGGCGAGCTGGACGCGGCGCTGGAGAAGATGCAGGCGGTATTCGCCGATATGCTGGAGCTGGCGCAGGTGGAAAAGACCATGCAGCTGCTGGCCCAGGATATCGAAAAGACCCGCCGGCGGGTCAACGCGCTGGAGTATGTGATGATCCCGGAGACGGAGCAGAACATCCGATATATCACCATGAAGCTGGACGAGAACGAGCGCGGCAACACCACACGGCTGATGAAGGTCAAGGAGATGGTGCTGCAGGACGCGCACCACTACCAGCCGTAACGAATCAAAACCTCCGGCTAAGCCGGAGGTTTTGATTTTTGCTTATTGCTCGTTCCACTGCGTTAGGGCGCTGCGGGCGGCGGACTGCTCCGCCTCCTTTTTGCTGCGGCCGGTGCCCTGGCCGAGCTCTCTGCCGTTCAGCGTCACCCGGAAGGTGAACTGCTTGGCGTGGTCGGGGCCAGAGGTCCCCGTCAGCTCATAGTGCAGCACCTGGCCACTTCTGCGCTGGACCAGCTCCTGCAGCTCCGTCTTATAGTCCCGGCGGCGCTCCTCCACCACCTCCTCACGCTCCTTGTCCAGCAGGACGCGGTGGATGAGGTCGCTGGCGGCGTCCATCCCGCCGTCCAGATACACGGCGGCAAACACCGACTCGGTGGCGTCGGCCAGTATGGAGGGCCGGCGGCGGCCGCCGCCCTGCTCCTCGCCCTTGCCCAGCAGCAGGTGACTGCCCAGGTCCAGGGACTGGGCCACCTCATGCAGGCTCTCCTCACACACCAGGGCGGCGCGGATGCGGGTCAGGTCGCCCTCCGGCAGCTCCGGGTGCTTTTTGAACAGGTGCTCGGCGGACACAAAGCCCAACACGGCGTCGCCCAGAAACTCCAGACGCTCGTTGCTGCGTATCCCCTCGCTGCGGTGCTCGTTGGCGTAGGAGCTGTGGTACAGGGCGGCACGGAGCAGCTCCGGGTCACGGAAGGTGTAGCCCAGCTTTTTTTCCAGTTCTTCCATAGGAACCTCCTGAAAAAATACGGCCCTGCCGGGCCGTATTTTCTGTCGTTATAGTCGGATCAGCCCAGCTTGCTGTTGAGATAGCGGACGCAGTCGCCGACGGTCTTGAGGCCGGCCAGGTCTTCTTCGTCGATCTCGCCGATGTCAAACTCCTCTTCCATCGCCATGACCAATTCCACCAGATCCACAGAATCGGCACCCAGGTCGTCCACGAAAGAGCTGTCCATGCTGATCTCGTCGGCATCGATAGCGAACTGCTCGGCGATCAGATCCTGCATCGTCTTGAAGATCTCTTCCATAGTCAAGGGTATTCCTCCTTCTTTGCTTGTTATCTCCGAAAATAATACGGCAATCGTGTGACAGTGTCAATACCTTTTTGGTAAATTTATACGGTGGGAAGCTGCATTTTGTCTATGTGCGCCGCGATGGCCTCGGTAATGCCGCTTTCGGCCACCTGAATGGCCTGCCCCACCGCGTTCTCGATGGCCTCGGCGTTGGAGCCGCCGTGGGCCTTGATGACCGGCCTGGAGATGCCGATAAAGGCCGTGCCGCCCACCTTGTTGGGGTCCAGCCGCGCTTTAAAGGCGTTCAGCCCCGGCATCACCAGCAGGGCGGCAAGCTTCGTCAGCAGGTTCTTTTTGAACATTCCCTTCAGGGCGCTGCCTGCGAAGGAGCCCACGCCCTCGATGGACTTGAGCATCACGTTGCCGGAGAAGCCGTCGGTAACGATCACGTCACAGCCGCCCTTGATGGCGTCCTTGGCCTCGATATTGCCGATGAAGTGCAGATCGCCCCGGGCGTCCGCCGCGCGCAGCAGCGCCAGGGTCTGCCTTTGCAGGTCGGTGCCCTTGCTGTCCTCCGCGCCGATATTCAGCAGGCCCACGCGGGGCGTCGCCACCCCCAGCACCCGCTGGGCATAGAAATTGCCCAGATAGGCGAACTGGAGCAGATACTCCGGGGTACACTCGGCGTTGGCGCCGCAGTCGATAAGCACGGCGCTGCCGGTGGTGGTGGGGATGACCGGGGCCATGGCCGCACGGCGGATGCCGTGGATACGCTTGGTGATCAGCGTCGCACCGGTCAGCAGCGCACCGGTGGAGCCGGCGGACACCACGGCGTCGCCCTCTCCATCGCGCAGCATAGTCAATGCCGCGCCCATGGAGGTATCCTTCTTCCGGCGGAACACGGTGGCGGGGTCGTCGCACATCTCCACCGTCTCCGTGGTGGGGCGGAGGGTCACACCCTGCGGCAGCGTTGCCGCGCCGCACCGGGCCGCCGCGGCCCGGATGGCCGCCTCGTCGCCGGTGAGGACGATGTCGCAGCCGAAGCGGCTGTGGGCGCTGAGCGCGCCCCTGACGATCTCCAGCGGGGCGTTGTCGCCGCCCATGGCGTCGATGATGATCTTCACAGAGAGAGCACCTCCTCTTTCATGGTATCCAGAATGGCCAGCGACCGCTGGCTCAGCTCGGCATTTTTGTTGCGCTTACCCTTGACCCGGTGGTCCAACGGCGGGATAATGCCGAAGTTCACGTTCATGGGCTGAAAGTCCGCCACGCTCTCGTTACTGACATACAGGCCCAGGGCACCGATGGCCGTCTCACGGGGAAGGTCGAGGGGCGCCTGTCCCTTCAGCCGCCGGGCCAACTCTATACCCGCCAGAAAACCGCTGGCACAGGACTCCACATAGCCCTCCACGCCGGTCATCTGACCGGCGAAGGCGATACGGGGGTCGCTTTTCAGCCGGTAATAGCGGTCCAGCAGCCGGGGCGAGTCCAGATAGGTGTTGCGGTGCATGACGCCGTAGCGCAGGTACTGGGCGTCGTGCAGGGCGGGGATCATGGAGAACACCCGCTTCTGCTCGCCCCATTTCAGGTGGGTCTGGAAGCCCACCAGATTGTAGATGGTGCCGTCGGCGTTGTCGCGCCGCAGCTGCACCACGGCGTAGGGCTCACGGCCGGTCTTGGGGTCCACCAGGCCCCGGGGCTTCAGAGGGCCGAAGCGCAGGGTGTCCTCGCCCCGGCGGGCCATGACTTCCACCGGCATACAGCCCTCGAACACGCCGCTATCCTCAAAGCCGTGGACCTCGGCCTCCTCCGCCTTCACCAGCTCCGCCCAGAAGGCCTGATATTCCTCTTTGGTCATGGGGCAGTTGATGTAGTCCGGGGTGCCCTTATCGTAGCGGGAGGCGAAATACGCACTGTCCATGTCCACGCTGTCGAAGGTCACCAGCGGGGCCGCCGCGTCAAAGAAGTTCAGCGTATGGCCGCCGCCCAGCTTTTCCGCAATGGCATCCGCCAGCGCGTCAGAGGTCAGCGGGCCGCTGGCGATGACCACATTCCCCTCCGGTATAGCGGTCACCTCGCCGGGGACCATGGTGATATTGGGATGGCCCAGCACGGACTCGGTGACCATGCGGGCAAAACCCTCGCGGTCCACCGCCAGCGCACCGCCGGCGGGCACCGCCGTGGCGTCCGCGCAGCGGAGGATCAGACTGTCCAGCCGCCGCAGCTCCTCTTTCAGCAGGCCCACGGCGTTCTCCAGCCCCGCACCCCGCAGGGAATTGGAGCAGCACAGCTCCGCAAAATAGCCGGTCACATGGGCGGGGGTCTTCTTCTCCGGCTTCATCTCCCGCAGCACCACGGGAATGCCCCGTTGGGCCAGCTGCCAGGCACATTCGGACCCGGCCAGGCCCGCGCCGATCACAGTTACGCTTTCCATTTATTCTTCCGCTTTCTTGGTCGTAGTCTTTTTTGTGGTCGTCTTCTTGGCCGCGGCAGGCTTCTTGGCCGCTGTAGTCTTCTTGGCAGCAGCCGGCTTCTTGGCAGCCGTGGTCTTTTTCGCAGCGGACTTTTTCGTCTCGGGCTGCGCCGCAGGCTTTTCCTCCGCGGCCGGCGCGCCGCCCTCGGCAGACGCCGCGGCGTCATCGGTCTTGCGGCGGCGATAGCCGCGCTTGTCCTCCGGCAGGAAGTTCGGGCACTCGGGATTGGCGCAGAAGGGCTTGTTGAAGCCCTTACCGGCCTTCTTGAACATGGTCTTGCCGCACACGGGGCAGTCGTCCTTTACCGGCACGTCCCAGGTCATAAAATCGCAGGCGGGGAACTTGTCGCAGCCGTAGTAGGTGTAGCCGTTGCGGCTGGTCTTTTTCAGGATGCGTCCGCCGCACTTGGGGCAGCGGCCGGGCATAGGTCGCACTTCTCCTCGGTCACCTCATCAGGGACCTTCAGGTACACGCCCTCCATGTCCTTCTCGACCTTTTCCAGGTTCTCATGGAACGGCACGTAGAACTGGCGGATCAGGTCCTTCCACTTGACCTGGCCGGCCTCCACATCGTCCAGCTTCTGCTCCATACGGGCGGTGAACTTTACATCCACGATATCCGGGAACCGCTGGCACATCAGGTCGTTGACCACGCCGCCCAACGGTGTCAGGCGCAGGTACTTGCCCTCCTTGATGACGTACTCGCGGTCCAGAATAGTGGACACGGTGGGCGCATAGGTGGAGGGGCGGCCGATGCCGTTCTCCTCCATGGTGCGGATAAGGGTGGCGTCGGTATAGCGGGCCGGGGGCTGGGTGAAATGCTGCAGGGGCGCAAAGCCCACCGCCGTCACCTGCTCGCCCTCCTCCAGCGGCGGCAGGGGAGAGTCCTTCTCCTCCTTGTCGTCGTCCCGGCTCTCCTCATATACGGCGGTATAGCCGGCGAATTTCAGGTTGCTGGCGGAGCACCGCAGGGCATGGGCACCGGCGGCGATCTCCACGGAGATGCTGTCATACACGGCGTTGGCCATCTGGCTGGCCAGGAAGCGGCTCCAGATCAGTCGGTAGAGACGGTACTGCTCCGGCGTCAGGTCGCCCTTCACCTGCTCCGGCGTCAGCGCCGGGTCGGAGGGACGGATGGCCTCGTGGGCGTCCTGGGCCCCGGCCTTGGTCTTGTACTTCCGGGGCACGTCGGGGCAATAGGCCGCGCCGTAGCGGGACTGTATCAGCTCGCGGGCCTGGGCCTGGGCCTCGTCGGAGATACGCAGCGAGTCGGTACGCATATAGGTGATCAGACCCACGGTGCCCTCGCCGGTGATGTCCACGCCCTCATACAGCTGCTGGGCAATGGCCATGGTCCGACGGGGCGTCATATTCAGCTTGCGGGAGGCCTCCTGCTGTAAGCTGGAGGTGGTAAAGGGCGGCGTGGGGCTGCGCTGCTTGTCGGTACGCTTCACGGTCTTGACCGCGAAGGCCTCTTTTTTCAGCTCCTCCACGATGCGCTGGGTGTCCGCCTCGTCCTTGGGTTCATACTTCTTGCCGTCCACACCGTAGTAGTGGGCGGTAAAGGACGCGGCGGCGTGGTTTTGCAGGTGTACGTCCAACGTCCAGTACTCCTGGGGCACGAAGGCCGCGATCTCCTGCTCACGCTGGGCCACCAGCCGGATCGCCACCGACTGCACACGGCCGGCGGACAGGCCGCGGCGGATCTTCTTCCACAGCAGGGGGGAGAGCTGATAGCCCACGATGCGGTCCAGCACACGGCGGGCCTGCTGGGCGTCCACCAGGTCCTGGTCGATGGTGCGGGGATGCTGGATGGACTCCTGCACCACCTTCTTGGTGATCTCGTTGAAGGTCACGCGCCGGGCCTTGTCATTCGGCAGGTCCAGCAGGTGCTGCAGATGCCAGCTGATGGCCTCGCCCTCGCGGTCCGGGTCGGTGGCCAGATACACGGTCTTGCTCTTGTCCGCCGTGGTCTTCAGGTCCTTGATGATATCCTCTTTGCCCTTGATGGGCCGGTAGTTGGGGGTAAAGTCACCCTCCACGTCCACGCCCAGGGTGCTCTTGGGCAGGTCACGCAGGTGACCCATGCTGGCCTTGACCACATAGTCCGGCCCCAGATATTTGCCGATGGTCTTGGCCTTGGCCGGGGACTCCACGATGACCAGGTTCTTCTTTGCTGCCATATTGTTACTTACTCCTTTTTGAGTTCCACCGTCCGCAGGAAGCTCCGCGCTCCCTGACGGCAGACATAGCCGTCGATCTCCAGCACCGTCAGCGCCGACAGCACACGGCGCACCGGCAGCTCGGCCAGCAGTGCCGCGTCATCGGTAAGGGTGGGTATATCCGCTTGCAGAACGGACAGCACCGCGATCTGATCGTCGGTGAGTCCGGCGGTGTCCTGTGAAATATCCAGCACCGGCAGTACCGGCGTGGTGGGCGCGGGCGTCTCCTGCACCGGAACGGCAGGCGCGTCGTCTTCCGGCTCCGCGCCCTTGGGCATAGGCGGGATCGTGGCCCGCAGAGGCCGCAGCTTATGGGGGAAGCGGCTCTCGTAAAAGCTCAGCACGTCCCAGGCCTCGCACACCAGGCCCGCGCCCTCGCGTATCAGCGCGTTGCAGCCCCGGCTCTTGGGCGCGTCGAAAGGTCCCGGCACGGCAAAGACCTCGCGGCCCTGCTCCAGCGCCGTGGCTGCAGTGATGAGCGCGCCGCTTTTCTCCGGGGCCTCCACCACCACGGTGGCGAGGCTCAGCGCGCTGAGCAATCGGTTCCGCACCGGGAAGTGGTCGCCCTTGGGCTCCGTCCCGGGCGGGTACTCCGACAGGATGACACCGGTGGCGGCGATGTCCTCATACAGCCGGCGGTTGGCCGCCGGATACACCACGTCCGCGCCGCCGCCCAGCACCGCGGCGGTAAAGCCGCCGGCGCGCAGGGCGCCCTTCAGCGCCTCGCCGTCGATGCCCTTGGCCATGCCGGACACCAGCAGCGCCCCCTGCCTGGCCAGCTCATAGCCCAGCTGTGACGCCGCGCGCACGCCATAGGGCGTGCAGTCCCGGGTGCCCACCACCGTGACGGCCACCTCATCATCGAACAGGGGCAGGCTGCCCTTGCCATACAGCAGCAGGGGCGGGTCGTAGATGTTCCGCAGCCGCGCGGGGTATCCCGCGTCGTCCATGGTCAGCAGGAACTGGCCGTCTCTGGCGCAGTCCTCCAGCACCTTCTCCGCCCGGTCCAGCGATTTGTCCGTCAGCAGGGCGGCCTGTAGTTTCGTAATGCCCTCTGCCAGCAGCAGCTCGCCCTCCGGGGCAAAATAGATCTCCTCCGGCGAGCCGAAATGCGCCAGCAGCTGCAATTTCGCCCGTTCCCCCAGACCCGGCAGTGTGGTCAGCCACACCCAATACTTCAAAGCCGCCATCTCAGTTCCCCTCCTCCGCGCGATAGGCCTCCCACAGCAGCACCGCCGCCGCGGCCGCGGCGTTCAGCGACTCACAGTGGGGTGACATGGGGATACGCAGCGTCTCGCGGCACAGCGCCAGCACCTCCGCGCTGACGCCCCGGCCTTCGCTGCCAATGACCAGCGCGCAGCGGCGCAGATCCCGCTGCCGCACGTCTACCGTGTCGTGGCGCAGGGCCGTGCCGTACAGCGGCAGCCCTGCGTCTGCCAGCAGGCGGGGCAGGTCCTCCAGCCCCACCGCGTACAGCGGCAGGCGGAACACCGCGCCCATGGCGGCGCGCAGCGTCTTTGGCCCATAGGGATCGGCGCAGCCCGGCAACAGCAGCGCACCGGTGCAGCCGAAGGCGTCCGCCGTCCGCAGCACCGCCCCCACGTTGCCCGGGTCCTGCACACCGTCCAGCACCACATAGCGGCCCGGCGACAGGCGCGCAGGCGCCGCCATATCCGGCAGGGCACACAGGGCCAGCATCCCCTGGGGCGTGGGCATGGGCGAAATGGACGCCATCACATCCGCCGGCACCGTCACCCGCCGCACATTCTCCGGCAGTCCCTCCGGGAAGGCCACACCATCCGCGGCGATGACACACTGCACGGACACGCCGTGCTGCACCGCCTCGCCCACCAGCTTGGGGCTGTCGCACAAAAACACCCCGGCCTTCCGCCGGAGCGCCGCCGTATCCAGCCTGCGGACCTGTTCCAGCAGCGGATTGCGCCGGCTGGTAATGCGCTCTGTCATAACGGTGCCCCTCCCCTCTCAGAATATTCCTTATAATATAGGTATCCTCTGCGAATGTCAACAAAAAATAAGGGAACGCGGTACGGCGTTCCCTTATTGCGTACTCAAACCGCGTGTCCCTGCGCCCGGATGATCTCCGCCACCTGTGCCACACACTCCCGGCAGATAGCATCCTCCGGCGCCTCCACCATTACGCGGAGCACCGGCTCCGTACCGGATTCACGCACCAGAATACGGCCCGTATCGCCCAGACGGCGGGCCACGTCGTCCACAGCCTTCTGCACGGCCGGGTCCTGACGGGCGGCAGCCTTGTCGTGCACCCGCACATTCTCCAGCACCTGGGGATAGATGGTCAGTCCCTCGGTGAGCTTGCTCATGGGCTGCTTGCGCTCCAGCATGACTTCCATCAGCTTCAGGCTGGTCAAAATGCCGTCGCCGGTGGAGGCGTACTTGGAGAAGATGATATGCCCCGACTGCTCGCCGCCCAGGGCGCAGCCGTTTTTGCTCATATACTCGTATACGTACTTGTCGCCCACAGCGGTTTTGGCATAGCGGATCCCCAACCGGTCAAAGGCCCGGTACAGTCCGAAGTTGGACATGACCGTGGTCACCACCGTGTTGTGGGGCAGCTCGCCCAGCTCCTTCATATGGCGGCCGCAGATATACAGGATATGGTCACCGGTGATGATCTGGCCCTTTTCGTCCACCGCCAGGCACCGATCCGCGTCGCCGTCGTAGGCAAAGCCCACGTCCAGGCCTTTCTCCACCACGAAGCGCTGCAGGGCCTCGATATGAGTGGAGCCCACGCCGTTGTTGATATTGAAGCCGTCTGGCTCATCGCCCATGACGTAGGTCGTGGCACCCAGTGCGTCAAAAACGCTTCTGGCGATCATCCAAGCGCTGCCGTTGGCACAGTCCAAGCCCACCTTCTTGCCCTTGAAGGAGAACATCCCCAGGGAGATGAGGTAGCCCACGTAGCGGTTACGCCCCGCGGACCAGTCCACCGTGCGGCCGATATGGTCCCGCTGCGCCAGGGGAAGCGTCTCCCAGGTCTGGCCGAACACGCTGAGCTTCCCGTCCAGATAGTCCTCGATCAGGGCGATGGTGTCCTCGTCCATTTTCTCGCCGGACCGCCCGATCAGCTTGATGCCGTTGTCATAGAACGGATTGTGGCTGGCGGAGATCATAATGCCGCAGTCGAAGCCCTCCGTCCGCGCCACATAGGACACAGAGGGCGTGGTGGTCACGTGCAGCAGATAGGCGTCCGCGCCGGAGGCCACCAGCCCGGAGGCCAGGGCATACTCAAACATATAGCTGCTGCGGCGGGTATCCTTACCGATGACCACCTTTGCCGGCTCGCTGTCGCCGCCGCGGCGCTTGCATTCACCGCAGTACCAGCCCAAAAAGCGGCCCACCTGATAGGCGTGGTCCGCCGTCAGGGTCACATTGGCCTCGCCCCGGAAGCCGTCCGTGCCGAAATATTTACCCATTTTTCTTCCTCCCTGTCAGCGCTGGGCGGCAATGTCGCCGCTGCGCTTGTAGATGCTCGCCGCCGGCACGGTGCCCCGCACCGAGGACAGCGGATATACCCGGCTGCCCCGTCCGATGACGCTGCCGGGGTTCAGCACACTGTTGCAGCCCACCTCCACGCCGTCGCCCAACATGGCGCCCACCTTCTTGCGTCCGGTGTCGATGCGCTCCGCACCGTCTGTGACCACCACATGGGTCTTGTCGGACTTCACATTGGAGGTGATGGAGCCGGCGCCCATGTGGGCCTTATAGCCGAGGATACTGTCGCCCACATAGTTGTAGTGGGGCGTCTGCACGTTGTCGAACAGGATGACATTCTTCAGCTCCACGGAGTTGCCCACCACGCAGTGGGCGCCCACCAGCGCGCTGCCCCGGATAAAGGCGCAGTGGCGCACCTCCGTCTCCGGGCCGATGATGCACGGCCCGGTGATGGACGCCGTGGGCGCGACGTGCGCCGTCCGGTGCACCCACACCTCCGGGCCAAAGGGCAGATATTCGCTGTCCAGCTGTGCGCCCAGCGCACGAATGCAGTCCGCCAGGTCGGAGAGCGCCTCCCAGGGATAGGTAAAGCGGGCCAGGTAGTCCCCCGCCAGTGTATGTGTCAGATCATAAAGGTCGTTGATGGTGTACATAGTCTCCTCCTTCGCGCCTGTGCTACTGTACGCACCGCGACGGGATGTTATGTGCTAAGTATACTATCCGGTGCGGCATTTGGCAAGTGGGGGACAGAAAAAACACCCCCGCGCCGCTTTGGCGCAGGGGCGTTTTCAGCCATTTCAGTTGTCCAGCGGCTTCATAGTCGGGAACAGGATCACGTCGCGGATGGAGTCGGTGCCGCAGAGCATCATGGCGCAGCGGTCGATGCCGAAGCCCAGGCCGCCGGTGGGCGGCATACCGTACTCCAGCGCCATGACGAAGTCCTCGTCCATCATGTCGGCCTCCTCGTCGCCGTTGGCGCGCTTGGCGGCCTGCGCCTTGAAGCGCTCATACTGGTCGATGGGGTCGTTCAGCTCGGAGAAGGCGTTGCCCATCTCGCAGCCGCAGATGAACATCTCATAGCGCTCCGTCAGCTCGGGCTGAGTGGGGCTGCGCTTGGCCAGCGGGCTGACCTCCACGGGGTACATGGTGATAAAGGTAGGCTGGATCAGCGTCTCCTCCACCTTCTGGTCAAAGGTCTCATACAGGGCGTTGCCCCAGGTATGGGCCACGCCGTCCATGTCCACGCCCACGCTCTTGGCCAGCTCCACGCCCTTGTCGGCATCGCCGATGCAGGCCATGAAGTCCGCACCGGTGACGTTCTTCACCGCGTCGGCCATGGTGACGCGCTGCCAGGAGGGGGTCAGGTCGATGTCGTGACCCAGCCACTGCACATGGTAGGTACCCAGGATCTCCTTGGCGGCACCGGTGAGGATGCCCTCCAGGATATCCATCATGCCGTCCAGGTTCGTGTACGCCTGGTACAGCTCACAGGTAGTGAACTCGGGGTTGTGCTTGGTGTCCATGCCCTCGTTGCGGAAGATACGGCCCACCTCGTACACACGCTCCAGGCCGCCCACGATCAGCCGCTTCAGGTGCAGCTCGGTGGCGATGCGCATATACATATCGATATCCTGCGCGTTGTGGTGGGTGATAAAGGGCCGGGCGTTGGCGCCGCCGGCGATGGGGCTGAGGACGGGCGTCTCCACCTCCATAAAGCCCAGACCGTCCAGATAGCGGCGCAGGAACGCCACGAACTGGCTGCGGATCTCGAAGTTCCGCTTGCTCTCCGGGTTCATGATCAGATCCACATACCGCTGGCGGTAGCGGATCTCCTTGTCGGTCAGGCCGTGGAACTTCTCCGGCAGGGGTCGCAGGGACTTGCTCAGCAGGGTAATATCGTGGGCACGGACGGACATTTCGCCCCGCTGGGTGCGGAACACCTCGCCCTTGACGCCGACGATGTCGCCGATGTCGTACTTCTTGAAGCGGTCGTAGTTGTCCGCGTCCATCTCGTCCTTGCGGGCGTAGAGCTGGATGCGGCCGGTCTTGTCCTGCAGGTCGCAGAAGGACACCTTGCCCATGCCGCGCTTGCTCATCAGACGGCCGGCCACGGACACAGCCTGCCCCTCCATGGCGTCAAAGTTATCCTTGATATCCTGTGTGTGGTGGGTCACATCAAACCTGGTGATGGTAAATGGATCGCGTCCCTCGTCCTGCAGCACCTTCAGCTTGTCGCGGCGGATGCGCAGCAGCTCGCCCATGTCCTGGGCCTGGGGCTGTTCGTTCACGTTGCGGTTGGTCTCGTCTGCCATAATGCAGCCTCCTTCGTCTATCCGTACCGCCGTTGCCGGCGGTGCTTATCTTTCAATACTGTCGATACGGTAGTGGATCACGCCCTTGGGCGCCTCCACGGTCACTTCATCGCCCGCCTTGCGGCCCATCAGCGCCTTGCCAAAGGGTGAGTCCTCGCTGATGGCGCGGCTCATCACGTCGGCCTCCTGAGAGCCGACGATCTTATAGGCGGGCAGCTGCTTTCGCATATCCAGATTGGTGACGGTGACGGTACAGCCGATGGATATCTTGTCAGAGTCCATCTCGGACTCATCCACGATCACGGCATGGAGCAGAATGTCCTCCAGCTCGGCAATGCGGGAGTAGAGCTTGCCCTGCTCGTTTTTCGCCTCGTCATATTCGCTGTTCTCGCTGAGGTCGCCAAAGCCGCGGGCCTCCTTGATCAGCTCCGCCACCTCGTCGGCACGGGTGGTCTTGCTGTAATCCAGTTCCTGTTTCAGCTCGTCATACCGAGCCTGGCTCATTTTGAATTCCTTTGCCATGCTGCACACTTCCCTTTCTATCCATAAGGATACCCTTTTAGGGCTATAAACAATATGTCACGTTGCATTATAGTGACTTTCCGTGCGTATGTCAAGCAAGTCTGTGATATGAATGTCGGATATCTGCCATTTTCCGGCCGCCGTCAGCACCGCGGCCAGAGGCTCCGTCACCGGCACCGCCAGCGCCGCCGCCCGGGGCGATGTCCATACCGGCGTCTGCCGCGCCCCGCAGTCCTCCGTCAGATATATCGCCGGGCCCTCCGTATCCTCCCGCACATCGCCGCACACCACCGTCAGCGCCACTCGCCGGCCCCCGTCTCCGGCGGCGATCCCCCAGCGGTACAGCAGCTCCGCCGCCAGCGCCGCAGGGTCCTCCATGTCCAGCTGCACATACCGCGCCCGCCGAGCCAGCACCGTCAGCGCCGTCCGGGCCGTCTCCTCTCCGCCGGGGCCGCAGCGCAGCACCGCGGCGGCGTTTTGCAGACCGCCGGGGCAGAGAATATCCAGCAGACTGCCCAGCAGGGCGAGGCGCAGCGGCAGGACGGGGTATGATGTTATGTCTACCTGCTTCGCCAGCGAAAGGAGGTAAACATCGGCGCAGATACAGCGGCGGACACCGGAGTCATACATCTGACGCAGGCAGTGCAGAGCACGGCGGCGGGCGAAATAGCCCCTCCCCACAGAAAGATAATGGAGTGGCAGACCCTCCACCGTTATGCGGGAAAGCACTGTCTTTTGGCCCTGCGTCATGTAAACGATCATGCGGTTTCCCTTCTCCCCCGGCGGTATGCAAAAAAAATGCTGTTCCATTCTATGGAACAGCATTTTCAATATGTCATTAGTTACCAGGCTTTGATGTAGCCCGCCAGGTAGTTCAGCGGGTTCTGGTACACGATCTTGCTCACACCGTTGACCACGGTGGTGGTGCGGACCTCATAATGCAGATGCGGGCCGGTGGAGGCGCCGGTGTTGCCGGTGACGCCGATCACGGTACCCTGCGAGACAGTCTGGCCCTGTGACACCTTCACCACGCTCAAATGGGCGTACAGGGTGGTCAGGCCGCCGCCGTGGTCAATGACCACATAGTTGCCGTAACCGCCGCCCCAACCGCTGGTATTGGTGAGGATCACCTTACCGCTCTTGACGGCATATACGCTGCTGGTATAGGACACGTTGCAGATATCCACACCCTTGTGGTTGGTGCTGCCGAAGCCGCCGGGGGCCACGCGGGAGCCGACGGGTGAGCTGATCTTTTTACTGGTGCTGACGGGCCAGATAAAGCCCTCGTTGCTGGGCACCACGTCGGAGTCGGCGATCAGCTGCTCGAGCTGCGCGTCGATCTCATCAGCCGCCTTTGCCTCCGCGTCATGCAGCTGCTCCAGCGCTTTCTGGTCGGCGGCATACTCGTTCATCAGCTTGGTGGTCTCGTCCAGCTTGCCCTGCAGCTCGTCCTGCTGCTCACTCAGCTGGGTCTCCTTGGCCTCCATCTCCGCCTTCTCGGCCTTGATGTTCTCCCGCGTCTCCTGCAGGGCGGAGATAATGCTCTTGTTGTACTCCGCCACCTCGTTGACGAACTCCATGCGGTTCAGCAGGTCGGCCATGCTGGTGGCCTTGAACAGCACCGACAGATAGCTCAGGCTGCCGCGTTCTTCCTCCTCACGGACCTGCTGGCAGAACAGTGTGTACTGCTCCTCCTCCAGCAACTCATACCGGGCGATCTGCGCCGCGGCGTCGTCGATCTGGTTCTGGGTATCGTCGATCTGCTCCAGCAGCAGCTGGTTCCGCTGGTCCAGCAAATTCTTGGTGGCCATCACGTCGTTCTTCTTGGCCTTGGCATCGGCGATCTGCTTCTCCAGTTCCTTCAGCTTTTCCTGCTGCTCCTTCTTTTTCTGTTCCAATGCGGCCACCTGCGCCGCCTTGCGCTGCTCCTCTTCCAGTTCAGCCTCGGTCTTGGCTGCATAAGCCGGTCGGACAGACACGGCAGCCGCCGCGCCCAGCAGCATCAGCAGTGCCAGCACGGCGCACAGAATACGTTTTGGCTTCTTCATGCAAGCGCTCCTTTCTTTACACCCGGAGGAACCGGCGTATGGCGGTCAGGCTGCCGCCCACACCTACCAGAATACCCGTGCCCAGGAACACCAGGGCCACAAACTGCCATATTCTTGTAAACGGCACCACGTTCAGTATCTGCAGGCTGTCAGAGTTGGCAATTCCCTGCGCCACGGCGGCATACAGCCCCCATTGCAGGCCAAAGGCGATCACCGCGCTGAACAGGCCCAGCAGCAGTCCCTCATACACAAAGGGCCAGCGGATGAACCCGTTGGTGGCGCCCACCATCTTCATGATGGCGATCTCGTCCCGCCGGTCAAATGTCGTCAGCTTGATGGTGTTGCTGATGATGAACACCGACACCAGCAGCAGTATGGCGATCAGCGCGACAGAGATGACGCCGGCCACGTTGCGGACTGTGGTAAAGCCGTTGGCCACAGCCTCGTCAGCGCGGGCCTTGGCAATGCCGGGGATATTGTCCACTGCGGTCCTTGTCTCCATGATTCGGTTCGGATCCGTGACGTGTATCACAAACCGATGGCGGAACACCGTGGCGTCCAGGTCGCCGTACACACCGCCGTCATCGTACTTCTCCACGTAGGCGTCCCGGGCCTCCGTCCGTGAGACGAAGGTACAATCAGCCACGTTCTCCGTGCTCTCGATCTGTGTTTGCAGGGCCCGGGCCTCGCTCTCCTCCAGCGTCTCGTCCACGAAGGCCACGATGGCGTTCTCCTGCTGTAGGTCCGCCAGGTTTTCGTTGGCATTGTAGGCCACCAGCGTGAATGTGCCCATAATGAGCAGGCACGCCACGGTAACGCCGATGGCGGCGAAGGACATGAACCCGTGGGAGAACATATTGCCCGCGCCTTCTTTGACGAAAAATTTAAAATCGTGCTTCATATCACACCTCGTAGCTGCCCAGGCCGTCGCCGATGACCTGCCCATCGTTCAGCAGGATGATCCGCTTGTTGAAGTGGTTGACCAGGCCCCTCTCGTGGGTCACCACGATCACTGTGGTCCCCAGGGCGTTGATGCGCTCCAGCAGCGTCATGATCTCCAGCGACCGGCCCGGATCCAGGTTGCCGGTGGGCTCGTCCGCCACGATGGTGCTGGGGTTATTCACCAGCGCCCGGGCAATGGCCACACGCTGCTGCTCACCGCCGGAGAGCTGGTCGGGATAGCTGTTCTCCTTGTCCGCCAGCCCCACCAGCTCCAGCACATAGGGAATGCGGTTCTTCAGCTCCCGCGGAGACGCCCCCACCGCCCGCATGGCCAGCGCCAGGTTGTCCCGCACGGTCTTATTGCCGATCAGGCGGAAGTCCTGGAAGATCACGCCGATCGTCCGGCGCATATAGGGGATCTGTTTTTCAGCGATGCGGCTCATGGAAAAGCCGTTGACCATCACGCGGCCGGCGGTGGGCACCACCTCACCGGTCATCAGCTTGATGATGGTGGACTTACCGGAGCCGGAGGGCCCCACCAGAAAGACGAATTCTCCGTCGTCCACGGTAAAGGAAACGCCCTTTAACGCGCGCGTCCCGTTGTCGTATACCTTCTCGGCGTCTATTAAACGAATCATAGCAGCGCTCCTGTCCGTCAAAATGCAACATATTGTGGCCAAATACGACCACAAATACCATTATATATAAATAGTTACAAAATGGCAACAGGAAAGATATGAAAATATTTTGAATTTGCCCCGCCGCGCATTGCTTGTTCTTTAGACGGTCCTCCCACCCCAAAAGTTCCTAAAAAAGGAAGGTTCTGCGGCATCGCGCAAAAAGAGCGCCCCACAGGGCGCTCTTTTTTCTGTATATGTACTTATGCGTCGATGCCGCGGCTGGTCAGATACTTCTTGACCATCAGGGCGACCTTGAAGGTGATGGCGTCATCGAACTCCCGCAGATCCAGGCCGGTCAGCTTCTTGATCTTCTCCAGACGATAGACCAGCGTGTTCCGGTGGACAAACAGCTTACGCGCCGTCTCGGATACGTTCAGGTTGTTCTCAAAGAACTTGTAGATGGTGAACAGCGTCTCTTGGTCCAGTGCATCGATGGGGTTCTTCTTGAACACCTCCTGCAGGAACATCTCGCACAGGGTGGTGGGCAGCTGATAGATCAGCCGGCCAATACCCAGATTTTCGTAGTTGATGACGTAGCGCTCCGTATCGAACACCTTGCCGACCTCGATGGCGATCTGGGCCTCTTTGTAGCTCTTGGCCAGGTCACGCAGATGCAGGGCCAGGGTGCCGATGCCCACGAACACGCGGCTCTCTCCATCGGCGCGCAGGGCCTCCTCGATGCGGAGAGCCACCTCCTCCATATCCTTGGCGGTGGCATCCTCCCCCATCTGGTGGATCAGCGCCACGTCGTGCTCACCTACGCTCAGTACAAAGTCGTTCTGCCGGTCAGGGAACAAGCCCTGCACCACGTCCACGGGCACGGTGTCCAGCCGATCGTCCACCGGGCGCACCACGAACACGCCGCGGGCCACCTCGGCATCCACGTGCAGCTCCTTGGCCCGCATATAGATGTCACTGATGAGGATGTTATCGGAAATGATGTTCTTGATGAAGGAGCCCTTGTCGTGCTTCTCCTCATAGTAGTTTTTGGCGGCGTTCAGCGCCACGGCGGCCATAGAGCACACCGTGCGGCTCATGCTGTCATCGCCGGTGGCGAACACGGCATAGTCAAAGGTGTTGCCCCAGCTGGGCAACGCCTTGAAGCACTTGCCCTCCAGCGCCACGCAGGTGCCGTCCGCCGAAACGATAGGCTCCACATATTTGCTCCATCGCTTGCCAATGGCCGTCAGCTCACTGCAAGCGATAACGGTGCCCTCGGCATCGATCACGCCGATGGTACGGTCGGTGGTCTCTTTGAATTGGAGTACAGAGTTCTGAAAAATTCTGCCGGACATAACGTGATCCTCCCGCAAATCCCGCGACGGTACTTTGTGCAATCTGCTCAGTCGTTGCTCCTATTATATCGTCATAATCACGATTTTGCAAGCGTTTTTTTCTCTTTTCCACAAAAAACTTGTCGCGTTTTTTGCGGTTATGTCAAAAAAATCACAGACCACATGCACGGTATAACGCTAATATCTCCTCTGCGCGCAGCAAACGGTACGCTCCGGCAGCCAAGGAGTCATCCAATGTCAGCGGCCCCATGGACAGCCGCTTCAGATACAGCACCGGCGCGCCGCGGGCTGCCAGCATCCGCTTGACTTGGTGGAATTTCCCCTCCCGCAGCGTCACGATGCACACGCGGTCAGGCAGAACCTCCAGCCCGGCGGGCAGGCATTCCAGCCCGTCCCCCAGCGTCATCCCGCGGGCGAATGCCTCCGTATCTGCCGCTGACAGTTCACCGTCCACCCGGGCAAAGTAGCGTTTTTCCACGTGGTATTTAGGACTCAGCAGCCGGTGGGCCAGTTCTCCGTCGTTGGTCAGCAGCAGCAAGCCCTCCGTGTCCTTGTCCAGCCGGCCCACCGGAGCAAGACCAATGCGGCGCAGCTCCGGCGGCAGAAGGTCCAGGACCGTGGGCTGCTTTCTGTCCTCGGTGGCGGTGAGGACGCCGGCGGGCTTGTGCAGCATAACATAGGTAAAGCGGCAGAGGGAGATGGTCTCACCGGCTACGGTGACGACTGCCGCGGCCGGGTCCAGCTTGTCCTCGGCGGAGGCGGCCAGCCGGCCGTCAACACGCACCAGGCCCTGCCGTACCAACGCTTTCACCTCCCGGCGGGACCACTTCCCAGTGCCCGCCAGCAGCTTGTCGAGACGCTCCATAGGCCGCCTCCTTTCGGATTTTTACCCTATGATAGCATATTCTCATCAGATTGAAAATAGGTAATTATGAGGTGATGAATATGATGATATTACATATATCCAAACGGCGCATTGCCGTTATGGCGGTGTCATTTATGGTGATCGCTGCCGTAACCGTGGTGTTAGCCGGGTGCTTCTCTGACAAGGAAAATACCATTACACTTGCCGGCACCGCAGAAATGGCAGACTATTTACAGCAGTTGGGCTGGCAGGTGGAGCCTGATCCGATCGAGACGCTGGACCTTCAGCTTCCCCAGACCCTGGGCGACACCTGGGGCGACTACGCCGCCATGCAGGCCGAGCAGGGATTTCCCTTTACGGACTTTGCGGGACAGCCGATACGGCGCTACACATTCCGCATCACCAACTATCCCGGAATGGACGGGGGCGTGCAGGCCAATCTGTACCTGTGCGGTGATACGCTCATCGGCGGGGACGTTGTGGCCACCGGGAAGGGCGGCTTCCAGCACGGACTGACATATCCCGCGGTATAGAGCGCAAATCAGAATACATTTTGACATATCTCGTCAGAATTATACAAATTGTTTTCGAACATTGGCAAAAAAGAGGAAGCCTTACGGCTTCCTCTTTTTAATTGGCTTTGTCCCTGTGGGGTCAAATTACTCGTCGATCTCGATGACGACGCCGGAACCCACGGTACGGCCACCCTCACGGATAGCGAAACGCAGACCGTTCTCGATAGCGATGGGGGTGATCAGCTCGACCTTCATGTCGACGTTATCGCCGGGCATGCACATCTCGGTGCCCTCGGGCAGGGTGATGACGCCGGTCACGTCGGTGGTACGGAAGTAGAACTGGGGACGATAGTTGTTGAAGAAGGGGGTGTGACGGCCGCCCTCGTCCTTGGTCAGAACGTAGACCTGGCCAACGAACTTGGTGTGGGGATGAATGGAACCGGGCTTGGACAGGACCTGGCCGCGCTCGATCTCGGTCTTAGCAACACCACGCAGCAGAGCACCGATGTTATCGCCGGCTTCAGCATAGTCCAGCAGCTTGTGGAACATCTCGATACCGGTAACGGTGGTCTCGCGCTTCTCATCGGACAGACCGACGATCTCGACCTTCTCGTTCAGGTTCAGCTTACCACGCTCCACACGGCCGGTAGCCACGGTACCACGGCCGGAGATGGTGAACACGTCCTCGACGGGCATCAGGAAGGGCATATCCTCCTTGCGGTCGGGAGTGGGGATCCAGCTGTCAACAGCATCCATCAGCTCCTTGATGCAGGCATACTCGGGAGCGTTGGGATCGGTGGACTCGGAAACCAGAGCGTTCAGAGCGCTGCCGCGGATGATGGGGGTCTCGTCGCCAGGGAAGCCGTAGAAGTCCAGCAGCTCGCGAACTTCCATCTCGACCAGCTCCAGCAGCTCCTCATCGTCGACCTGGTCGCACTTGTTCAGGAAGACCAGCACGGAGGGCACGTTCACCTGACGGGCCAGCAGCAGGTGCTCACGAGTCTGAGCCATGGGGCCGTCGGAGGCAG
>PPYF01593308.1_pt1 | contig 29857 bp, 42 predicted proteins | sample 1559871 | NCBI WGS metagenome assembly PPYF01 (sample SAMN08240021, study PRJNA423297) | Human gut metagenome, whole genome shotgun sequencing project.
ATTCCGGATGAAGTAGGAATTTCGATTTTATCTACATTCGTGCACAAGTGATCATTTCCATCGAAATATGAAAAATAAACATCATACATATAGTATCTCTCCTTTTCATAATACTCGGCATGGCAGTGCCTGTATTAACAGTATAGGAGAGGTGGAGGAGAATAGCAAGTAGCATGCAGATCAGCTGTCAATAAAACGGACAGAAGAGAAAGGAGAGTGATTAAGTTGGCTATGGAGATGCTTGATAGAGAATTCCGAGAAGACCAGAGCGCGATATTAAGCAATGAGATTTCGCGGTGTATGATTCAGAACAATATGACATTGGAGAATCTGGACGAGGCGTGCGAGATTGTACGTGAGGTGTTTAGAAAGAACGCCACAATGAAAGGCTGACGAAAAGCCAGCCCCATTATTATCCCTTGTGGCATTCACGGCAACAATGATAACATCCGTCAAACTTTTTATCGGGATAAGCAATCTGCGCAGCAATTATAGCTGCCTGACAAGAACTGTATCTTCCAATATACTGTCTGTTAAGTTCGGATGGAAGATAATAGCAGTTTTCTGTATGTACTTCATAATTGCCGTTAATATCTGGATAGATATAAAAATAGTAATTTTGCATCATGATGGAACTCCTTTCGTAGTACTCGGACATGCCAGTGTCCTGTATTTACAGTATAGGGGATTTCATTGGACAACGCAACAAGTACAAACAGTGTTTCATAAGCTTTAGAGAGGTGGTGTAAATGATCATAAAAAGCATTGTAGTAATTGACGGAAAAGAAGTAGAGGTTAAGGAACTGGAAGATAAAGAGGCATTTGCAGAAAGTGTTAACCAAAGGGTTCTTTTTGACAGAAACTACATAATAGAGAAAACCGCGTAAGCGGTAGAAAGGAAGGACAAGCATGGAAGAGATTAAATTACCGACAGTGCCGGAGCTGGAGCTGATCCCGATCGAGCGGAGAAATTTTCCGGAAGAGGATCACAAGCAGGAGAAAATTCAGCACAAAAGAAAAGAAAGAGACAGCGCTGCAAGAGGTCTGATCGCAGTAACGGTTGCCAGCATGATGTTAAACGCGGTGATGGCTATGATCATTTACATCTTGCAGGCAGGACCGATCTAAGGAGGTGAGCGAAGATGATCAAAGGAGCGAAGACGATCGCAGAGTATGCGATCCGCAAGTGGATCAACCAGAACTTTTATTGTGACTGCGTACACATCACGGAAATGCACGGAAACGAGGCATTTATAGAGGATAAAACAGGAGATTGCATGATCGTTGTTTATGATCCGGCCACAAGGCAGGTAATGGCAAAATAAAATGCGCCCATAAATGAGGCGGCAACCTCAGGGCGCATAGAAAATCAACCTGTTTTATATTAACACAAGGAGGTAAAGATGTACATAGGAATCGGACAAGAATCAGGGAAACGGGTTCTCGAAGAAGATGCGTTTTCATATGCATGTGATCGCATCTATTCCGGAACGGAGGAAGAGCAGGAGGTTGCAATGCAAATCTTCCGGGAAGCTGAAAACTTTTATCTTGCGGCACTTACGCTCGTAGAGTGGTTCTATTCCGGAAATTGGATAAAGGAGGATGATCCGTGAGCAGACTCAAAATGATCTGCGTATACATTATCCGATATTCTGACGGAACTCTTGCCTGTTGCTCGGAAAGCTACGAAGCGGCGGTAAGAATGGCAGAGGAGCATATCAAGGGAACAAATCTGACATATGTAATTAATTAAATAGGAGGAGAAGAAAAAAGATGAATGACGTTGTAATGCAGCAGGACGGCGGAATAGTAAGTCGTAATACACAGACAGAAATGATGATCAGCCGACAGGCGCAGGAGGTGCAGGCAGCTATGGTGATTGCAAAGAGGTTTCCACGGGATGAAGTTGAGGCATTTAACAGGATACTACTGTCTTGTAAAAGAAAATCTCTTGCAGAAAGCGCAATGTATGAATATCCGCGCGGTGGAAGCAAGGTTACTGGACCATCAATCCGGTTGGCAGAGGCTATCGCACAGAACTGGGGAAATATTGATTTTGGAATCACAGAACTGGAACAGAAAAACGGGGAGTCGCAGGTTATGGCTTATGCGTGGGATTTGGAAACGAACTCCAGACAAACAAAGATTTTCAGTGTTCCGCATGTACGTAGCACTAAAAAAGGTAATGCACCGCTTACTGATCCACGCGACATCTACGAGATGGTCGCAAATCAGGGGGCGCGCCGGTTAAGGTCATGTATTCTCGGAATTATCCCTGGGGATGTTGTTGAGGCAGCTGTTAAAGAATGCCAGAAGACGCTGGTATTAGGGAGTGATAAACCCTTAATCGATCGTGTACGTGATGGAATCCGGCTTTTTGAGGAGAAATTTTCTGTGACCCAGGAGATGATCGAGAAGTATATCGGATGTAAGTGCGAGGCGTTTAGCGAGAATGACATGATTCGGTTGAATAATGTATATCGTTCGCTTCGTGATGGAATGGCAAGCCGCGAACAGTACTTTGATCTTCCGTCTCCTGAAATCAGTGAATCAGGTAGTGAGGTGCAGGATCCATTTTCCGGAAAATCAGAGAGTGATGGGAAAAAAGGGTCAAAGAGAGGCGTGAAGAAGGATGAAGAGAAAGATAAAGCTGAGTCAGAATAATTATTATTCTGTGGAAGCTGACAGCCAGTATTTTTCAGTATCGCAATATAAGGATTTCATGAAATGCGAGGCTATGGCTATGGCAAAGATTCGCGGGGAATACAAACCCGCGATGACACGTGCCATGCTGACCGGTTCTTTTGTGGATTCCTATTTTGAAGGAACTTTAGATTCATTTATAAACGAGCATCCGTCTGTGTTTACGCAGAAGCAGGAGCTACGCAGCGAATTTAAGAAAGCGAACGAAATCATTGCACGAATAAAGCAGGACGATACATTCCTGCGGTTTATGTCGGGAGAAAAGCAAAGGATTATGACTTTTGAACTGTTTGGATATTTATGGAAGATGAAGATGGATAGCTACCTTCCCGGGATCTGCATTACTGATTTGAAAGTAGTGCAGAAGTTCCGAACCCTTCCACTGTGGCGATATGACATGCAAGGGGCGGTTTATCAGAAAGGTGTACAGCTGGTCACTGGCGAGCTGCTCCCTTTTTATCTTGCGGTTGCAACAAAGGAGAAGGTCGTTGATCTGGATATCTTTCAGATCACGCAGCCAGTTCTTGATGTGGCACTTATGGAAATTAGACAAAACATCGATCATTACGCGCGGGTAAAAGCAGGAGAGGAGCCGCCTGCCCGCTGCGGTGTGTGTGATTATTGCAAGAGTGTAAAACATGCAGAAATCAGAAATTACAGCGAATTACTGGAGGGATTGAATTGAAATTGATTAAGATTTTAAATGATAAAGTGCGGATCCGGACGGATCAGGAAGAGTTTGAAAATGTTCGTATCAATGACCTGATCGCAATATCGGATGGAGCAGTAGAACTGATCACAATGGTGACATCAGTAACAGATAACGATGCGGAAGCGGCAATCGGAGACGATGATTTTATTCTTGGTGGAACAAGTATCAAAGTCGTAGAGTGTTCAATTATTGGAAGCCTGCGGGAAGGAAGATTCAGTAAAGCACTGGATCAGTATCCTACTACCAATATAACAGCAAGGGAGATTAAACCGGAAGACTTTTCAGCAATGATTGGCCATACGAATGAAAGCGGTTTTTGCATAGGCAACTATGTTTCTTACCATTTCCCAGCATGGGTGGACGGCAATAAATTTTTCCAGAGGCATGCCTGCATTGTTGGAAATACAGGATCGGGAAAATCAGAGACTGTGGCGAAGATCTTGGAAGAGACAGGAAAGCTTCCAGGAGCAAATGTCATTGTCTTTGATATCCATGGTGAGTACAGGAATCTTTCATACGCAAAGAATATCTGCTTTGGTGATGATTTTCCGTTTCCTATCTGGATGTTTGGTTTTTCAGACATGGTATCCAATATCCTGAAGATCAAAGAAGAGAGTGCAACAGTAGTCATGTCGGCTTTGCGGAAAATTTACAATTTGATTTGCGTAGAGGCAAATGAAGGAAAACCTGTTTTCTTTAGTTACAGGAAATTAATAGATGGTTTGAAAATTCTGAATGAGGAGCAAGTATCAACTGGTGAATTCTACAAGACCGGGGCAAGCGCAGGACAGGAGAAGAAAGTGAAAGGTGAATATAACGGAAAGCTACATAACATCATCAATACGCTGGAAACAAAAGAGAATGATGCCAGATTATCGTTCCTTTTTCAGGAAGCGAAACAGGGCTTCCTTACTGAACTAATTGAGAAGATTATGGGGAATGATAAGTCGGTAAAGAATATTGACCTTTCCAATATTCCCCATGATCTTGCGATTGCGATTATCGGAGCAGTAACAAAATTAATCTACGGGGTACAGCAGACATTTAAAAATGAGGAGATCGAGCCTGTGACATTGGTATGCGATGAAGCTCATGTTTATATACCGAATAATTTTCAGCTCTCCGCTTCTGAGCGGCGCATGGTAGAAATTTTTGAGAATATCGCGAAAGAGGGGCGTAAGTTTGGCATGACGCTTTTTGTTGCAAGCCAGCGGCCGTCCGAATTGAATAAGACCATTATGGCACAATGCGCGAATTTTATTGTATCAAAACTAAATAATGAGAACGATAAAGCGATGATTAAAGGTATGCTGCCAGATGGAAATGAGAATATCATTGATTCCACAACCATGTTCAGCCCCGGAGAGGTTTTAGTCATTGGGGACTCAGTTCCAATCTCACTCAAAATCAAGGTTGAACTTGCGAAAGAAAGACCGCAGTCGCGGACCATCGACTTTTGGGATGCATGGAAGAAAGGAACTAAAGCTGATTTGGCACATGGGATCGAAAGATATATGAATGTATAAAGAAAGGAGACAAACATTATGAAACACATTAACATTGAGCAGTTCTCAAACGGGGAGCTGACCCAGCAGATCAATCGGGAGATGGAGGCGGTGGCAAGAAACATCGCGGATCCGAATACAGAGGCGAAGACAGCTCGGAAGATTACTGTGACAATCACCATGAAGCCGAACGAACAGAGGGATTTTATTACGACCAGCATCACAACGAAGTCTGCGCTGGCACCGACGCTTGGAGCTGTGACTGCTCTCGGCATCCGGAAAGACCTGAAGAGCGGAGAAATCGAAGTGGGAGAAATCGGAAATCAGATTCCAGGGCAAATGTCTATGGAAGATGTGGCAGTACAACAGCCGACCGTACCGGTGCATGAGGTTGATAGAAGAACCGTCAATACAGAGACCGGAGAGATTATTGAGTCGGCGGGAAATGTAGTAGATTTGAGAAAAGCAAGAGAAGCATAAGGAGGATAAGAAAGATGTTTGAAGGATTAAAAGAAGCATTGCAGTATGTGAATAAATTGAAAGAAGAGAGTATGCAGCCGATTGTGACAGAGATTGCAGGCAAGACCTATTGCAACAAGGATCTTGAGAGATATGGTATGGAAGATATGGCAAGAGCTATCCATGTAAACACGTTGTCTGCGATGGTAGATTACATTACTGGAAAGAAGGAAGAGCTTAGGAAGAAGATGATCTTACATATCATAAGTCCTAAAAAAGTAGAATTATACTCTGGTCTTCTTCCAGAGCGTCGGAGAGAGACTCTTTTTATATGTGATGCCATCATAAACGAGTTTAGATTTGATAATTACTATGATCAGGAACGCTTTTTAATTGAACTGCAGGCGAACTTTGTGGAGAACGATGACCTGAAATTGATTATGCAGGTTGCAGGGAATATTCAGGCGGGAACAACAGCAGATTATTCAGATGATGGAATTTCACAGAAAACAACGATCAAGACCGGCGTACAGCGTGTCGATGTACAGGTGCCGAACCCAGTGAGTCTAATTCCGTACAGGACATTCGCCGAAATTGATCAACCATCCAGTCTTTATGTATTCCGCGTTAAGGATGACGGAAATGGCGCTCCTATGTTCAAGCTTGTGGAGGCAGATAACGGACTTTGGAAACACGCAGCAATGCTTAAGATAAAGGATTACTTTGAGCATGCACTTCCGAGCGCATACAAGGAAGATTTGACGATCATCGCGTAATAGCGCTATCTCCTAAAGAATTATGATAGATGTCACATGTAACTCGCAAATTATGGACTCGTCGGTGCCGGTTTTTGTTTCCGGCACCAAGGAAAGGAGGAGGCCATGCGGTCGGTCACATTTCATGTGCCAGGAAAACTTCAAGGGAAAGCCAGGGCACGTACTGTTTACAATGCTCATCTGAAGCATTGTGTTTCGTATACGCCAGAGAATGATCTGCTGTATGAGAATTTGATCAAGACAATGTATATGCAGGCATCCGATGGAATCCGATTTGAAAAGGAAACGCCGGTTACGCTTCGGATCATAGCAAGGTTTGAGCCGCCGAAGAGTGCATCGAAAAAGCGCCAACAGCAGATGCTCTCCGGGGATATTCCACCATTGAAGAAGCCGGATATTGATAATATTGTAAAGGTTGTTGCAGATGCACTGAACGGAGCAGCATATCACGATGATACGCAGATCGTATTCACGATCGCGAAGAAAGCCTATTCCGCAGTGGAAGGGTTGGATATTACAGTTGAGGAATATACGGATGGAAGGTAGGTGATATTGATGGGACGTGGCGCTCCCAATAAAAAAGACCTGGCTTACTTTCCGAAAATGGTAGATTTTTATGAAGACGATAAGATCTTCGACTTACTGGATCGATACGGTCCACTGGGTGTGACCGTGTATGACTGTATACTCTGCATCGTATACAAACACGGATACTACGCAGAGATCCCCTTGGATAAGCTATCGAGAATGATCATAAAGATGATCGGGAACAAGTGGGTGAAGAGTCAAAAGGCTGTCGTGCAAGTGGTGCACTTCTGCTCTGAGATAGGTCTCATTGATGATGACCTCATGACGGAAAACATCATCACCTCTGTTGGAATTCAGCGTCGCTATTACGAGATAGCAGTAAAGCGCATGAAAAGACAGCTCTATACAGACAAGTACTGGCTCCTTGGAAAAGCCAAGGACGAGGAGCCTTTATTAAATGCACCCTTAAATAGAATTAATTCAGAAGAAAATAATTTTAATTCAGAAAAAAATAGAAAAACATCTGAATTAAATCCTATAGAAATAAAAGAAAATAAAAATATAGATAATATAGCATTTTCACCGGAACTGGAACGTGCTTTTCAGATTTATCTTGCTGTCCGCAAGAGCAATTACGGAGATGTTCCGGATGAGCAGATCCGGGCATTGAGGGATGATCTGTTGAGTTTGAGCGATAAGGAAGAGGAGCGGATCGCCATCGTGAAGAAGGCAACAGCCAGTGGATGGAAGTCTTTTTATAGGACTGAGAAGAAAAGGGAGAGTTTCAGCAGAGCAAAAGGGAAAGTGAAAGATAATAATAATTTCGAGCGCAGGAAGTATGACTTTGAAGCCCTAGAAAGTGAGCTGATCGGATGACAGATGAGCAGCTTAGGAAGATTTATTTTCCGATCGCAGAGTCCTGGAAGCTAATCCGGGAGTTCTGCGATGCGACAGGGACGCCTGTTGAGTGCTTTAAAGTGCACGAGCGGGCGCAGGATATATATGAGAGATCAGATAAGACGCAGTTCGCCACAGAAATTGTGTCAGCTACGGTGGATCTTATAGACCGTCTCATGAGAGAGAATGGAGGTACAGCAAAAGAATGGAGAAAGTAACGATTGATTATTCGTCTCTGCCTAGAGTTGGAAAAACAGGGCAAGACAAAAGCAGATTTATCTAGGGACATGACGAAGAACAAGAACTTCGTCGGCTTGATGGAAAAGAATCCGGATCAGCCAGCGGAGGTAGAACGGCTTATGTGTTTGCTGCTCGGATTGGAACAGGGGAGTCTGATCAAGCAGGAGGAAGCAACTGGATCACAGGGAGAAATCAAGATACTGGAAAATCTGCACAAAGAAATGCGAGAAATCCATCAGGCTATTATAGAGCACGGGGAGCTTATCGAGAAAATTTGGAGTAAAGTACATGCAAATACCCTTCAGCTTGAGAAAGTAAAGGAAGATGTTAAGGAATGTGCACAGGTGTTAAAGATGACCGATTACGACAAAGCGGTTCGTTTTTTGAAAGAGACATTGGCAGGTGGTCGGATCGATGGCGCGGAGGTATTGAGGATGGCAGATGCTACAGGGATCAAGAGAGCGGATCTCAATAAAGCAAAGAGAGATATCGGTGTAGACACAGCACAGACAGGATACGGTAAAAATCAAAAGACATGGTGGTTTTTGTCTGAGTAAAAAAAGAAAGGAGCCAGCCTCCGGCCGGGGCAATGGTATACCGGGCTTCTTGCGAGAGATGAAGAGAGATTTGATAATAGACTGCTTTGCCGGTGGAGGTGGGGCAAGCGTAGGAATTGAGATGGCGCTGGGGCGATCGGTTGATATTGCAATCAATCACGATCCGGATGCAATTCTGATGCATAAAACGAACCATCCGAATACATTACATCTGACAGAAGATATTTTTAGGGTGGATCTGAAAAAAATATGTGAAAGGTCGGCATGTGGCTCTTATGTGGGCATCGCCGGACTGTACGAGCCATAGCAAGGCGAAAGGCGGAAAACCCCGTGAGAGAGGTCTAAGGATCCTTCCGTGGGCCGTGTATAAGCATACGAAGGCTATCCTACCGGATATAATCCTGATGGAAAACGTGGAAGAGATTCAACAGTGGGGCCCGCTTGACGCAGACGGACATCCGATCAAGGAGCGCCGCGGAGAGGATTATCAGAAGTTCATAACAGCCATGAAGTCTCTCGGATATGTATTTGACTGCCGGGAGCTTGTGGCAGCAGACTATGGAGCGCCTACAACACGGAAACGTTGGTACGCAATATTCCGGCGGGATGGTCGGGAGATTGTCTGGCCGGCACCGACACATTTCAAGGATAGAGAACCACACTGGAAGGCATGCGGAGATTACATAGACTGGTCTGATTTGGGACGGTCTATATTTGATAGACCGAAGCCACTGGCAGATGCGACTATGAAGCGAATTGCAAACGGAATTCGAAAATATATCATTGAAAATCCTGCACCATATATTGTAAAGGATGGGGGAAAACTGTTTGTTTCATATTTGGACAAGGCATATGGCGGGAATTATGCAGGCTGTGGGAGCGACTTGAGTAATCCGTGTAGTACTATAACAACTGTGGATCATAACCGACTTGTAACTGCATTTTTGATCCAATACCACGGAGAGACAAAGGCAGGAGAGTCCCGTGGGCAACTTCTGACGGAGCCAATAAAGACCATAGATACCAGCAATCGGTACGGACTCGTAACCGCATTTATTACAAAGTTCTATAAAAGCGGGATCGGACAGGAATGCGATGAACCGTTACACACCATTACAACATCGCCGGGGCATTTCGGACTGGTGAATGTAGTGTTGGATATTGAGGGGGGAAAAGTATATCCTGAATGACATCTTCCTCAGGATGCTAAAACCGGAAGAACTGAAACTGATGCAGGGCTTTCCGAAGGATTACATCATTGACCGGGATTACAGGTGGAAATCATATCCGATTACAAAACAGGTGGCACGGATTGGGAACAGTGTTGTGCCGATTATGGCACAGAAACTGGTAGGAGCAAACTGCCCGTATCTGAAGGTTGGAGAACGGTTGCCGAACTTCCGAACAGAGGAAGAAGGAAGTGGGCAGATTAGGTTTGTTTAAGTCATTCACGAGTTGAGTGAAAGGAGAGCGGAGATGAAAGATGAAACAAAAAGCACAGTAACGATCATTGAAGAGGTGTGCGAGGACATATGCGAGCACTACTGTGAGTACAGAAACACAATAGACAGCTACGGCGAGTGTGATATGCAACGAGAGAGCGGTAAATGTCCGTTAGATCGGTTGAATTAAGTTGATTTTAATGGAGAGGTAAAAATGGAAAGCGATGCGGGAAAAGACGGATCACGGAAACGAATGTACAGAAAGTGTTACGACAAAGAGAGGCTGAAAAATATGTGAAAGGAGGAAAGTCAAACGTATGGAAAGAAAGATGAAAGCAGTACTAAAGTATCCTGGAGCGAAAAACCGACTCGCACCGTGGATTTGCAACTACGTACCACTACATAGAAATTATGTGGAACCGTTCTTCGGGAGCGGAGCTGTGTTTTTTAACAAAGAGCCAGCATATCTAGAAATCATAAATGACATTGATGGTGATATTGTAAATTACTTCCGAATTATCCGGGAACGGGGAGACGAACTTATTAAAAAGATTAGACTCACCCCATATTCGCGCGAGGAATATAATGCGCAATACTTATCATGCGAAACAAATGAATTAGAAAGAGCAAGAAGATTTGCTATTAAGTGTTGGATGGGATTTGGGTGCGGAAATAGATATAAAAACGGATATCGGAGAGGCATAGGTGAGACTTCACCAAATCCGGCAAAAGCGTGGAATGAATTACCAAATACAATTCTAAAAGCGACCGAAAGATTAAAAAATGCACAAATAGAAAGCGTAGATGCAATAAAATTGATTTCGGAAATGAAGGGGAATTCCACATTTATTTATTGCGATCCTCCGTATTTGATGGAAACTCGAAAAAGGTATTTATACAACTATGAAATGGATGATATTGAGCACGAAAAATTGTTGGATGTAGTCACGAAGAGTGATTGTAAAATAATGATATCCGGATATGACAATGATTTATACAACGAAATCTTGTATAAATGGAACAAGGTACAAAAAAGAACATGTGCAGAATGCGGGGTTACTAGGATTGAAACATTATGGATGAATTACGATATCCAAGGAAGTTAGATGTCATTTATGAAGTGAAAATCGGGAGATGATACGTTGAACAAAACAAATGAACCAAGTGCTGCCGCGCTGATCCGGGCGCAGGGGCAGCAGATCCGGCGGGAGACAACGTGGGAATATTTACAGAGACGATGTGGATTAAGGGGTGATGCGGGTGGAGATAACGAAGGAATTGCTCCAGGGATACCGGAGTAAAAAGGATGAGATTCTGGAGCTGGATTACATACTCAAAAACCGATGGAGAGATGAGGGGTTGATCGGGAATGACGTAATCTTTGATTACAGCAAGGGATACCCCATGCCACAGGGCGTGGTAGGATTTGACAAGGAGAAGTATGATCGCCTTCAGTGTCGGGATCAGCGACGGAAGGAGCAGCTGGAGCAGGAATGCGAGGAAATCGAGACTTTTATCGAAAATATTGATGAAAGCCTGACGAGACGGATATTCAGAATGTGCTTCGTAGATGGGCGCAGACAAAAGGATGTGGCTAAGGCAGTACATTTAGACAGAAGTCGCATAAGCAGAAAAATAGATAGTTATCTCGAAAACGCACACAAAGCACAAAACGCACATGTATAATAATACTAGAGCCAAAAGGCAAAGCGCCTGCGGCTCTTCCCCCTACTCTTGCGTAAACCAAGTAAAGACGTCCTGCATTTGCGGGGCGTTTTTTGATTTAAAGAAATGCGTATAAAATGCGTATTTACTATTGACAATGGATATATTTATGCGTATAATATACGTATAAAGAGAAAGGAGCTTGCTTAATGAAACGTAGAGAATTAGTTAAGTTGCTTGAAGATAACGGGTGGTATATAAAGAGAAATGGTGGAAACCATGACATATATACGGATGGTCATAGGAGCGAACCCATTCCGAGACATCCAGATATCAACGAGAGACTTGCAAGAAACATTATTAAGAAGTTGGGACTGAAATAGTCCCACTTTCTTGAAGTTTTATTAAGTGAGAACGCGTTTATATGTGTGGAGGAGGAATCACAATGAAAGAAGGAAGAAGGGCATATCCTGTTGTAATATCGAAAGAAGACGATGGATTTTTCTATGTGGAGATCCCGGATTTTGATATTGCGACACAGGGAATGGATATTGCAGACGCAATGGAAATGGCAAGGGATGCAATCGGTCTCATGGGAATAGACTTGATGGATGAAGGAAAAGTACTTCCGGAACCCAATATTGCAGGAATTAATGCGGCAAAAGAAGATATTGTAACATTAGTTGATGTTGATTTTGTGGAATACAGAAGAAAGGTGGATAACAAAGCGGTAAAGAAAAATTGTACGATTCCATACTGGATGAATGTGGAAGCAGAAAAAGCTGGAATCAACTATTCAAAATTGCTTCAGGATGCGATTATGAGCGTTCTTGGAATAACAAAAAGTGCTAACTAATTCTCTAGTTATATAAATTGTGAATAGCACCCTTCGGGGTGCTTTTCTCATACATAATTCCATTTCCTGTGCACATACTATCCCCGAGGTGATGGTATGAACAAAAAGCAGCAGGAGCAGGAAAACAGACAGAAGAACTTGAATAAGTTCAACAGCATAACGGAAAAGGTAAAACCGGAGAATCAGAACCAGACACACAATGTCCGGTCTGAAGCGGTGGAGCCGAAGAACAGACAGGTATAAGGCATCCGAAAGGGTGCTTTTCTAATGCAAAATTTTAAGTAGAGGAAGGTGGTGACGTGGCGAATTATGAAAACATAAAAGATAAAGGATTTGATCATCGAACAACGGACGAACTACGGATTATTACATCAAAAGGAGGTAAAGCAAGCGGAGAAGCGAGGCGTCGGAAAGCAGATTTCCGGAAGACGCTGAACATGCTGCTTACTGCTGAAATAGATAGTGAAGAATGGAAGCCGGTTCTAGAGGCACTTGGTGTTGAGTGTACTTTAGAGTCAGCTCTTTTGATGGCGCAGATTAAAGAGGCGTTGGCTGGAGATACGAAGGCAGCCACCTTTGTTGCAAAATACTCTGGCCAGTCTTCTGAACCTGACGAGAACCGGTTGAACCGTGAAGCAGATACAGAGCTTAAGAAAGCACGCAAGCAGGCGGTTACTGGTGAAAATGAAACGGAAGAGGCTCTTGATAAACTGGATCAGATACTAAAAGAGGTGCGTGATAATGCAGTTAAGCAAGAAACAGAATGAGTATATTGTGAATGCGACGCATCGTTGGAATATTAAATCCGGAGCTGTGCGATCCGGAAAGTCTTATGTCGACACTGCGTTTGTGATTCCTTTCCGGATCAGAGAGCGTGCAGGCAAGCCAGGATTAAATGTGATTCTTGGCGTATCGAAAGAGTCTATCGAACGAAATGTTTTGCAGCCGATGCGAGAGATTTACACAGACAAGTTGATCGGAACGATTAACAACCGGAATGTAGCGCGGATCTGTGGAGAGGATGTTTACTGTCTAGGAGCAGAGAAAATTAGTCAGGTGGCAAAGATTCAAGGGGCATCCATTAAGTACTGCTACGGAGACGAGGTGGCAAAGTGGAACAAGGAAGTGTTCCAAATGTTGAAATCTCGTCTTGATAAACCATATTCCTGTTTTGATGGATCATGTAACCCGGAGCATCCTACACACTGGCTAAAAGAGTTTCTGGATAACATAGAGCTGGATATTTATTTGCAGAGATACACCATTTTTGACAATCCTTTCTTGCCAGAAGAATTTGTGCAGCAGCTCTGCAAAGAATACGAGGGTACAATCTATTATGATCGGCTTATACTAGGAATGTGGAAACGTGCAGAGGGGGCAATCTATAAGCGTTTTGCGGATAATCCGGATGCATACCGATGTGAAGTTGTGGAAGAGCTGAATCCGGATGCAGAAGTGAAGCAGTTCAGGAAGGAAGATATCACATCAATAGAGATTGGTTTAGACTTCGGTGGAAATCAGTCCGGTCATTCTTTTGTTGCCAGAGGATATACAGACAATTACAGAGATGTAATTGCACTAAAATCCCGTAGAATCATGGCAAAGGATGAAAATGAGGATATAGACAGCAATATGCTGGACAAGATGTTTTGCGACTTTGTTGGAGAAGTGATTGAAGAATATGGGGTTGTTATCCGACACGGAGATTATGTGGAATATTGCAATGTGGAAACCGTTTATTATGATAATGCGGAGACGGTTCTTGGAAATTCTATTCGGAACGCAGTGGAGAAACAGTATCCTTGGATATCGGTTCGTAAGGCAAAAAAAGCAACGATAAATGACAGAATCAGATGTACCGTCAAGCTCATGGGAGCAGGGCGGTTTTTTATTACAAAAGACTGCGAAAGCTTGAAGACGGCATTTTCGGATGCAGTTTGGAATAAGGATGTGAAAGATAAGGATGATCGCCTGGATGATGGCAGCACAGATATCGACAGTTTGGATGCGTTTGAATACACGATCGAGCGTGATATGAAATACCTGATTGAAGAGGTGGAAGATGTTTGAGGGATTAAAAAGATTTTGGAAAGGATTTATGCGTATGTTTGGATATACGACATTAAAACAGATCGTTGGTAAGGATATTACTCTTTCTGACAACATGATCAATGCCATAAACCAGTGGAAACAGATGCTGAATGGACAGGCAGACTGGATCACTGACAGTATTGTGTCTTTGGGCATAGAAGAGGGTATTTGTAGGGAATTTGCAGATTGTGTTTTGGTAGAGATGGAAACGAACCTTAGCAATGAGCGGCTGGACAAGATTTATCAGAAGAATATTTCAAGTCTGAATGAGAATCTACAGGAAGGTCTTGCACTTGGATCATTTGTCCTGAAACCGCTCGGAGAAGCTACTGCTGAATTTATATCTGCGGATAAGATCATTCCAATCAGCTTTGGAGATGATGGAAAACCGAATGATATAGCTTTTCTGACAGTGAAGAAAGTCGGAGATACGAATTACTTCACGCGGTTTGAAAGACATTATTTCATAAACGGAAATTTGACCATAGAGAATAAATGTTTTCATTCTCAGACAGCAAGTGATATCGGTCTTCCGTGTAGTTTGGAAGCAGTAGAAGAATGGTTGAACATCAATCCGGGACCTGTTACATATCCGGGAATGAATCGAATGGATTTTGGTTATTACCGGAATCCGATTAAAAATAAAGTTGACGGTTCGGCATGCGGTGTCTCTGTATACGATTCGGCAACAGATCTAATTAAAAAGGCGGACATCCAGGGGGCAAGGCTTGACTGGGAGTATGAATCTGGGGAACGCGCCATCCATGTCGATGGCAAAGCATTAAAACAGGATAAATCAACCGGAAGATTTGGAATGGCAAGGCTTAATAAAAGGCTTTACCGAGGTTTGAATTTGGAAGCAGGGAAAGATCAGGAGCTTCTGAAAGAGTATTCTCCGGAAATGCGAGACGAAGCCTTTAAGCGTGGACTTGAAGAGTATAAGCGAGAAATTGAATTTTCTGTTGGCTTGGCTTACGGAGATTTATCGGATGTGCAGGAAGTCGCTAAGACAGCAACAGAGATAAAAGTATCAAAGAACCGGAAGTATAACCGGGTAACGGCAATTCAGAACAATCTGTATGATTGTTTGGAAGATTTCGCCGCAGGACTTGCCTTTTACAACAGCATGTTGAATTCCGGGTATGAGTTTTCCTGTAAATTCAACGATTCTATTTTGACAGATGAAGAGACAGAAAGAAAGCAGGATATGGCAGATGTGGCGGCAGGCTTTATGCATCACTGGGAATATCGTATGAAATGGTACGGTGAAGATGAAGAGACTGCAAAGGCAAATGTTCCGGCGCAGAATCAAGTTATGGAGTAGGTGATCTAATTGCGAGGAGACTACAAGAAACAGTTGTCCCGTCAGATCGAGAAACACTTCTCTGATCTAGAAATTCGGATCATGGAAGATATCGTTCGCCGGATCCGGCAGACCGGGAAAATAACCAGCACTGCTGACTGGCAGATTAACCGGCTAAAGATTCTGGGGTATTCATCTGAAGACATTGAAAATATGTTAAAAGAAGCGTTGGGTAAATCATATCCGGAGATGTTCGAGTTGTATGATAAAGTCATTGATTGGGAATATGTCCGGAATAAGGAAGTATACGAACAGGTTAATGCAGAATTTATTCCTTACGAAGAGAATGAGGAGCTGCAGCAGATTACAGAAGGATTAATCAGACAGAGTGGAGCTGAATTGCAGAATATCACAAAGTCTCTTGGTTTTTATCTGGATTATGGAACAGGGAAACCGGTATTGACTCCGTTGGCGCAAGTGTATCAGAAGTATTTGGATGCCGCCTGCATGGATATTGTATCTGGTGCATTTGATTACAATACGGTCTTAAGAAGAACTGTAACACATTTGACAAACAGTGGATTGCGGCAGATCGATTATGCATCCGGCAGGGCAAACAGAGTGGATGTGGCAGCACGCAGGGCAGTCATGACCGGGGTATCGCAACTGTCAGGAAAGATATCTGAAATGAACGCTGAAAAGCTCGGAACGGAGCATTTCGAGGTGGAATGGCACGCCGGAGCTCGTCCGACTCACGCAGTATGGCAAGGACGAGTATACAGCAAAGAAGAGCTTACTACGGTATGTGGACTTGGAAGTGTGACAGGATTGCTTGGCGCTAACTGCTATCACATGTATTTTCCTTTCATTCCTGGTATTTCTGTTCGTAACTGGACGGACGAATGGCTGGAAGAGCAAAATCGCAAGGAAAACACGCCGAAGAGCTTTAACGGCAAAGAATACACTCTGTATGAAGCAAAGCAACGTCAACGGCAAATGGAAACTTGTATGCGGGCGCAGCGTGAAAAGGTTGACCTTTTGAAGAAGGGCGGCGCTGATCCGGATGATATCACGATCGCAAGAGCGAAATATCAGGGGCAGTTGAACGAATATAGCCGGTTCTGTAAGAAGATGGGACTGACAGAAGAAAGAGAGCGTATCTATTACGATATGCGCGGAAGAGTAGCTACAAATTCAAAGAAACAGAATGCGCGGTATACAGCTGACATGATTCGAAATGCAGATAGAGATTCAAAGCAGTATTATCGATACAAAAACATACTTGGAGATGATGTCGGCAGCCTTGCTGATTTCCGGCAGATGAAGTATAATGAACCTAAGAAATTTAGTGCATTGAAAAAGAAAGTCGATACATATTCTGATATCGATAAAAAGGAATGGTCTCCTGAATTTAAACAGAAGTCAAAAGAAGCGTATGTAAGATTTGAAAAAGAAGGCATATATATGTCTGTTCATGCATTGAGCCGACTGTCAAGATTAAATAAGCCAGGTTATCCGAGCATTGAAGAAAGCGATGTTCTTACGATAGTGAGAGGGAACCCGAATTATTCAGAGGGAGAAAGCAAGTTGATTTTCTTTGACTTGGGCAAACAACTTGTTGTGGTGAAAAATAAAGAAACAGATGATATAGTTTCTATTGTAAGGCGAAAAATGCCAAAGGAGGTGTGGGAACGTGTTTGAAAAGATAATGAATTATATTAAAGAATTTTTGGAAGATACACCAAAGGATATTTATGAGTTCTCAATTATTTTGGAAGATGCTTTGGTAGATGATTATGATGAAATGCACAACGAACAGCCAAGGGCAACGGAAATTCTTGCAGATGAAACCCCAGATATTTGTGCTTCCGCAGAACCCGGTATGAAGCCAGAAGAAATCGAAGATTTCAAAAGAAAATTAAAAATCGAATATGACAAGGCTATGAAAGCAGTCGTATAGATACCATTCATTCTTCGGAGTGAGTGGTATTTTTGTACCCATTTTTAAGAAAGGAAAGGTGAAAGGTTATGATGAAAGCAATGTTATCACAGCCGATGGCTGGAAAAACGGAAGAGGAAATCAAGGAGACACGAGAGAGAGCAATTCAAGTATTGCGGGAGAAAGGGTACGAGATTGTGAACACCCTTTTTACTGATGAGTGGTATAGCAAAGAAAGTATGGAAGAAAGAGGCGTGGTTCAGATTCCACTGTGTTTCCTGGCAAAGTCTTTGGAAAGCATGAGCTTATGCCATGCGGTATACTTCTGTAAAGGTTGGGAGAATACAAGAGGATGCAGGATTGAGCACGATGCAGCAGTTGCTTATGGGCTGGATGTGATTTATGAAAAATAGAAAGGAGGTGATCCGGTTATCTCCCGTTAAGACGCAGGGTAAAGCGTCTTATTTTATTGTCTTTTTCCGGCAGACGTAAAAGAACGGAAGAAAGGAGAGTGTAACATGAAGGCAGATTTTTTAAAAGGACTTGGATTGGAACAGGATGCCATTGATAAAATCATGGCGGAGAATGGAAAGGATGTTGCTGTGGAACAGGCAAAGACAACGAAAGCCGTAAGTGAGAGGGATAATTATAAAGACCAGCTTGCGACTGCAACGGAATCTTTGGAAAAGTTTAAGGATGTAGATCCGGCAGCCATGCAGAGTGAAATTGACAAGCTCAATCAGCAGTTAAAGGACAAGGATGCGGAGTATGCTGCCAAAGAAGCAGACCGTATTTTCTCTGATACCATCAAAGAAGCCATCAAGACAGCCGGAGGAAGAAACGAAAAGGCAGTCATGGCCATGCTTGATATAGATGCATTGAAAGCGTCTAAAAACCAGTCCGAGGATATTAAGAAGGCATTGGAAACCGTAAAGGAGTCCGATGCTTATTTATTCGGTTCTGATGAGCCGTTTAAAAATGCAGTGGGAGCAACCGGGGGCGGCGTCAATGTAGGCGGAGATAATCTGTCAGCAATCAGGGCGGCTATGGGACTTCCGGCAGAGAAATAATTTTTAGAAAGAAAGAGGTAAAGATATGGCAAATACAATCGCATTAAGAAAAGCATATTCTACTATGCTTGATGAAGTTTACAAACTGGCATCCCTTACAGCCGTTTTGGACGGACCGAACGAGCTCGTAAAAGAAGGTGCAAACGCGAATGAAATTTTAATTCCTAAAATGACGATGTCCGGTCTTGCAAATTATAATAAGCAGACGGGATATGTTGCAGGCGATGTGACACTTGAGTACGAGACTAAGAAGTGCACTTATGATCGTGGGCGTATGTTTACTGTGGACGCTATGGACAATATCGAATCGGCAGGTGTTGCCTTCGGGCGTCTTTCCGGAGAATTTTTGAGGACACAGGTCGTTCCGGAACTTGATGCTTGGAGACTTTCATCTTATGCAGGATATGCACCATCTGAAAATAAGGTTGCGGAAGCGATCGCAGACGCGAAAGCTGGAATTGCAGCGATTAGAAAAGGCAAAACCGCTATTAAAAATGCGGAAGCAAAGCCGGAAACTTGTTATTTGTACATTTCCGCACAGCTTAAAGGGGACATCGAGGATCTTGACACTACAGCATCTAAGAAGGTGCTTGATGGTTGGGCAGGTGTTATCGAGGTGCCAGAAGGACGTTTTTATGACAAAGTGACTCTTACAGCTTCTGGAGCCGGTGGATTTACAACAACAGGTGGTAAAAAGATTGATTTCTTAATTGTTGACAAGAATGCAGTAATTCAGAATCAGAAACACACTGTATCTAAGATTATTACACCGGATGCGAACCAGGATGCAGATGCTTGGAAATTTGGATATCGTACCGTAGGTATCGCAGAAGCGAAAGATAATAAGAAAGTGGCTATCTATGTGCATACTGCAGCAGCATAAGAATGGGGGATCGTATGCAGGAAGTGATTTACAATTATTATACGGATCATTATGGAGGGCGTGTGATCCCTGAAAATGAATTCTCGTATGTGATCAAAAAAGCGGAAATGTATCTGCATTCGTTCACTTTTAATCAACTCGAAGGACAGCCTTATGACAACATTGTAAAGAATTGTCTCTGCGATATGGCGGAGGCAATCTACAAAGTTGAGAAACAGGGAGATGAGAGTATCAAGAAGTCGGAGAGCACGGACGGATATTCCGTATCTTATGTAACTGAGATTGCAGACGGTCAGAACCCGCAAGAAGTGTTACGCAAGAAACTGTACGGTGTTGCGGAATGTTATTTGATGAATACCGGATTTTTATATCTGGGGGTGGAGTAATGCTGACTAATACGGGTATTACGATCTTCAATGCGTTTTCGGATAAGAAGTCTAAGAAAATCGTGTATGTTCCTCATTACATTGACGCCGTATGGTTTCATGCGGATCAGAAGACAGAGATTGTAAATGGTGGGTTGAACAGTGCTGATGCGTACAAAATTCGCATACCGTATGAGAAATGCGAAAACTGGATTTCAGCGTCAGAATTCCGGAAGAGCAGTGGCGTCTCAGGCAAATGGACTGTGCAGAATGGTGACTTCTTTATGATTGGAAGATGGACAGGGGAAAACGTGAGCGGTATTGATGAGATACGCAAAAATGCAGTCGGCATTGTCGGTAAAGTATTGAATCATTCCGAGAATTTCTTCGGCGGTTCAAAGCACATCCGGATAGGAGGGGGATCTTAATGGGGGCACGAATCAGAATGCAGATAGACCCTGCAGATAAAATCTTGCTCAAGAGAAGTCTGAACAAGAACGGGGAAGGACAGAGGTTCTTTACCCATGAAGTACGCAGATTATCCGATCCATACGTTCCGAAACGATCCGGTAAGTTAAAGGATACGGCGGTAGAAACAAAAACAAGCATTACCTATAACACTCCTTATGCGAGAAGGCAGTATTACGAGCATAAAGGTGATGGGTTGCGTGGATCGCATTGGACAGAGCGTATGTGGGCAGACCGCGGCAAGGAAATTGTTCGGGAGGTAGCTGCTTTTTGTGGAGGTAAGGCAAAATGAGCGTAGCGGTAAAGGTAAAGGAATTTATAGAAACCTGCCCTTTTCTGAAAGAATTCGAGCAGGCAACATTCCCAGTAGTGAATATGGATGTACTCGAAGATCAACCAACGATGTACAGCATTGAAGAAACTCCGGCAGACCCGATCGTAAAGAGGTATGCAAATGGAGATTCCGTGAGGCAGTATGTATTTTCACTGTGCTCCAGAGAACTGTATGGACCGGCAGAAAATGAGGACACTGCGAAGTTTTATGAGAAATTCTCTGACTGGCTGGAGGACTGCACAAGAGAGGGAATTCTTCCGGTATTATCCGGTCAGTTACAGAGTAAATCAATCAGGGCAACAACAAACGGTTATCTATACGATAATGAGGGAACAAGTTGCCAATACAGGATACAATGTCAATTTATTTATTTTAAACGGAGGTAGAATATGAGTAACAATGGAGTAACACGAACAGCAGCTATGGCCGTGAAAGCAGGAGCAGGGGCAAACAGCGGGGTGGAACAGAGATATCAGCAGCCAGACTATATTGATGTGAGCGGCGGAAGTGATTCACCACAGTATGAACTGCTCGGGTTTGGAGTGACGCAGTTGGATAATTCTCCGGCGGCGAAGACATCTTCTAAAAGATACGTGAATCAGAAGTCAGCGACGCAGTCTATAGGATCTTATGAATGGACAGCGCCATTGGAATTTGACTTAATTCGTTCGGAAAAAGCAATCTCCTTTATTGCAGACATCGGAGAGAATGAGAAAACCGGAGCAGAAGCAGAAACACTGTATGTGAAAGTCTATATGAACAAACCGGTTGATTCAAAAGCGAATACATTTGAAGCAAAGCGCAGAAGAGTGGCGATCGAAGTTGCTGACTTTTCAGACAACGACGGAGAGATTCAAGGCTCTGGAAATCTTCTCGCCGTATCTGACTGGGTAGAGGGGACGTTCGACACAACGACAAAGACATTCACGGAAAAAGGCGCTGCGGCGTAATTTTGAGATGATCTGAGAAAGGAGATATGCGAGATGCAGATTCATGGAGTAGAGCTGGATTTTCATTTATACGATGAAGATAAGGCGGATGTGAAAAATCGGTATTTTGAAGAAATGAAGAAAATGAGTGAAATCAAAAAAGAAATGCCGTCCGGTACTGTGGCAGAAAAAAACAGATATCTCTGCAGCAGGATCAAGGGTATGTTTGACAATGTATTCGGTGAAGGTACTGGGGAATCGGTATGTGGAGACGGAAATGATCTGCTCATGCACTTGGATGCTTATGGGCAGCTTGTTACGGAGCAGATTCGACAAAATGAAGTTTACGAAAGAGTGATGGATTCACTGAAGAAGGTCGGCAAGTTTCCGGCTCTGAGATCATGAGCACCTTAACAGATCCTTTCCCGGAGAGTGTAACAGTGAGCGGTGTGGAATATCCGATATATGCGGATTTCCGCACTGTTTTACGTTGCTTTGAAATACAGGGAAGAAAAGCGGAACTGTCAGAGGATGATCTTCTTTCCATGCTGAGATTGTTTTACAACGTAAAGCGGATGACCGCAACGGAAGATCATATCGATCAGATGTTCTGGTTCTTTTCGTGCGGAAGGGAAAAGGAGAAAAAGAAATTTCCGAGGAAGATTGCAGGGATCAATGACAAGCAGCCGTTTGACTTTGAGGGAGACGCAGATCTGATCTATGCGGGATTTATGCAGCAATACGGAATCGATCTACAAGAATCCGATATGCACTGGTGGAAGTTTATGATTTTGCTGGAAAATCTCGGAAACGATACGAGGTTGCAAAAGGTGATGGAGTACCGGACGATCGACACAGGGAATAAGAATCTCTCCAAAACCGAACGAGAATTTTACCAGGCGATGCAGAGATATTATGGATTAGAACGAAAACTTCCACCGATGAGCGAAAAGGAAAGATTGATCGAAGAAGCGCTGATTCATGGAGGAGATGTGAGTAAATTGTTAGGCAGGTGAAATAAATGGCAGACGGAAAAGTTGTAATCGAAACCGATTTGGATTCGTCGGGGATAGAAAAAGGGTTAAAAAATACCGAAAAATCAATGAAGGCTCAATCGGCAACTCTTGCGGCAGAATATCGGAAACAGGGGATGAATGCGAGCGATGCATTCAAAAAAGCGTGGAGTGAAATTGAGCGATCATCTGGTATGTCGTCAACTTCTGCATATAAGCATTGGGAGTGGTCGAGTATCAGTATCAGTGGTGCGGTGGAACGCATAAGCAATGTTGCTAAAAAAGGATTAAAAGTAGCAGCCGCCGCAATAACAGGAACAGCGACGGCACTTGCCGGAGTCGCAACTGCGGCAGCCAAAACCGGCGCTGATTTTGAGTCGCAGATGTCGCGTGTAAAAGCAATTTCCGGTGCTACAGGAGAAGAATTTGAAAAGTTAAAGGCACAAGCGATCGAGCTTGGCGCAGAAACATCGTTTTCGGCATCACAGGCGGCAGAAGGGATGGAAAACCTTGCGGCGGCAGGATTTACGACAACGGAAACAATGGAGGCGATGCCGGGGCTTCTTGACTTGGCAGCGGCATCAGGAGAGGACTTGGCAAGTAGTTCTGACATTGCAGCGGCCGCCCTGCGAGGTTTCGGCATGGAGGCTTCAGAAGCGGGGCACGTTGCCGATGTGCTTGCGGAAAATGCGAACCGGACAAATTCATCTGTGGCAGAAACCGGAGAGGCGATGAAGTATGTAGCGCCTCTTGCACGGTCAGCAGGACTATCTTTTGAGGAGACTGCGGCGGCTATTGGTATTATGGCGAATGCCGGCATACAGGGAAGTCAAGCCGGAACAACGCTCCGCGGAGCAATTTCAAGATTGTCTAAGCCGACAGATGATATGCAGAACGCTATGGATGACCTAGGTATTTCTTTCTATGATGCAGATGGGAAAATGAAATCCTTGTCTGATCAGGTTGGAATGCTTCGGAATGCAATGGCCGGAATGACGGACGAGCAGAAGAATAATTACCTTGTTACTCTTTATGGGCAGGAATCGCTTTCGGGAATGTTGGCGTTGATCAATGAGGGCGAAGGTAAGATCAATGAACTGACAGCGTCTTATCGAACCTGTGACGGATCAGCGAAAGCTGCGGCTGAAACGATGCAGGATAACTTAAAAGGAGCGGTGGAGCAGCTTGGCGGATCAGCGGAAAGTCTTGCGATCGTCTTCTACGAAAAGGTGTCAGGAGGCTTAAAAGAGGCAGCACAAAGTGCAACAGAAAGTGTAAATAACATTACAGACGCATTGACAGACGGAGGAATTGCAGCGGCTGTGAATGTGGCGGGAAATGAATTTGCCGATCTTGCAGTAGCAGCGGCATCACATGCCCCGGAAATGATCGATGCGGCGGTTAGCTTTATCGAGTCGTTTGCATCCGGTATCGTAAACAATAAAGGAAAATTGCTTGGAGCTGCCGGGGATGTAGCAGACGCGCTGGCCAGTGGTTTGGCGGAGTTGCTTCCGAACAGTTTACGAAAACCGGCGGAAGATGCAATCGATGCACTCTCTGAATCGCTGGAATCGGGCGGGTTGAAAAAAGCCGGAAAAACGGCTGTAAATACGTTGGGAAATGTAATCGATGTTGTTGGAGAACTGGCAGATGCTGCGCTTCCTCCGCTCACGAAAGCCTTAGATTTTGCCGGGGATCACTTGGATTTGCTTGCTGCATCTGCAGCAACAGCTTTTGCAGCGTTTAAAGGCTATAAGGTATTGACAAGTGTAAATAAAGCGACCAAAACTTTGACGGCAACAGCAAAGATGTTGTCTGCCGCAGAAAAAGCGAACGCCCTTCAGGTCCTTGCGGCATCCGGAGCGCTGACAGCGAAAGAGATGGTCGTTGGTGTGTGTACCGGAAAGATCAAGCTTGCAACGGCGGCGCAGGCTGCTTGGAACGCAGTCATGAATGCGAATCCGATCGGGCTGCTCGTTACTGCAATCGGCGCGCTTGTGGCAGGCATCGGCGCGTATGCTTTTACACAGAAGAGCGCTGCATCTGCTACAGGAGAATTAACGGAGAAGCAAAAAGAAAACATCGAAGCATCTAAGGAAGCGATTAAAAATATTGAGGAAGAGGCAGCCGCGCGTCAGAAAACGATTAACGCCAGCACATTGGAAATAGATCAAGCTGAGTCCTTATGGAACGAGCTGACAAAAATCACCGATGAAAATGGGCGTGTAAAGGACGGTTATGAGGCAAGGGCGAATTATATCGCCGGTGAACTGTCGAGCGCGCTTGGAATGGAGATTGCCCTGACAGATGGGGTGATCGGTAATTATCAGCAGCTTACGGGATCAATCCATGATCTGATTGCCGCGAAAAAAGCACAGGCGGTTATGGATTCGATGGAAAGCGAATATGCACAGGCAATCCAAGAGCAGGCTGAAAATGTAGCAAAACTGGCGCAGTCCTACAATGATGTAAACCGACTCCAAGATGAGAAGCTTGCACTGGAAGCAGAGGCGGCAGAATTAGCGAAATCGACAAACTATGCGGATGCAAGCAGGTACGCTGAAATCAAAGATGAATTGCAGGGTGTCAATAATGAACTGAAAGTACAAAAAGCAGCTTTCGAGGAAAATCAAGCAGCTGTAAAAGATAATCAGAAAGTAATCGCTGATTACGACAAACTGACAGAGGCTGTTATGAGCGGCAGTACAGAGAAAATTAACAGCGCATTGGCGGACATACAAAGCGGACTGGATACGACTTTGGATTCCGGCTCAAAAGCAGCTCTTGAGCAGGCACAGACAACTGGGGATTCTTTGCTGACGATTCTTACGGCGCAGGAACAAGGACTTGCAGAGGTGCAGCAGTCTACGATTGATCGTACTGCGGATGCGATGGGAGTTGCGCTTAATACAATCGGATCATCATCTGAAAATATGAAATCATTGCTTGAAAGTGTCGGTGCAGATGGCGCACAGAAATTGCTTACCGCGATGAAAAATGCAGATCTCGCGGGAAATCTAAGCGAGGAAGCGAAAAGCGGAATGCAGGCGATGATCGCGGCAATCGAAAGCGAGAATGGAACGCTTAAGTCAACCGGCAAGGATTCGGCGTCAAAATATGCGGAAGGAATGGAGAGCCAGTCGGAACGTGTAAAGACAGCGGGCAGAACAATCAGCGACAGCGCGGATTCGGGGGCAAGGTCAAAGACAGGATATGATGCAGGATATGGGTTCGGTTCAGGGTTTGCGTCTGGAATTCAGGCGTGGGTCGGTCAGGGAATTGCGGCAGCCGCAAATCTGGCAGCGGAAGCGTTAGCGTCTGCGAAAGCAACAATCGACTCCAATTCGCCATCAAAGGAGACATTGAAGCTCGGTAAATATTTCGGTCAGGGTTTTGAGCTTGGGATTGCCGGTGAGGAGAAATCAGTGGCGAAAGTTTCTGAAAATCTTGCGAACACAGCTTTGAAATCCTTGGATATGTCGGCAATTTCCTCTCGCATGAGAGAGTCGGTGGCGATTAATACCAATCGGGTAGCAAGATCATTTGCCACGGAGTCGAGAAGCACGATTTTGAGTAAGCAGCAAACCGAGATGCTGATGAGGATGTCGGATGTGGATAAAGAAAGACTGGCACTGAAAATAGGAAGGGTGACAGCAGATGAAATTAGTAAGAACCAAAATAACAGACCGATCTATCTCGGCACGGATCGGATAGACAGACCACTGCCGAAAGGAGCGATACCACGGATATGATAACAATATATTATGAGAATTCACGCGGCGAGATCCTAGATTTTTTAAAGTATCCATATTGTACCGCAGAGGCAGACTGTTTTGATTCTGACTGGACTGAAAGCAGTACAGGGTATCAACGGACTGTACAAGTAGATGTGTACGGAAATGACATACAGCTTAAGGCAAACATGGAACGTCTATACAGCATTATTGCCGTGGATGCCGAAGAGAACACATATGGCAGGCTCTATGTTAACGATACATTCCTGCGCTGCAGGATTCAGGCATCAAAGAAGTTGAATTGGGAAGGATACGTATACTCCGAGGTAGAGCTCATCTTTACCGCGCCGGAGCTGGCGTGGACAGCAGAGGTAAAAAGGCAGTTCCTGCCAAGCCAGGATGCGGAGGATGACGCAGGTCTTGATTTTGAGTACGAGTACCCGTTTGATTTTGCATCAGATGAAGCGGGGGTGACGACATGGGATATTGAACACGTTACCGCGAGTGATTTTGAAATGATCCTGTACGGTCCATGTGTGAATCCATATGTAATCATCAATGGGCATACTTATACAGTATATACGGATCTGGAAGCAGGCGAGTATCTGGTTATTGACAGTCGGGCTTACACGGCAACGAAATATCTGTCAAACGGAACAACGCAGAATATGTTCAATGAGCGCGGTCTTGCGGACTCAATTTTTGAAAAAATCCCCTCCGGTCTATTACGGATCAACTGGTCTGGAGATGTCGGCTTTGATTTGACGCTTTTCCTGGAAAGGAGGGAAGCAAGATGGTGATTCTGGCAAACAGTGACCTGCGGGAGCTGGGGGCGGTGAAAGATGCAAATTTGACAGTTGATCTGAATGGAAACCGAAATTTTTCCCTCCAGATCGCCCGGTCGTATTGGCAGCCGGAGATGACATTTTCCAGCCTGATCTACATACTTGGAACAGAATACGGAGGGATCATCGGGGAGGTATTAACAGATACTACGCTTGATTATGTGGAGCTGAAAGGTTTGTCCTGGCGGGGACGCTTGGCGAAAAAGATCATAGAGCCGCCTGCCGGATCAGACCATAAGACAGTATCCGGTGAACTGCATACAATTATGAAGGAACTGATAGAACCCGAATTTGACGGGCTCTTTGTTGTGTCAGGAAAAGACACTGGGGTAACTGTCAGCAATTATCAGTTTGATCGGTATTGTACGTTATTGGATGGACTGAACAAGATGCTGAAAAGCAAATGGTATCGGCTGCGATTATCGTTTCGGCGTGAACAGAATGAGCCGGGGTATCTTTATGTTGAAGCAGTGCCAATCACGGACTTTTCAAATCGGATTGAGCTGTCACGGGATTGTAAACTCAACTACACGATGGGGGATAAGCGTGATGGTGTGAATCACCTGATCGTTACGGGAAAGGGGGAATTGCAGGATCGAAATATCTTGCATTTATATATGCAGGAGAATGGAGAAATCGGAACGGAACAGTATTACACCGGACTTCAGGAGATTGCAGAAGTCTACGAGAATACCTCAACAGAGACAGCTGAGCTCATGTCTGTTGCGGAAGAACGGTTTAGGTCTTTAATGGGGAAAAAGACATTTCAGATGGATGTTGCAAAAATGGGAATGGATGTGGAGATCGGTGATATTGTAGGAGGCAGGGATTATCTGACCGGAATGTATATGGCAAAGCCAGTAGAAAATATTATATACGAAATCATAAACGATACAGAGTTAAAAACATATAAACTGGAAGGAGAAGACGAAGTATGAAGATTATAACTGGGAAGACAGGCAGACCACATGTTACGTCGCGGCAGTTTCGCGGCATGATGGAGGGAATCATCGGACAAGACAGTTACGTCATCACACACGGCGAGAATCTGGAACCGGAGTTGATGACGAATAATAAACTTAAGATCAAGAGCGGTATGATGTGCCATCACGGGAACATCTCAACTGTAGAAATTGGCACTTATGATGAGGTGACAATTCAGAACGGCACGCAGGGAATGAAACGGATCGACCTGATCGTGAACCGATATAGCAAAGAGGAAGGATCTGAAATCGAGGAAAATAACTGGGTTGTGATTCAGGGGATTCCTTCGGCAGAGACTCCAGTCGCACCGGCGTATACAGAGGGGAATCTGCAGGAAGGTGACTTGGTGGATGACTGCCCAGTGTTTGAAGCACATCTGGATGGAATCAACGTGACCGAGATCAAAAAACTGCTGAGTGTAACGCCGGATATGTCTACGATAAATAAAGATTTGTCGGAGTTGCAGTCGTATCACGATAAAAAGATGCTTACGCCGACTGATTTAGGACTTAATACAGCCACTTGGAAAACCATAGCGAATAACTCGTATAAGATCGGAAAAACCATACACTTAAATATGGAATTCTATACAACCGCCATAATCGTTGAAAATAATGTTTACAATAATATTTTTACAATACCATCACAGTATCGACCGTTAATTGATACTGTTGTAAATGTAATAGCGTCAGATGGAGCATACAAAAACGCGGTTGCCTGCACCTCTTTAGCAAAAGCAAACGGCAATCTGTTTGTCTGCATCCCAAAAGCTACAAATAATTACCTTTTTATCGACGCTGAGTGGGAGTGTGCTTGATAATTAATTACTTTTTGGTGTATTTAATTGTAACGCATCTTTCCTATTGCGTATTCCAATCGGAGTCAGAAAACAGATCTTTTAGAAAGGAATGATAACATGAAACTTATTTTTAATGATGCAACTGATATGCCGATACAGTCATATGAAAAAATCGGTGGTGCGGTGCGATTCTTGACAATCGGAATTGCGCCGGAAAAGCTGAAAGAAATCTTTGAGGATGCAACAAAAACAAAGGTGATGAACGTCACAGAACGTGGGCAGATCATAGATACCTTGGAAAATTACACGGGATACGATCATACTGAGATATATCCGGGTGGAATTTATGGAGTTGTAAATAATAAAGCCGGTCTGTCAACAGAGGAGCGATTGGATGACATGGGGATTAAGTTGGAAACAGCGAAGCAGGACATAGAAGCACTGAAGGAAAACGGTGGCAACGGTGGAGCACCGGGAACGTATGCGTCTGTCTTTGCGATGGCTAAAATATCTGCAGAGAAAATTACAGATGATGAGCAGGCTCTTAAGGTAGCAGATCTGTACGATTTATGGAGCGGCGATGGAGTAGCCTACAAGACTGGAAAGTATATTACTTACCAAGATGCGCTATATAAGGTACTCCAAAACCATACATCTCAAGCGGACTGGGCGCCGGACACCGCCTCAAGTTTATATGCTAAGGTGCTTACAGATCCGACCGGAAAAGTATTGCCGTGGGAGCAGCCAAACAGCACAAACC
>PPYF01027173.1_pt1 | contig 29829 bp, 26 predicted proteins | sample 1559871 | NCBI WGS metagenome assembly PPYF01 (sample SAMN08240021, study PRJNA423297) | Human gut metagenome, whole genome shotgun sequencing project.
TTGGAAAATATTTGATATAGTTTTGCAAGCGAATAAAATTTTAAAATCTGACACTATGAAAGTAATTAGATTTCTCACTCCAGTCAAGTCAACCTGTGTCATATCAAGCCAACCAAGTAAGAAGAAATACCGAAACATATGAATGAAAAATTTAAAAGTGCAATTGTCCTTGTCTTCATGACAATTGTAATTTCCGGAGCTTTTGACGCCTTCGGAAAGCGATGGATGGCTCCTGTTATAGCGCAGGACACGGCGTTCATGGAGATGGTATATATCCATGTAAATGTGGATCCTAAGGATGATAATAAGGAAAGGGCTGATTACGAGATGCTTGCCGTGGGAGATGAATGCCTGTGGTATGGCGGTTACGGCGACTATCAGCTTGATTCCATAGGTCTTGCCGATCCGGAATGGAAAGGAGTGCAGACCCGGGAAGATTTTCATAAACTTTATAAGGAGTGCGAGCCGACAGTCGTGTATATGCTGACAAACCTGCGTGATTCCACACTCACATATTACGGCAAGATCTTTATCAACAACTACCGCTATGAGGAGCCTGTGCCGCAGTTCGACTGGAAATATGAGGATGAGACCCGCGAGGTGATGGGGTATGAGTGCCGGAAGGCCACGACGCGCTGGCGCGGACGGGACTGGACTGCCTGGTATTCGGAGATACCCGTGAGTGCGGGCCCATGGAAGTTCAACGGTCTTCCCGGTCTGATATTGCGTCTGGAGGATTCAAAGGGCGAGCATATGTTTGAGGCTGTCGATTCGAAAGATCACAGATATCCTATAGGTAAAAAAGATAGGCTTTATTGTAAGACGACACGAGAGAAATACAATGCTGAGTTACGCGACTATAAGGAGAATCCCGGTGCTGTCATAGATGCTTCCGGCTTGGTCAAGATGCCTGAGGGTGCTCAGAATGCACCAAAAAGGAGGCAAGTACGTTCGTTCTACAATCCTATCGAGCTTGAGTAGATTGCTTCAAATGGCATCTTATTTTTGATTATTCCGGATTGTCAGGATGATTGCTTCGACGGTGTCACCGGGGGCGAGACTTAGGGTGGCGCGGACTTTCAGGAAGCGCGATGAGGGGGCCCAGAGACCATGGATAACTCTTGCTGAACGGGCTATGAGGTGCCAGTGGCGGAGGTCGCCGCTGCCGTGGAGCTCGATGACGGCAGACTCCGGATCGAAATTGCCGCGGAGGCTCACAGCGCCTACGCGTTTAAGGGTCTCGGCTTCGCCGAGTTTCAGGGGACGCGTGGTGAATGAGCCTGTCGCGACGCCGTCGGTGGCACGGATTATCACCTGACTTGTGTCAGCCTTGTTTTTCTTCGAATCCCCGGTCGATATATCTCTGACTGCGGTGCCCTCGATCTCGATGGTTAAGCCACAGGTGGTGAGAAATGTGACGGCTCTGCCGTCGATATTTACTGAAGCGGGGTCGGCGAGCACGTGGGAGCATATGAGACCGGCGTCGCGCAGGGTGCCGTCGTCCATCTCCTTGAGCAGGAAGATTCCTTCGGAGGTGAAGGCATAGGCTGTCGGGGAGGTGGTGGCTACGAGTCCCGAACTGCGGAATGCACGGCAGACTCCGACTACCCTCTCCACATCGAGCCTCATCAGCAGCGAGTCGGGAAAGAACAGGGAGTTCCCTTTTGCGGCGCGCCAGATGGCGTGTGGGAGAGCATAGCTGTCGCGGGTCTCGCTTTGCGGAGCATCGGGGAGCAGGGAGGTGCCGGAAGCCGTGACCCCCATTTCGTCAAAAGAGTTGTTGGCATATGCTCCGCACCACCAGTAGGCACCGTGGAGCACAGGATGCGGATGCAGTTTTACTGAATAGGTGCCTCCGGTCGTGGCGAGAGTCATACCCACGGCATCGCGATCAGGATAGAACAGCCAGCGGGGAAATGCTCCGGCACCGATCTCCATAGTGTCGCCCATCGAACGTGTAGCCCTGAGCACATCCCCTTTTTTCACGACCCTCACTTCCGCGGCCACTGTGGCGCCGTCTGAAGGGAGGGCGCTCCCGGTGTGTTGCCTGAGGGTGGGTAGGGGACAGACACGGGGGAGAGTCAGTGTAAGCCCGCAAAGGGTATCACGCCCCGAGAATACGGATGATGTGGCGGCGCTCACTCCGCTGTGGTGGGCATAATCGGGTATGTATGCCTCGCCTTGGAGCGCAGCTGTCAGACCTCCGCAGTTGAAATCCACAGTCCTGAACCCTGAGTCATTGCCGAGGTCGGCTGTGGCGGTCTCGCTTACGAGGAAGAACCGAGAAGTGGAGAGGAGCTGCTTCGCGAAAAGAGCGTTGCCGACGGGCTCCGGACGCCATGATTGCGCTATGGCTTCATCGAGAAGCGTGTGCTCACGTTCCTGACCGTCGGTGTCGGCTGAATGCGTGCGGTTGTCAGAGACGGCGTTATGCAGTCCTGAGATCTTGTCGCCGGAAAAGAGTGATATGGGTGCGCTGACAAGTATGTCGAGATGCGTCGCCACCTCTTTCCATTCTTCGGAGGGGGGGAGCGTGACTTTCGCTCTCAGGCGGCAAATGGCGGCTACGGCTCTCATGGTCATCGTGCTGAGCGACAGGTCTGAGTCCCCTGCCACAAGAGGGGATGAGGTGTTTGGGGAGAGAAGTACCGGAGGGGAGGGCAATATCCTGTTGCCGTCGGGAAGCCGGAGGGCGGCGATGGCGAAAAAGGGCTGAACGAAGAGGTTGCTGTCTGATGCCTCCCTTTTCAAGTCGTCGAGAAGACGGAGAGCCAGACGGCCCCAGTCTGAGCTTTGCTTACCTGCCGACTCCATGGCGCGCGACGGGAAAGTCTCCGGATGTGAGTGCCATCCGGGGAGCACGCCACGCTCCAGTGAAAATTCCACTGCCGGAGGCTCGGGAAGCGCCACTTCGCGGCAATCGGTGAAGGGGCATCTTCCGTCAGACCGGTCAGACCGGTCTGACGAGTCTGACAAGTCGGACTGGTCGGACTGGCCAGACACCATCCGCAGCCCCTCGAGGCTTTCGATCTCGCCATCGGCACAAGAATAATCGCCTGCCGCGGAGGGGCGGCGCAACAATACAGAAAAAACTTTGCTCTTCATAACTAATTCCGTTTATGAAGAGCAAAGTTAGGGATAAGGATCGTGGCTGTGTTTTTATTCCGCCACAGACGTTGTCATTCCAATGGGGCCGTGCGTCACTCGGCTATGATGAGGAAATAGTTCTTCTTGCCCCTTTGGGCGAGGATGTATTTCCCGTTGAGGAGTTCGTCGGCGCCTATGGTGGCGTTAGGGTCGCTTACTTTCTTCTTGTTGATGCTCACGCCACCCTGCTGCACCATCTTGCGGGCCTCCCCCTTCGACGGGAACACGGCGGTCTTCGTGGCGAGAAAGTCGAGCAGGGGGATCCCGGCCTCTATATCAGCCTTGGAGATGCTGAACGTAGGCACTCCTTCGAAGACATCAAGCAGAGTCTTCTCGTCGAGATGACGGAGAGCCTCATCTGCCTTGTTGCTGAAGAGGATGCCGCTGGCCTCGACGGCGGCGTTGTAGTCATCCTCGCTGTGCACCATGACGGTGACCTCTTTGGCGAGACGCTTCTGTATGGGGCGTGCTCCGGGATCCTTCTCATGCTCCTCCTTGAGGGCCTCGATCTCCTCCTTGGTAAGGGAAGTGAAGATCTTGAGATATTTCTCGGCGTCGGCGTCGCTGACGTTGACCCAGAACTGATAGAATTTGTAGGGACTGGTGTAGCGCGGGTCAAGCCAAACGTTGCCGCTCTCTGTCTTTCCGAATTTGCCGCCGTCGGCCTTGGTGATGAGGGGGCACGTGAGGGCGAATGCCTCGCCGCCTGTCTTACGGCGGATAAGTTCGGTGCCGGTGGTTATGTTGCCCCACTGGTCGCTGCCTCCGAGCTGCAGCTTGCAGTTTTTCTCAGTGTAGAGGTGAAGGAAGTCGTTGCCCTGAAGGAGCTGGTAAGTGAACTCCGTGAAGCTCAAGCCGTCGCGGGCCTCGCCGTTGAGACGCTTCTGCACGCTGTCCTTGGCCATCATGTAGTTGACGGTGATATGTTTTCCGATCTCGCGCGAGAAGTCGAGGAAGGATACATCCTTCATCCAGTCATAGTTGTTGACGAGCTCCGCGCGGTTGGGTGCGTCGCTCTCGAAGTCGAGGAACTTGGAGAGCTGTTTCTTGATAGCCTCCTGGTTGTGGCGCAGGGTAGCCTCGTCGAGGAGGTTGCGTTCGGCGCTTTTCCCGGAGGGATCGCCGATCATTCCTGTGGCGCCTCCTATGAGCGCCAGGGGCTTATGGCCGCAGCGCTGGAAATGGCGGAGCATCATCACTCCGCAAAGGTGGCCGATATGCAGGCTGTCGGCGGTGGGATCGATGCCGAGGTATGCTGTGGTCATACCCTTCTTGAGAAGCTCGTCTGTGCCTGGCATCATGGTGTGCACCATTCCGCGCCAGGTAAGTTCTTCAATAAAATCCATTGTCAATTAGTAATTTGAAATTTGCAATTAGCAATTGTGATTAGCTCTCCCGCTATTTTCACTCCGGGTTTCAGTCGGCGTTATCGTATATGTAGTGCATTACGCTTTCGCCGACTGCCTTGAGGGTCTGGGCGGATATGCCGTCCATGTTGTCGGAGGCCGTGTGCCAGCGTGAGTTGAAGCCATTTTGGTTTTCAGGGTGATACTCTATTATGTCGATCGCGGGAATGCCATGGTTTATGAGCTGCACATGGTCGTCGGTTATCGCGCCCCCCATCTTGTTGAGGAAGAGGTCGCCGTAGCCCAGCGAGGCGGCTATGCTCCATATCTTCGCGGCGAGAGCCGGTGCCGACTGCTCGGAGAAATACTCGCGGCAGAACACAGCCTCCTTACCCCCCACCATGTCGAGAAGTATTGCCTCTGAGGGCATGTACCCCTCCACGGGGGGATGCTCCACGAAATGCCTTGTGCCGAGAGCCCAGGAATCCTCGTCGCCCTCCGTTCCCCAGTCTTCGGCATCGACAAGCAGGATGTCGACACCTTTCTCAGGGGCTTTTTGTCCAAGCTGGCGCGCAATCTCAAGGAGGACGCCCGTGCCGCTGGCTCCGTCGTTGGCACCGTCTACGGGACGGGTGTGGTTGGCCGGATCAGGATCCTGGTCGGCCCAGGGACGGCAGTCCCAGTGGGCAAGGAGGAGCAGGCGGTCTTTGGCCGAGGGGTTGAAGCGGGCGAAGATGTTGGTGGCGTGGAGCATAGTGCTGTCGAATGCCTTCAGCGAGGCATCCTGCCGCGTCACTTCCGCGCCATGGCGGCCAAGCTCAGAGGCGAGCCAGTCGGCACAGAGGGTGTGGGCTTGCGTGTTTGGCACGCGAGGGCCGAATGCCACCTGGCGCGCCACATATGAATAAGCGCTGTCGGCGTCGAAAGGGATGTCGGCCGGAGCGACAGCCTCGGCGGCCGCCGGGGGTGCCGACTCGGCTCCCGCCTTTTTCCCGCCGCAGGCGGCGAGGACGATAGCGGTGAAGAGTATCAGAACAGTGTTTTGCATGGTGCAAAATTACTGATTTTCTGCAACACCGCCAAATCGGAGCTTCTGTTTTTGCCCGGAGCGGGTGAGGCTCCGCGGCACGCTCCTCTTATGTCAGTCTTCGGGAAGCACCGAATCTTTGGCGCCGATCTCCTTTGGCATATTATATTTCACCCCGTCTTCATAGATCTTCGCCTGTGAATAGAGGCTGTAGACGGCCTGATGGGAAGCGGCTATGAATCCGGGGATGCCGTATTTGTAGCCCCCTTTCAGAAGATACGCGTTAAGGAACAGCCCCAGAGGCTTGACCGTCAGGGAGACAAGCGACACTTTCGGGCGATGGGCCTTCTTGAGCTCTGCCGTGGTATAGGAGTTGAGACGCCCCACCATGACCTGAAGCGGCAGAGGGATATGAATTAGGGCGAGGGCCATCTTGTTGGCCGGTATTTTCCCTACAGGCCCGGAGACTACGGGCTCCGAGTGCACATAAGGGGGCCAGTCGACACATTCCGCCCTGAAGAAGCGGAGCTGGTAGTCGGGGTATGTGGCGCGGCGGAAGCGGTCCATGATATAGTTGCGGCGCGGTATGTAAAGCCCTGACGCGGGATTGTGTCCGTTGACGTAATGGTAGAGGTACCTGCGCAGCGCCGAAGGTACTATTTCGTCGGCATCGACCACGAGCACCCATTCACTGCGGGCCTGGTGGATAGCGAAGTTGCGGGCAGGTTCGTAGCACGTGTGGTTGCCTTTGGGAAAAGTGAGCACGCGGCATCCGTGGGCCTTCGCGATTGCGACGGTCTCGTCGGTCGATTCCATGTCGCAGACCACGATCTCATCGAAGTCCTTTACCGACTCAAGCACCCTGTCGAGATGGGCACTGTCGTTGTGCGTATTGATAATTACCGAGATAGACATTTGATCATGAGTTTTACGCCGGAACTGCGATTGCCCGGCAGTGGATATCAGGTGTTGAAAAGATTACTTAAAGGCAAATTTAACATTTATTTTTCTTGATTGCAACGGAATTTTTCATTTTCTTTGAAAAATTTTTAAAACGACCCCCATCTAAGTTATCCCACATGATACCCGATCTGCAGTTTGTAAAGGAATCCTTCGCCCGTTTCAACCGTCTCATCTTTTCCGATGCCCTGCCGGAGCCGGATTTCTCGCTCACCAGGGCGCGCACTTTCCGTGGCAAGATGGTGTGCAGCTGGAAGACACTGTTCGGGCGCCGCCACAGTTTCGGGTTTGAGATACGCATAAGCGTCTCGTTTGATCTTCCGCGTGAGGAGTGGGAGGATGTGGTGATCCACGAGATGATCCACTACCATATAGCCTGCAACAGGATATCCGACACTTCGGCCCACGGTCCAGTGTTCCGCAGGATGATGCGGGAGATCAACACCCGCCACGGGCGCCATATCACAGTGTCGGCACGCAGCACCGACGAGCAGCGTGCCGACGGCCCCGTGCGCGCCCATTATCTCTGCCTTGCAAAATTAAGCGACGGACGCCTTGGTGTGGCGCCCGTCGCTAAGACCCGTATTTTCGAACTGTGGGATGTCATGAGGAACTTGCCGGGTGTGGCGGCGGTCAGCTGGGTAGGGGCTGTCGACCCCTGGTTCAACCGTTTTCCCCGCGTGATGACTCCCAAGCTTTACGTCGCTTCGAAAGAAGACCTGCTCCTCCACCTGAAAGGTGGCCTGAGGCTCGAGAGGGAGGGGCAGGTGATAAGGCCGGTCAGGAAACGCTGCTTCCCGGACGAACTTCTCCCGTAGGACCGATCACCACGAGGCGTCCGTCGGCATCCTGCGCGCTGAGGATCATGCCTTGCGACTCAACTCCCTTGAGCTTGCGGGGAGCGAAGTTGGCTATGAAGCACACCTCCTTGCCGACGAGGTCGGCGGGGTCGTAGAATTTCGCTATGCCGCTCACTATTGTGCGACCGCCCATGCCGTCGTCTATGCGGAATCTCAGGAGTTTGTCGGCCTTGGGCACTTTCTCGCATTCCACCACCTTGCCCACGCGGATGTCGAGTTTCTCGAATGTGGGGAAGTCTACGGTTTCCTTCACGGCGTCGGGAGTCCACTGCTCAAGCAGGTTCTTCTCCTTGGCGTCCTGGAGTTTCTTAATCTGTGCCTCCACCACGGAGTCGTCGATCTTCTCGAAGAGGAGCTCCGGTCTGCCGATCTCCACACCGTCGGGCACGAGGTCGAAACGTCCGGCCATATCCCATTTCAGATCCTTGAGGCCGAGCTGGGCGGCGAGTTTCGCAGACATGAACGGGGTGAAGGGCTCGAACACCACGGCGAGGTTGGCGCATATCTGCAGGGCGATGTTGAGGATGGTGGCTGTGCGGTCAGGGTCGGTCTTGATAAGCTTCCATGGCTCGGCGTCGGCGAGATACTTGTTGCCGATGCGGGCTATGTTCATGGCGTCTTTCAGACCTTCGCGGAACTTGAAGTGGTCGAGGTTGTCGGAGAGGGCCCTGACTGAGGTGCGGATGTCCTCGAGGGTCGCCTTGTCGGCCTCTGTGAGTTCGCCGGCCACGGGCACTGTGCCTCCGTAATATTTGTGGACGAGCACTGTGGCACGGTTTACGAAGTTGCCGAGGATGGCCACAAGTTCGTTGTTGTTGCGGTTCTGGAAATCTTTCCAGGTGAAGTTGTTGTCTTTGGTCTCCGGGGCGTTGGCCGTCAATACGTAGCGGAGGGTGTCCTGCTTGCCGGGGAGCTCGCGGAGATATTCGTGGAGCCACACTGCCCAGTTGCGCGATGTGGATATCTTGTCGTCCTCAAGGTTGAGGAACTCGTTGGCGGGTACGTTGTCGGGGAGGTTGTAGCCGCCGTGGGCCATGAGCATGGCCGGGAAGACGATGCAGTGGAACACGATGTTGTCCTTGCCGATGAAGTGGAGCATGCGTGTCTCCGGATCTTTCCACCATTTCTCCCAGTCGCCGCCGCCGGCAGCGTCGATGGTGTTGGAGATGTAGCCTATGGGTGCGTCAAACCATACGTAGAGCACCTTCCCTTCGGCTCCCTCCACGGGCACCGGGATGCCCCATTTGAGGTCGCGGCTCACGGCGCGGGGCTGCAGCCCCATGTCGAGCCATGACTTGCACTGGCCGTAGACGTTGGGACGCCATTCCTTATGATCCTCGAGTATCCATTTGCGCAGCGTGGGTTCCCATTTGTCGAGAGGGAGATACCAGTGCGATGTCTCGCGCATCACGGGAGTGCTTCCTGAGAGGGCGGATTTAGGATTGATCAGGTCGGTGGGGCTGAGCGATGTGCCGCAGGCCTCACACTGGTCGCCGTATGCCCGCTCATTGCCGCAGTGAGGGCATGTGCCGGTCACGTAGCGGTCAGCCAGGAATTCGCCGGCCTCCTCGTCGTAGAGCTGCATGGAGGTCTTCTCGATGAACTCCCCTTTGTCGTAGAGGGTGCGGAAGAAGTCGGAGGCTGTTTTGCGATGGGTCTCGGAGGTGGTTCGTCCGTAGACATCGAAAGATATGCCGAGTTCCTCGAAGGAGTCCTTGATGATGTTGTGGTAGCGGTCTACGATATCCTGTGGGGTGACACCCTCCTTGCGGGCCTTTATGGTGATGGGCACTCCGTGCTCGTCGCTGCCGCCGACAAACATCACTTCCTCACCTTTGAGGCGGAGGTAGCGTGCGTAGATGTCGGCCGGTACGTAGACGCCGGCCAGGTGGCCTATGTGCACCGGTCCGTTGGCGTAGGGCAACGCCGAGGTTATCAATGTGCGTTTGAATTTATTATCCATATATGTAGTCTGATTATTTTATCGAGATGTCAGGTTTTGGATTTTTTCAATGAAATCTATGGCTTGCGGTCTTAAACACTCATAAAGTTCTTTGTCGCAATACACAAAATCTTCGTAATCTCCAGATTGCCTGTTTTCGAAAAGTTGTTGATATATACGTCCGTATTTTGGTTCGAGTCTTCCTGTTTTAATAAAATGAAGTCCAAGCATTGATTTTATTCCCGCGTGGGTGGAAGAGTCAATATTATTATCCAGCATAAGGGCTGAGGCTGCATAATAGACGGCATAATACAATCTGTTTACGGCTGCATTGAAATAATTCCCGGCAGCATTGTATTCGGCTTCTTCCAATGTCTCTAATGCTCTTTGAATCCTATAGGATATGAGATCATTCCGGGATTTGTTGTCGAGAGTTGATTTCATAGCATTATCCCGTCATTCATTATATTGATTGTAAAAGGAGTCTTTCTCTCAAAGAATATCTTTTTTACAAGAATAAGCGGGGAGATATCCACATTGAGTGCGAGCGACAGGTCATAAAGCATACCGGAGATAGCAAGTTTCTTCTCTACGAAATGCTGACCGGTGTATGAGTCTGGCAGAAGTATGAGCACGTCGATATCGGAGTCGGGGTGGGCCTCTCCTCTGGCTTCCGATCCATATAGGATACCTGTGGAATCGGGAGCGAATCTTTTCAATGCTTCGGCAATTTTTGCCACTATCTCAGGGCGTTTCATCTAAAAGGGTACTCTATAATATTTGCGATGCAAAATTACACAATTATTTCCTGATAATCAAATTTATTATCGCTCGCGCCAGAGGGAGACGGGCATGCATCCTTTTGTCGCGAAGTATTTCCAGAGCGGAGCGGCCATGAGCGACTGACGGACTTTGTCACCGGCCAGCAGCGTGAATACCTCCTCTTCCGTCATCAGGCGCACGTCGAGGTCTTCCGTGGCGTCGAGGTGACGCTTGCCGGAAGGTTTCACTCCGCGTGCTATGAAGCAGTGGGTCAGATTGTTGGTGGTGCTCGGGTTGCCTGAGATGGTCATCCATTTCTCCCATATTCCTCCCGTGTAGCCGGTCTCCTCCTCAAGCTCACGCCGTGCGGCCTCCTCGGGAGTCTCCCCCTCTTCAATGACTCCGGCGCATATCTCCACACAGGTTTCGCCGAGTCCGTAGCGGTATTGCATCTCCATGACCATATGGCCGTCGTCGGTGATGGCGATCACGTTGACCCAGTCGGGGTATTCAAGCACGTAGAACTCCGGGTTCACCCTTCCGTCGGGGAGCTGCACCTCGTCGTGCCTTACGCGAAGCCACGGTGGCCTCGACACTATGATGTCGCTTTTCAGCGTCTTCCATTTCCTGCTGTCGTCTTCCTTCTCCATATTCCGTAGAGATAATTATGATACGTCGATGAAGTCTGTCGCGTAAACTTCATTATGTCATGGCGCTCCCGCTGACGTATGTTCTGTCTGCGGGGCCGCCATTGACTCCGCAGGCAAAATTACTAAAAAACCGTGTAATATCAAATATCCGGGATAGAGTGGCTGCGCCCAAATCCGAAGTCAGAGATCGAGCGTGCCGGCCTTGAGCATCTGCGAGGGGGTGGATGAGGAACGGCTCACCTTTTTGCCGTATGACAGGGTATAGACAAGCTGGAGGGTGAATACATTCGATCCGAATCCGGAATAGGAGGCCTCGCGTTGTGCCACCATATCCGGTCTCTCAGCCCGGAGTTGCCTTTTATCCACAGCAATTCCGACCGGCGTTGTATCACGTTGTTGTAGACATCCATCAGATAGCTGTAGGATGTGAGGTTGGAGGAGATACGCATGCTCGATCTCTTATTCCATTTGTGGGAGAATGAAAGGTTGGCGCGCGGTGTCAGCATGTCGGAAGTTTTTCCTGCCGACCTGTTGTGCGACCAGTAGAAACCTGCGGCTGCCGAGATGGAGGTGCCGGGATGGAAAATATGGGTGAAAGTGGCTTGAAATTCGGTATTGGCTCCCCTGTAGCGGCTGATCCCGGTGTATGTGCCGGTATATTCTGAGTTGTTCCATTCGAGGCCGGAGGCAAGAAGGAGGTTGAGGGTGTTGTTGTCGTTGAACTCTTTCGAATAGCTTGCCGACATGTAGCCCGATGCCCTGTTGTCGGTATTCCCATTGAGAATGGGGGTAAGGTTTTCAGGCATACGTCGCGAAGCCGACCGATGATGTGCATACTGACCGCTCATGAATATGGACAGAGACTGCCTCTTGGGCATGCGGAGAAACAAAGAGGCCTTCAGATAGGGGTTTATCCCCGTTGAGGATCTTCGGCTGTAATACCCTGAGGAGTTGAAAATATCGGGAGAATATGATGTGGCGGCAGTCCCTTTGCGATAGGGAGTACGTTCCCAGTTCCAGCCTCCTGTGACGTTGAGCGATACGTTCCTGTGGTTCCAGCCGGCTTTCAGGAAGGCGCTCATCGCAGCATTGCGTGATCGGTTGTCGCGGGCATCCAGAGATTCTGAAAGCGATGCATACTCCCGGCCATTATACATGAAATCGGAATAATTGATGGTGGATTTTGTGCCCAGATGGTTGTCTGCGCGGTAATTGCCTGCGACATAGGCATCATAGGTCATCTCTTTATATGCAAGTTTTGAGTTTACGGCGTATATCCCACGGTTCAGGTCGAGACCTTGCCTGAGATCTATTTTCGTGAAGCCTCCGCTGAGGTATCTCTTCATCACGAAATTCACGGTATTGTCCTTCCCCATGAAACGTGCGTCTGTGGGGATAGGGAAATACTCTATCCTGTCGACATCTTTAGGATTCAGGGCTTTCAATTCCTTGGACGTCGCCGGCTGACTGTCGATGAAATAATTCACGGCATTTCCGGCCGCATCGGTCACTGTGCGTTTCCTCACATCATAAGGGAGTTCCGTCAGGGCCATGGCTTCGAGAAGCGACATGGCATCTACTGCGAATTTTTTATCACGTTTTTCCGGATAGAAAGCCACCCCTCCGGGAATCTCTTTCCTGTTGTCGGCTTCGACGACTACCTCCTGCAGTCGGATATCCTTTCTGCCGGAATACGACGGCACGGTGTCGGCGTAGATATCTGCCACTGCATAAAACGATGCAGATAAAACAACTGAGATCTGGAGTAACCCTGATAAATTCATTATGTGTGGAATCTGGTCATGGAATATGTATGGAATCTGATCGCGGGGAGGTTTTGTTGATTTCATCTTTCATGACTATTTTTAACAAATCCCCACTATATGGATAACCGGGAAAATCATAGATTTGTTTTAAACCCCGGTATTTTTCTTCTAATCAGAGGAACGGGATTACTGCCACAAATTTTTCCTCGGTTTTCTTTATGGTTAGTTCCTTTCCGTGCATCGCAAATTGTTTACGTAGGTTGGCAAGGCCCATACCATTTTTCGTGCCTGTATAAGTTCTCAATTGCAGGTTGTTTGTCACAGTAATTCCTTCCTCCTTAATCATAATTCGGATGAAAAGAGGTGATACAGGTGTGGCTATGTTATGTTTTATGGCATTTTCCACAAGCATTTGCAGGCTGGCAGGGATGACTTCCGTCTGTCTTTCCATGTCGGTGTCGCCGCTGATGCAGACTTGAAGGGCTTCGCCGAAACGGATGTCTTCCAAATAAAGGTAGGCTTCGGTGAAGCGCACTTCCTCCGCTAATGATACCGTCTTGCGGTTGTGCGTTGTGAGCAGGTAGCGGTATACCTCTGCCAGTTTCTTCGCAAAGAGGTTGGCCTTCTCGGCATCTTGATAAGCAAGCGAGGCAAGCACATTCAAGCTGTTGAACAGGAAGTGCGGATTGATCTGATTCTTCAGGGCTTCAAATTGATAACGTATCTTTCCACGTTCTATTTGTGCGAGGTGTCGCTGAGTCTCCATCTGATGCTTGCCATAGAGATAAACGCTAATCAGCAGAACGATTATTGCATTGCATAGAATGCCGGGTAGGATACTGGATAGGAAATCAAACGGGAAGTGGCATATCGTCCACGTTGCGTAGATAATGAGGCATAGTGATAAAGGTACACTCAATGTGGCTGTCAGCAACCAAAGAATGAACCTTTCCAGCGTATCTCTGAAACATCGTGAACGTGTGAGGATGAGGTAATCCAGCCAAGACATCAATAGAAAAGCCGGAACGTTGGCGATGAGGTTGCGGATAATAATATGCCACTGAAGATATCCGTTGCCTGCTACGATTCCAAATGAGCAGAAACAGATTGAAAGAATGAGGACAGACAGAAATAAGAACAGGAAGACAGCTTTGCCCGGTTTCCACTGTAATAGGGGTATGCTCATGATAAATCGGCTTTCAGGGAATTTAATTCATATCATCCAACCATCTGAGAAATTCTTCCGCACGGCTGCGGGTGACGATGATTTCGTGTGGACATTCAGGCTGGAATTGCAATAACAAGCGTCCTGCAAAGTATTTGCTGATTTTTTGAATACTGCGGATGTTGGCAATACAGTTTCTTGATACACGGAAGAACCGGCTCCTATCTAACATTTGCTCCAAGCGCTCGAGCGTATAGCCGATGATATAACGCTTCCCTGAGAACAAATGCAAGTAGGTATATTTGTCTTCGCTGTAGAAATACGCTACATCGGTAGTTTCTACCGGACGAAATGTATCCCCTGTCTGCACCAAAAAACGATTTTTTTTGCAACCGGATAAATAGTCAGCTTCGAACTTTATATATTCTATTGTGGAGGAACGTAGACAGCATCTTCGTTCAAACTTGCCTAATGCCGTATCCAATTCTCTTTCACCGATCGGCTTCAACAGATAGTCGATACTGTTCACGCGGAATGCGTCCAAAGCATATTCATCGTAGGCTGTAGTGAAAATGACCGGGATTTCCACAGGGAGTTGTTCGAATATCTCAAAACTCAGACCATCTGACAGGCGGATGTCGATAATCAACAGGTCAATATGACCCTTTTGGATATGACACACAGCCTGGTCAATGCTCGAAGCCCATCCGGCCAGATCGTAAGTGGGGCGCAATTTGCGCATCATACGGCATATTTCTTCATATGCCAATCTTTCGTCTTCGACTATAAGATATCTTGTCATGCGATTCCTGCTTTCGGTTATAGAGATGCAAAGTTACTTCTTATTTTCTTAATTGCCTAAAAACCATAACGGAAACCGATTGCGACACGGAATGTCGGGGCATAGAGATATTCATCCGTATTCCTTTCCTCAGTGAAAGTCTTGAAAAAACTCTTCAAGGTCCGGTCTGTGATCAAAGACGAGCGCATCCACACTCCGCCTATCCCGGCATGGAAACTGACTTTGTCAAACACCCTATATGAGGCGTTCAGGCCGGAACTTATCATGGCGGATGAATATATCTTATCTTTCCCGTCCCTGCGTATGACCGCGGCCATGGCGTCCATCTCCAAGGCTTTCAATTCCAACCGTATCTTCGGAGCAACCTGTGTCGCGACCTTGACTTTAAGAGCATTCCCCATATCAATGGATACCTCGTAGCGTCTGTTTGTCTGCCATGTCAGATAGAACATCGGTATGATGACCGGTATCCCATACGAATTGGTCACTCCGCCTCCCGCTCCTATGCTTAAGTTGTCGCGCAGGCGGTATGCGAAGATTACAGTTCCGTTTGCCAAAAGGCTCTGCCATCGTACTTTGTCCGGTGCAGTATAAATGCCGTACCCTAAAGAGGCGAGTAAACTCCACCGCTTGGATAGCGGGCGTAAGTGGGAGGCTGTCAATCCTACGTTTAGAATACGGTCAAGATTCAACGCATGTGCTTCTTCCGTATTATCCATGATGCCGTATGATGCTGAAAGTGTCATTCCCCATACTATAGGTTGGTTTCTTTCATTAAGTTTTTTTGAAACAGGGATGGAAAACAGTCCTGAGATTCTTTGCAAGTTTCCCGAACCATGCTTGTTCCCTTCTTGATCCTTGAAAGAGGATGAATGCAGATAGTCGAAATTCACGTGTGCCTGCCCAAAGCATCGCAAGGAGATGCTTATCAGCATAACTGTCATTAGAATTCTACTGACCATTGTTTCTCTTTTAGTGTGAATAGCGGCGCAAAGATAAAATGCTTTGGGATGGTGGCGCAAGAAGATTCAGATGAACCACCATGTCTGGAGGGATGAATCGCAATATCCTATAGATGAACCGACGTAGTGGTGCCACCAGATTCAGAACCGCTATATCAAGGACATTCTGAAAGACCTATCAGAACAGTTCCCTTCACTGAAGGAAAAAGCGCCGACTAAGCTCACAATGAAACAGAAAGAGGCGTTGAGAAAAGAGAAGAAAGAGCCGGAAACCGACCTTAACGGTAATGTGATCGTGCCGCACTACGACTGCATGACAAGCCACACCGCCCGACGCACCGGCATCACAAATATGTATCTGAGTCACAAGTACCCCATCCTCCAGATGATGTACGTCGGCGAACACAAGACGCAAAAGACCTTTTGGGACTACATCAAGCTGTCTTCCGAGGAGACAGCCGATGAAATCGCCGCCATGTCGAAGAAAGAGAATGATATGTGGCGAATAATATAATGACCTCACCAATAGCATAAAACCAAAATAAATTCGTAACTTTGTAATCATTATGAAGCCAACAAAGAAAAATGACATATCTCCGTCCGATGATGCAGGATTTGAAAATCTTGTAAGTCGAATCGTGTCTTTGGTTTCCGAAACCAAGACAAAAATTTAGCGTCAGATAGACGATACTCTTGTAATAACCAATTGGCATATTGGAGAGTACATCGTAGAATATGAGCAAGACGGTAATGCCAGAGCGACATATGGGGAGGGGCTCATGCGTAAATTATCGAAACGATTGACATTGCAACTTGGCAAAGGATACAGCCTGTCCAATCTTCACAATATGAGGCGACTGTATCTGTACTATCCAAAATTCCAGACAGTGTCTGGAAAATTAAGCTGGTCGCATTGGTGTGAGCTGTTGGAAATTGATGATAGTCTTGAACGGCAGTTCTATGAGAATGAATGCCTATCACAACATTGGGGTGTCCGTTCCCTACGCCGACAGATTGATTCCGGACTGTTTATGCGACTTGCTCAAAGTCAGGATAAGAAAGGAGTGTTGGCTTTAGCAGAAAAAGGGCAGATAATCCGTTCTCCACAAGATGTAGTAAAGGATACTTTTGTCCTTGAATTTTTAGGTATCCCGGAAGGAAAGCGATATTCAGAATCGAGCCTTGAAAAAGCCTTGATTGATAACATGCAAAAGTTTCTTCTCGAACTTGGAAAGGGCTTTGCTTTCATAGGGGAACAGTATCCGATTCAGATTGGCAGTACTCATTATCATGTCGATTTGGTGTTTTACCACGCCATATTGAAATGTTATATTTTGATAGATTTGAAACGTGCAGGCGTGAAACATTATGACATAGGGCAAATGAACATGTACCTCGGATATTTTGCTAACGAGGTATCTCAGCCCGATGATAATAAACCTATCGGAATAGTCCTATGCCATTCAAAAAATGAGCTTGTAGTCGAATATGCGACGTATGGCATGGATAGTAATATTTTTATTTCAAAGTATCAATTGTATCTTCCGAACCGAGAGGAACTTAGACGTATGGTGCAATCAATTATAGAATCCGATGATAATATATTATCATAGCTTGAGGCTCTATATGTGTGCAAATATGACCTTAGTTAAAGGCTAACAAAATGGCTAAATCGGGACTCTGAGAGGTATTCAATCAACCTAATCAGTTGATTTGCAGAAATGGTTATTTAGAGTTCGTTGTTTAAAAACGATTGTTAACGGAAGTGAGCTTGCGGAGGGTAATAACGACAGCCGCAACCATGAGCATTTCGTTGGCGGATTCTGTCGTCTCCTCGTAATTTCTGCACAGTTTTCTGAAATTTTCAAGCCATGCGAAGGTTCTCTCCACGACCCATCTTTTATTGGCAGGGACAAACTGACCGGAATAATCATCATCAAGGGGACAGGCCCGCGTCAGGAAATATGGGAGATTCCGCTTGATGTTTTCAAAGGAGCCGTGATGGACGCCATCTGTCATCGTGACCTATATGAAGAGGGGGCGACCATCATGGTTGAGGTTTATGATGACCGCGTGGAAATATACAACCCCGGCGGACTGTTGCCTGTTGTAGCGGCTGAGTTCGGGCACAAGAGTATGAGTCGCAATCCACTTGTGTTCGGGTTGTTCACTCGTATGCACGTTGTCGAGAAAGTCGGCTATGGAGTTCCTCGTATGCGCGAATTGATTGATTTTTTGCGGAGTTTTTGTCTGATATACAAATTATTTGTAATTTTGCAGCCGATGGGGTTGTCATTATGGCGGCCGCATCGGCTGATTTACTTTCAGAACAACGCACAACAAGGATAACGCAGAACACAAATAAGTTTCTACATATGAGCGACAGATTATTCATTTTTGACACCACACTGCGCGACGGGGAGCAGGTGCCCGGCTGCCAGCTGAACACGGTCGAGAAGATCGAGGTGGCAAAGGCCCTCGAAGGACTGGGTGTGGACGTGATCGAGGCCGGATTCCCGGTTTCGTCGCCCGGCGACTTCAAGTCGGTAGAGGAGATCTCCAAGGCCGTGACCTGGCCAACGATATGCGCGCTGACCCGCGCCGTGGAAAACGATATCCGCGTGGCCGCCGACGCACTGAAGTATGCCAAACGCAAACGCATACACACCGGTATCGGCACCTCCGACATGCACATAAAATATAAGTTCAACTCCAACCGGGAGGAGATCATAGAGCGTGCCGTGGCCGCTGTGAAATACGCCAAATCGTTTGTGGAGGATGTGCAGTTCTACGCCGAAGACGCCGGCCGTACCGACAACGAATATCTGGCACGTGTGATCCAGGCCGTGGTAAAGGCCGGAGCCACCGTGGTCAATATCCCCGACACCACCGGCTATTGCCTCCCCTGGGAGTTCCGCGACAAGATTGCATATCTTATGGAGCACGTCGACGGCATCCACAACGTGGTGATCGCCACCCACTGCCACAACGACCTTGGAATGGCTACGGCCAATACCATCTCCGGCATCATGGGAGGTGCGCGCCAGGCTGAGGTGACAATCAACGGCATAGGCGAGCGCGCCGGCAACACCTCTCTCGAGGAGGTTGTCATGACCCTGCGCAGCCACCGCGAACTCGGTATCGACTCCAATATCAACGCCACGAAGATCACCCACATCAGCCGCCTCGTGTCGAGCCTGATGAACATGCCGGTGCAGCCCAACAAGGCCATCGTCGGCCGCAATGCCTTCGCCCATTCGAGCGGCATACATCAGGACGGCGTGCTCAAGAACCGCGAGAGCTACGAGATCATCGACCCCAAAGATGTGGGTATCGACGAAAACTCGATCGTACTCACGGCCCGTTCGGGACATGCCGCTCTCAAGCACCGTCTCAGCGTGCTCGGCATAGAGCTTGAGAAGGAGGCCCTCGACAAGGTCTACGAGAACTTCCTGAAACTCGCCGACCGCAAGAAGGAGGTGACCGACGACGACGTGCTGATGCTCGCCGGAGAGCACCGCGAGAACCACCGCATCAAACTCGACTACCTTCAGGTATCGTCGGGCGTGGGTATCAAGTCGGTGGCATCCATCTGCCTGCTCATAGCAGGGGAGAGGTTCGAGGCCTGCGCCTCGGGCAACGGCCCTGTCGACGCGGCTATCAACGCCATCAAGGTGATAATCCGCCGCCAGATGCTTGTCAAGGAATTCCTTATCCAGGCCATCAACAAGGGAAGCAACGACGTTGGCAAGGTGCATATGACCGTGGAATACGACGGCCAGCACTATTATGGTTTCTCGGCCAACACCGACATCATCGCCGCCTCCGCCGAGGCCTTTATCGACGCCATCAACAAATTCCCGGCGTGATTACAATTAGCGATTAGAAATTGATAATTAGCAATTTAGTTGATTAGTCGGTTAGTCATTAGTCAATTACTCGATTAGACATTATCCGGTTAGACATTAGTTAATTGCTAATCGTTCATTGCTAATTAGTCGTTTAGACATTAGCCGGTATACCATAAAAATCGCAGCTGAACAGCCATCTTGGCTATCTCAGCTGCGGTTTTTTATGATTGCTTGTGATTGTCCGGTTTATCCCAACCAACTATTGACTCACGACTAACTGACTAATGAACTAAAATCTAACGACTAAATGTCTAAATTTCTAATTATCAATTGCTAATTGCTAATTGCTAATTGAAAAGCCATTGCCATCGGTCAGAGACCAGGTAGACGGTCAGGGCAATCGCTGCGAGGGTGCGTATGGAATCGATGATGATGGCCTTCCGATCTTTTGTCATGATTGAGCCGATGAGGCTTCGGACCACCGCTATGTCGAGGACGATCATCATCACGGTCACGGCCGCGCTCATGAAGGGACGTAGAACCACTTTCATGGGATATAACGCGCTCAGGTAGTGATAAGGGAGTCGGCTGTCGATGAAGGCGGCGATGGCCACGATCCCCGCTGCGAGTATGACTGTCGCGGAAATGGCTATGGCTATGGCCGATCTGTCGCGGGCTATTACTGACAGCCTTATCATTGCGATATTCCGGTATAAACCGTAGGCCAGATATAATATCAGCGCCGTGCCGGCTATTATTATAAGTATGTTTTCCATTTGTCAAGTGTCGGGTTCTTCTGTCTTGGTTGTCTGGCCCTCTACCTTACGGGGAAGACGGCCGTGGCGCCGGAGAGATTCGGCTATTATCCACTGTAGCTGGCCATTGACCGACCGGAACTCCTGAGCCGCCCAACGCTCCACGAGCTCCATGGTGGCCGGATCGAGGCGCAGGAGGAATCCTTTGTTTTGTTGTTTGGCCATGTTTTTGATGGTTGATGGTTGAGAGTTTAGGGTTGAAGGTTGAGAGTTGAGCTCTATCGGCTTTAAACTCTAAACTATAAATCTTAAACTCTAAACTCTCAACTTTAAACTTTTTACTGATAGAGTGAGCCGGTGTTGAGCACGGGCTGGGCCGGTTCGTCGGCGCAGAGCACAACGAGAAGGTTGCTGACCATCGTGGCCTTGCGCTCCTCGTCGAGTTCCACCACCTGCTCCTCTTTGAGCTGGTCGAGGGCCATCTTGACCATTGACACGGCTCCTTCCACAATCTTCTCGCGTGCGGAGATGATGGCTGATGCCTGTTGGCGGCGCAGCATCACAGCGGCGATCTCGGGAGCATAGGCGAGGTAGTTGAGACGTGCCTCCACCACCTCTATGCCGGCCATTGCCAGACGCTCGTTGAGTTTTTCCTCAAGCTGCTCGTTGATCTCGTGGCCTGAACTGCGGAGGGTGATATCGTCGTGGGCGCCGTCCTCCTCGTCGTATGCGTAGCGGCCCGTCACTTCACGCAGCGCGGCGTCGCTTTGTATGCTGACAAAAGCGTCGAGGGCTTTCGCGGTGGCGTTGCCCGACGATTGTGTGGTCACTTTCCCGTCAGCGCCGACACTGAATGTGGATGTGTCGCCCGAATCCACGTCGAAGACGGCGCGGTATGTATCCTTCACCTTCCATACGAGCACCATGCCGATCATCACGGGGTTGCCCACCTTGTCATTCACCTTTATCGGGGCGATGTCCATGTTGCGTATGCGCAGGGATATCTTCTTGCGCGACATGAAAGGATTGACCCAGAAATAGCCCGTGCCGCGGAACGTTCCGCGATATTTGCCGAAGAATATCATCACCCTCGACTGATTGGGCTGCTGTATGAACAGACCGTTGATCATGACAGCCATGGCGATCAGTGCGATAGCGGCCACGATGATTCCGATGTAGCGTAAATCTCCGGGGAGTATGCCCAGGAGGGTTATCACGATAGCCGGAATGAGGATAAAAATCACCGCGAGCATCATGAATCCATTGAGGATCATGCCTGTGTAAGCTGTTTCCTTGTTGTTGTGTGTATCCATATGATATTGTTTTGATATTATTTTGATGCAAAGATACACTTCCTTTCTCAATCCTCCAAATTTTTTCCCGGAAAACTTTACAAAAAATGTGTATACAAAATATGTAAATGTGTGCAATATTTGCAGGCATAAAAAAAGACGGAACCTCACGGTGTCCGTCTTAGTGTGGATATGTATCTCGTTGTCAGTGTTTCCGGTGTATTCAGGCGAGGGCCTGGTCGAGGTCGGCGAGGATATCCTCCACATCCTCGATACCTACGGACAGGCGCACAAGATCGGCGGGTACGCCGGCCTCGCGGAGCTGCTCGTCGGTGAGCTGGCGGTGTGTATGGCTCGCGGGGTGGAGCACACATGTGCGTGCGTCGGCCACATGGGTGACGATGGCGATGAATTTGAGCTTGTCCATGAATTCAATGGCGTCCTCACGTGTGCCCTTCAGTCCGAAGGAGATCACTCCGCAGGTGCCGTTGGGCATCTGTTTCTTTGCCAGCTCATAATATTTGTTGCCTTCGAGCCCTGCATAGTTCACCCAGCTCACCTTCGGATGCTTATTGAGCCATTGAGCCACCTTCAGCGCGTTCTCGCAGTGGCGAGGCATGCGGAGATGCAGTGTCTCCAGGCCGATGTTGAGCAGGAACGCGTTGTGGGGTGAGGGTATAGAGCCGAGGTCGCGCATGAGCTGTGCCGTGGCCTTGGTGATGAAGGCGTTCTTGCCGAAAGCTTTCGTATAGGTCAGGCCGTGATATGACTCGTCGGGGGTAGTCAGGCCGGGGAATTTCTCGGCGTGTGCTTCCCAGTCGAAGTTGCCGCTGTCTACGATCACTCCACCGACGCTTGTGGCGTGGCCGTCCATATACTTGGTAGTGGAATGGGTCACGATGTCGGCGCCCCATTCAAAGGGGCGGCAGTTGACCGGGGTCGCGAACGTGTTGTCAACGATCAGGGGCACACCGTGAGCATGGGCCACGCGGGCGAACTTCTCGATGTCGAGCACGTCGTTGCTCGGGTTGGAGATGGTCTCGCCGAATATTAGTTTCGTCTCCGGACGTATTGCGGCCGAGATCTCCTCCTCAGTGGAGTCGGGGGAGATGAAGGTGCACTCAATCCCCATCTTCTTCATGGTGACGGCGAAGAGATTGAACGTACCACCGTAGATTGCGGAGGAGCACACGAAATGGTCGCCCGCGGAGCAGAGATTGAAGACAGCGTAGAAATTGGCAGCCTGTCCGGAGGAGGTGAGGATCGCGCCGACTCCCCCTTCGAGCTCGGCTATCTTGGCAGCCACGGCATCGTTGGTGGGGTTGGCGAGGCGGGTGTAGAAATACCCGTTCTCCTCAAGGTCGAAGAGCCGTGCCATCTGCTCGGAAGTGGAATATTTGAAAGTGGTGCTCTGATAGATCGGGAGCACGCGGGGTTCTCCGTTGCCGGGTTTCCATCCCCCCTGGACGCACACGGTGCCTATGTTCTGTTTCTTGTCCATATGTGATTGTTATGATGTCGAATCGGAAATTGTCTGCAAAATTAATCTTTTTTTATGTGAATCAAACAATAATTATTAATTTTGTCGGCACAAGCGCCTGCATCCGGACATTATGGTTTCCCATCGGCGCTCCCTCGCCCTCACCCCTCTCCTTCACTCCCACCTCCCACCTCTCACCTCTCAACCCTCAACTTTCACCTCTCAACTCTCAACTTTAACCTTCACACTTTAACCTTTACACACATATGCGTCTTGTGATCCAGCGCGTATCTCGCGCGTCAGTAGAGATAGGAGGAGAGCTGCACAGCGCCATAGGGCGCGGACTGCTCGTGCTTGTAGGTGTGGCCGTAGGCGACACGGAAGCCGACGCCGACTGGCTGGCGGCGAAGACCGCGGCCATGCGCATATTCCCCGACGGAGACGGAGTGATGAACCGTAGTCTTGTGGATATATCCGGCGAGGCCCTGGCCGTCAGCCAGTTCACTCTCAACGCCTCCACCAGGAAAGGTAACCGCCCGAGCTACATACATGCCGCGGGACATGATCTGGCTATTCCGCTTTACGACAGATATTGCCGTAAACTCTCGGAGGCATTGGGGCGTGAGGCCAGGCGGGGAGTGTTTGGTGCCGACATGCAGGTGTCGCTGGTCAACGACGGTCCGGTGACGATTGTCATCGACTCCCGTCTTCGCGAGTGATACCGTCGCTTTCGGCAGCCCAGCGGTCTTCAAGGCGGAATGCGTCGTCGACGAAAGCCTCGAAACTGTCGATGATGTCGCGGAGCGAAGTCAGCGAGTTCTCTGTCTGGCGCGTGTAGAGTGTGCCGCTTGTGGCCTGGCTGTCGAGTTTGCCCTGCAGGGCGCCGTTTACTCCGGAGACATCCTCCATCATCTTGAGCTGTATGCCGAGTAGTTCACCTATGCCCAGACCGGAATTTGAGCCGCTCACCTGCTGAGGCATCGGCTGCCCGGCCTTCGGACTGTAGGCTATCACGCCGTTGTAGCGTCCCCACTGGTCGGCGATGGAGTCGAGATCGCTCCATTTCGGTATCGCCTCCTCGGGAAAGAGGAGCACACCCTTGGCCGACGCGCGCATCACCCAGTCGAAGAGCGTTATCAGGCGGTTGGTGTAGCGCTGCTGGTCGATGATGTCGCTCACGAAAGAATGGATCTCGCCGTCAAGGAAAGGGTAGGCCTTGACTACGTAAGGATGGCCACCCCCGGGATACGGACTGTCGCCCCGCATGAGGATCTCGCCGCAGGATGTGAGGAAGGTATATCTCCATACGTCATCGAGTATCCACCGGGAGGGGAGGGATCTCAACCTCGGATCCACGCGCCATAGTGCGTCGTCAATTTTCAGTATCCTGGCATTGGCCGCGTCGTGCGTAAGGCGCCGCTCCCTGTGTTCCCTTTGCCATATCTCCACTATCTGCACTCTACGGCTCCCCCCGTAGCGCTGTCGGAGCAGCCGGTAGCTTCTCTCGTCGCGGCCGAATGCCGCGCACAGCGCGGAGGGGGAGAGTTCGTGGAACTGCCCGATCACCGACAAGTCGCTGCCTCTCGGATCGCGTGCCATAGGATCGAAAAATACGGATCCTGGCGACACTATGTCTGTCCAGATCCCTTGGGTGCCGTCGCGTCGGGCAACGCGTTTGCGATGTATGGCCATCCCGGAGATCAGAAATTCCTCCATAGTGCGTCCGTAGAGTTCCTGCATGCGGTTGAGCCTGTCGCGCGTCTTCCCGGTCTCATCGCGTGAGTTGAGACGCGAGGCTATGCGTTCGCGCGCCACGCCTACCACGCTTCTCACTATCCTTCTTATAAGGTTGTTCTTAAGGGGTATGTTGCCTTCGCGGAGAATGTGTTCCTCCTCGGTCATCTCCCTGCCGTCTACAGTGATGCGGTCAGTCCATTGGTCGCCGAAAGTGTATCGCATGTTGCGTCGGCGGTCGCGGCGGAAGGCTGCTGTCGCGTTCCAGCATCCGATTGCCGTCTCATAGGCTGTGCGCGCCTCCTCCGATTCGAAATTGTGATTGTCTGCCATATCTTTTTTGCGGCGAAGATAGCTCCCCGCTGCTGCCTCGCCGTTTTATTCCGCCACCGGTGACGATAATGACTGTCTGTCGGCAAGATCCGCTTGAAAAAAAGGAGGGCAGGCCTCACGGTCTGCCCTCCCGGGGTTTAAATACGAGATGTTGACTTATTCCCGTAAGTTGTAAGTTTTGCTTTAGAGATTATCTTCCGGAGACAGCACCTTCCCTGTGGGAAATCAACGTGTGCCACCGAACAGCCAGATATTCTCCGTGAAAAGGTAATTACCGGCTTCGTTCCCGGTTCCGAACGCAGCCGCCACATTTGGATTCGACACCACATCGCTGTTGCCGTAAGGGAGTCGCAGAGGCCACATGTTCTGACCTCCGACAGTGTTGTTGGGATTGAGGAGCTTGATGAATTCCTCACCTTGGGCTTTGCATCGGCGCAGGTCGTTGTAGGTGAGCACTTGTTCATCGCGTGCCTGAGATATGTATTTCTGCACCATTATCTCCTTAAGCGACGCGTTGCCGAGCGATGCCACATAGTCGGCGGCCGACATTGACAGCGATTCTCCCGACGCGGCCGTATAGTCGGCGAAGGATGCCTCTACTGCCGCCAGCAGATCGGCCGATGCATCCTGTCCCAGACGTGACTTGGCCTCGGCCATGTTGAAGTAGAGCTCGCTGAGGCTGTAGAGATGGAGCGTGGCGGCTCCATTTTCGAGCCATAGCGGGAATCCTACGCTCTCGGTCATTTTCGCATATTCCTCGTCGCCGGCCGGAGCACAGTCGATACCCGTTCCGAACATATCGACGGCATATACGTCGAGACGCGGGTCATTGCGCTCAGCCATGATGTCGGTCAGGGTCTTGCTCGCACCCACATAATACCGGCTCCACTGGAAAGCTGTCCAGGAATTGTCGCAGTCCACCCCGTTGAAGATGCTTAATTCCGCAGGCTGGAATCCGGCGGCGAGCGCGGCCTCACATTCGCTGATCACGGAGGAGAGGGCGGAGGGGTTGCGGAAAGAGGTGTTGAGTAGCAGACGGGCTTTCACGGCATGTGCCAGCGCTCCCCATTTCTTCGGATCTCCATTATATAGGAAATCCTGGGCACCCACATTGTTGACTTTCCCTGCGGCGGCCTCGTCAAGAGCGGCGATAGCCTGTTCAATCCGGGTCATAAGATCCTTATAAATCTCCTCCTGGCTGTCGATCTTTGCAGCCGGACTTATAAGCGCCTCACTGTAGGGTATGTCGCCGTGGAGGTCTGTGAGGCATTCATAGCAGAGCACCCACAGAGTCTGGCCGATGCCGAGCACGTCTTTCTGTCCGGCGTTTACCATACCTTCATCGGTTTTCTGTATGATCTGCTTTATGTTCATGAGATTCCCATAGGTTGAGTTCCAGCAGTTGTTGAAGGTAGTGCTCGCGGCAGTCTCGGAGCGCTGTCGCAATTCAGCCTTCATAAACTGATTGTTGCCTGTGCCGAAGGCCTGCTCGTTGAAGAGGGCCGTGTAGAAGGCATAGTCGCCTCCCCAGGTGGAATAGGCAGTCGAGACCACGGCATCGGTGACCTGGAACTTCGCGTCGACATTGTTTGCCGCGGGATTGCTTTCGTCGCGGTTGATGCGGTCCATGAGATCCTCTCCACACGATGTGAGCCCCAGGGCCGCGATTGCTATATATAGGAGTTTATTTGACATTTCTTTTGACTTTTATGTTGTGTTGACATATCGGGAAGACACAGTGGTCAGAATGTGATTTTCAGACCGCCGCCCACAGAGGTGGTGTTAGGCACCGAGAACCGTTCGAAATATCCGCCCATGTTGCCGTTGCCTTGCGACGATTCGGGATCGAAGTTGGGCATCTTGGCCCATACGAGCACGTTGCGTGCGAAGGCGAAGATATCGATGTCGAAGTTGCCGAGTCGGGGAAGCTGATAGTTCAGGGTCACATCGCGGAGTTTCAGGAAGCTCATGTCGTAGATGCCCGATTCAGTCACATCATAGTATGACATATAATAGTCCTGCTTGCTGACCTCGATGGTGTTCTGCTGGCCCGTGGCCTGGTCTATGCCGTCGGCTATCATCGTGCCCTCGTGATAGGGCAGCGATTCCTTGGTGGCTCCGAAATAGTTGAGGGTCATGTTGGTGCCGTGGTACATGCGTCCCCCCTTGTTCCAGCTCCAGGTGGTGTTGAGCGACAGACGCCTGTAGCGTCCTCCGAGATTTATACCCATCACAAAGTCGGGCGAGCAGTTGCCGAGATCCTGACTGTCGGCCGTGGCCTGGGGCAGACCGCCGCTAAGCAGCAGTTTCCCGGTCTTCTCATCGCGCATGAAGGCGTTGCCGTAGATGTTGGGATAGGTGTTGCCGGCCTGTGCGCGCACCTGAGGTTCCACGAAGCCACCGAGCATGATCGACTCCACTCCGGGGGCGAGTTCCACGACTTTGTTGTTGACTTTCGTGAAGTTGACACCAAGATTGAGGTCGTAGTCGCGGTGCTGCAGCACTGCTATGTTGAGGCCGATCTCATGAGAGGTGGTGCGCATCTTTCCGGCGTTGGTCATCATATACTGGTAGCCGTAGCTTCCGGCGGTGGGCACGGAGAAGATCTGGTCTGTCACGTTCTGATAGGAGAACGTATATTCCAGGCGAATGCGGGAATTGAGGAAATGCAGGTCGAAGCCGGTCTCGATGTTCTTAGTGTTCTGGGGTTTCAGTTTCGGGTCATACTGCACGTAATACGGCACATATGAGGATACTCCGTGGGTAGGGTAGGATACCGGGGTATAACCATAGAAACCGCCGCCGTAACTTGGCACATAATAGAAGTTATCGTAGTAGTCGCCGGCCTGTCCCACCTGAGCGTATGAGAGACGGATTTTACCGAAATTGAGCACGGTGTTGTCCTTAAGTGCGTCAAGTTCCGTGAAGACCCATCCGAGCGATACGGAGGGATAGAAGAATGACCGGTTGTCGCGGGGCATGGTCGAGACATAGTCGTTGCGGCCTGTCACGGTGAGGAAGAGCATGCTTCTCCAGTCGAGACTCAGGCTTCCGAAGAAACCTACGGTGCGGGTCTTGCGGTTGTATTCAGAGCTCGTGAAAGATGTGGCATTGCCGATGGTCGGCATGCCGTAGAAGTTGAAGTTTGATCCATAGTAGTCCCAACGGCGCGTGTCGTTTTGGTTTATCTCACTTCCGAGCATGGCATCTAAGATGAAGTCTCCCCATTGTGCGCTGAAGTTGGCGGTCAGCAGGTTGTTGAATACTGTCCGGCTGAGGCCATAGTTCTCAATGTCGCCGTTCTTGAGGGATGTGGTGGAGCCTACCTCGTGCACGTCGCTGTAGTTGGATGTGTAGGAGTCGACTCCGGCTTGTTCGCGGAACCAGAGCTGATAATTATCTCCCCAGTCGATGGCGGGATGGTATTCCACGTATGCGTTGCCGAAGAACCGGCTCGTGTGCTGCAGATATTCGTTGTTGTCGGCCCACCAGTAGGGGTTGACGAAGCTTGTCGAGCGGAAGAGCACCTGTTCCCAGGGTTTGCCGGGCACGTGATTCGGTATCCCTTTCAGGTCATATTCGGAGGGCGCGGAGTAGACCACATTCATGATTCCGTCGTTGGCTCCCGGTGCCGAGGTGATCTTTGTGGAGGAATAGTTGCCGGAGAATCCGGTTTTCCATTCGTTGTTGATGGTCCAGTCGATAAGTCCGCGTGCGCTCCAGCGGTTCATGCCGGTAGAAGGGATTATGCCTTTCTGATATGAATTGTTTACACCGAAAGAATAATTGGCGCGGTCTGTCTTCTGCGATATGCTGAGATTTGTGTTCTCAGTGAAACCTGTGTTGAAGAAATCCCCGACATTGTCATAGATCTGAGGAGTGGTCCAACCATCGAGACCTGCGGCTTCGCGCTTGGGGTTGTAATACATTCCTGAATGACCTTGCGAGTTGCCACCGTAGGTGGGATCATCGGGCAGGTTGACGATTTTCGGTCCCCATGACATGGAGCTGCCGGGATTGTAGGCGCTCACACCGTTTCCCTGGGCATACACGTCCTGGCGTTTGAACTTGCGCGACACGAACTCGCCTGAGAGATTGGTCGATATGGTGATCGTGGGGCGGTTGGAGTTGAGTCGTCCGCGTTTTGTCGTGATCACGATCACGCCGTTGGATGCGCGGATGCCATATAGCGCGGATGCTGCCTGTCCCTTGAGCACGTTGATGCTCTCAATGTCATCGGGATTTATGTCGATCGAGCGGTCGGCTATGTTGGCTCCGGTCACAGAGTTGCCCGTGCTGAAGTCGGGTGTCGACTCGATAGGCATACCGTCGACCACATATAGGGGTTGGTTGTTTCCGTCGAACGAGCGGGCGCCGCGGATCACGATCTGGCTCGATGAACCGGGAGCTCCCGACGATGGACGGATGTCGACGCCTGTGAGCTTACCCTGCATGGCTGATGCCAGTGATGTCGTTCCGTCGGTGTTAAGGTCTTCGGCCTTGAGATCCTGCACGGCGTAGCCAAGGCCTTTGCGGTCTTTCTTGACGCCGAAAGCGGTCACCACGACTTCGTCGAGGGTGTTGTCGGCACTGCTTAGGAGAATAGTCATCGGCGTTGCTGACACATCGACCAGGCGCGTGATCATGCCCACATATGAGACGTTGATTTTTTTCACGCTTGAGGCAATCGCCAGTGAGAAACGTCCGTCGACATCGGTCACTGTGCCCTGGCCGCCATTTGCGGGAAGGATGGTGGCGCCTATCAGCGGTTCGTTGTCGCCGGCGTAAAGCACCACGCCGGTGATTGTGCGTGTCTGCTGCGCCGAGGCGCCGATGCAGACTGCAACGAGTACGACAAGAAAAAGAAACAGCTTTTTCATATTCATCATTAATTAAACTTGGTAAACATTCTTTAATACCTTAAAAATTCACTTACATAGTCCATGTTATAAAGTATGCCGTCATTCATGCACAATAACTTGTGGCCAAGTTATT
>PPYF01602932.1_pt1 | contig 29822 bp, 31 predicted proteins | sample 1559871 | NCBI WGS metagenome assembly PPYF01 (sample SAMN08240021, study PRJNA423297) | Human gut metagenome, whole genome shotgun sequencing project.
AAAGGATTAACCTCTTAGGGACAGAGAAAATAATAAAAACTTGGAAAGGAGGTAATTCTCATGTCAAATATGAATAGAACAGGACAGACAGCCCTTTATGAGCGTTTAAGTCGTGATGATGAAATGCAAGGAGAAAGCAATTCCATCACAAATCAGAAGCAGCTACTTGAAAATTATGCTAAAAGAAATGGCTTTGTAAATATCTATCACTATACCGATGATGGAGTGAGTGGAACAACCTTTGATAGAGATGGATTTCAAAAGATGATAAAAGCAGTAGAAGAAAACAAAATTTCTACTGTGATAGTAAAAGATATGAGTAGGTTTGGCAGAGATTACCTCAAAGTAGGTTTTTATACCGAAATACTTTTCAAAGAAAAGGGAGTAAGGTTTATTGCTATCAATAACGGAATAGATAGTGAGAAACAAGCAGAAAGCGACTTTACACCATTTCTAAACATTATGAACGAATGGTATGCAAGGGATACCTCAAGAAAAATACAATCCATATTTAGAGCAAGAATGGAAGAGGGTAAAAGAGTATCACCAAGCGTTCCATACGGCTATTACAGAAACCCTAAGAACAAACAGGAGCTACTTGTCGATAAAGAGAGTTCAAAGGTCGTAAAACGCATTTACAGGCTTGTTATAGAGGGATATGGAGTAACACAGATAGCAGAGATACTAACCAAAGATAAAGTCCTTATTCCGTCAGCCTATGCAGAAATACACTATCCTGAAAATAACCACAGTTCCAAGAAAAGAGGAATAGACGATCCATATTTTTGGACACCGACCACGGTTGGCTATATTTTGGAAAAAAGAGAATACATGGGACACACTGTTCTTGGTAAAACAATATGTATTGATTACAAGACAAAAAAACGCAGAAAGGCGAGAGAAGATGAACTTATTATCTTCAAGAGCACTCATGAAGCCATCATTGATGAAGAAACATGGAATAATGCTCAAAGGTTAAGAAAAACAGTGAGAAGAAGTCCTAAGTATGGCACAACATCAAACCCACTCACAGGACTTTTAATCTGTGCAGATTGTGGAGGAAAATTAAGTTACAGAGAGCCGGCAGAACATAAAGAAAAGAAATATGATTGTGATTATTGCTTTGTATGTCAACATTACAGACACAGAAAAGGAACTTGCAGTATTCACTATATCAAACTAAAAACAGTGAATGAAATTCTTCTAAAATCAATCAAAGAAATAACCAATTTTGCAAAAGAAGAAAAGCAAGAGTTTCTAAAAGTGATGAATAAGTTATCTGATGAAAAAAGAGAAGAAAAGTATCAAGGAGATAAAGAGAAATTAGAAAAACTATCATCAAGAAATGCAGAACTAACAACCCTTATTACAAAACTATATGAAGACCATGCACTTGGAAAAATTCCTGTAAAACACTTTGATAGATTATTTAATGTTTATGATACTGAGCAACAAGATTTAGAAAAACAAATACAGTATTTTGAGCAAGAAATAGAAAGCTATCATCAGAGAAAAATTGACACAGATAAGTTCCTGAAAATGATAGAGAAATATACAGACATTGAGGAATTGACGGTACCAATGATAAATGAGTATATAGAAAAAGTTGTAGTCCATGAAGCCACAGGGGGAAGAAAAAGCAAGGACAGAAAACAACAAGTTGATGTATACTTTAACTTTATAGGGAATTGTCAAATTCCACAGTAAGAGAAAGGCTATTTATCTAAAAAAGGTATTTAGCCTTTTTCGATGTAAAGATATTAAAACGGAGGAAATGATAATGAAAGAATTAGATAATGTAATCAGCCAATTAGAAAAAGAAACTAAGAAAAAAGAACAGGCAGAAAATAAAATCAAGCAATTAAGACAGAAGAAATCTCATCTTAAAAGAAAGGCAGATACAAAAAGAAAAGTAGAAAAAGGTGGAGTATTTGAAAAGTTTGAAAGACAGATAACAGGTGCAGAAGAAAGTACCGATAATGATTTAATCTATGCCTTTTTAGATTATGTACTTTCAGATAACAGATATAGAGAAAAATTAAAAGAATTAACTGAGAAACATTTAAACGAAAAGGGAATATCTTTAGAAGAAACTTCAAATACTGAAAATGAAAACAATGGGATAGAGGATGAAGAATCCCAAAAAGACTTAGAAGAATTTGAAGATGGGATATAAGCAATCGGAAAAATTAAATAAGAAAATTAGAGCATAGCAGAGTGAAATCATTTTAACACTTTGCTTTTTTGTTGATTTGAAAAATCTACAAAAAACAAAGTCCACAGGGGTTAAGGGGGAGTAGCCCCCTTGAACAAATAAAAATGCTTTAGCGTTTTTGTTTCCTTAGCGGAGCGTATAGCTTTCTGCAAGAACGCAAAGCACCGAATGTAGTCGGTGTATCTTTGCGCCCTTTGAAAAAGGGAGCGAAGATACTTCCGACATATAGAGATAAGAAAACATCTAAATAGAATATCAAAAGAAAGTAAATGAGCAGATGGGAAGAAGAAAGAAAAATAACCTATCTGCTTTTTATGTGTCTAAAAACAATTTACTGAATGTGAAAAAGGAAAGGAGCATACCATAAATGGAAGCAAAAAGTTTGCATACCCATGTAGATATAGTTACAAGGTCAAAAGGAGCAAGCGTAATTGCGAAAGCTGCATATAACGCAAGAGATAAATTGAATGATGAACACTATGGAAAAGTTCATGACTATTCTAAAAAAGAAGACCTTGTATTTTCAAAAATATTTCTGCCGGAACATATCTCAAAAGAGTTTTCTGATAGAGAATACCTATGGAATAGTGTAGAGAAAATAGAGAAAAGTAAAAACTCACAGCTTGCAAGAAATTTACTTTTTACACTTCCAAGAGAATTAAATGAAGAAGATAGGATAAAGCTAATCAGTGAGTTTATAGAAGAAAATTTTACTTCTAAAGGAATGATAGCAGACTGCAATATCCATAATCCTTTGGCAAGTGATAATGAAGAACAACCACACGCACATATCTTACTTACCCTTAGAGAAATTGACAAACAGGGGAAATGGAAACCCAAATGCAGAAAAGAATATATCCTTGATGAAAACGGAGAAAAGATAAAACTTAAAAGTGGAAACTATAAATCAAGAAAAGTAAATCTAAATGATTGGAACGAACCTGACAAAGCAAAAGAATGGAGAGAAAATTTTTCTAAAAAGGCAAATGAATACTTAGAGAAAAATGGTATCGTCAAAAGAATAGATCCACGCACCTTTGAAGACCAAGGAAGAGAAGAACTTCCACAAATACATTTAGGAACAGCAAGCTATCAGATGGAGAAAAAAGGAATTAAAACCGAAAGAGGAAATCACAACCGAAAGATTATAGCTTTTAATTTGGAGTTTAAGAAATTAAAAGAAGAACTATCAAAACTTACTTTTTGGATAGGATCATTAGTTGGAAAACTTCAATCCAAGTATGATGAATATAAGCAAGAGAAAAAAGACGAACTGGAGAACAAAGCAGAACTCTTTAATCTCTATGAATACATTTCTATCTATCACGACTTACAGGGAGAAAAAGCAAAAGAATTAAAGCCTTATGCAAGCAATAAAAAGATGGCTGCTGACCTTAGAAGATTTTCAAAAGCAATCTATTATCTTAGAGATAATAAGCTACAAACCATAGCAGACTTGCAAGAAAAAATAGGCACTCTTCAATCAGAAAATAAGAACATCCATCAAGAAGTTAAAGTTAAAAGCAAAAGAATAGAAAACTTAAATAAGTGTTTTACTTATGCAGATATTATCAAAGACAACAAGGCAACCTACGATGAATGGAACAATAAAACTCTATTCAAAGATAGCTTTTACAATTCCCATAAAGAGGAAATAGACAAATACAAAAGAGCAAGGGCAATCCTTGAAAAAATAACAGGCTCATCTGCGATTAAGAGCAAAGATTGGCAAAAAGAAATGAAAAGCCTTGAAGATGAAATTACTAAGCTAAATAAACAATCTCAAGCTATCAAAGAAGAATACGAAAATATTAACCATATCAAATATGCGGTAAAGATAGTCAATGATGATTATGGAATAGACCTATCCATTGAGATAGACAAGGCAATCAAGCGAGGAGAAAAGCCAAGTGTAATTGCACAGATTAAAAAGTACCAAGAGCAACAGGAGAAATACGAAAAGAAAAAAGAGAGAACAAAAGATAATTATAGGAAATCGGAAAGGTAAGATGTTTTAACTTTATTAGGGGACTTTCAAGCACCGTAGGAAGCTGATATAGAAAAAATGCTTAAAAAATGATATAATGTTAAAATAGATAAATACATTTTAAAGCAGTCCAGTAAATTATTTTTGAATAAATTATATAATGCACATGAATAGGGGTACTGATGTGAAGAAGAAACTAAAACCGTTAGTTGATTATATAATCTTAGTTTTATATTCAATTTGTATGTATATTTTATGGAAACTTTGTAAGTTAGGAGGAACACATTATTGGCTTAGAATGATGTTGCCTTTTGTGATTTTACTGATTATCTTACTGTTAGTCAGATTAATATTAAGACATAGATGGTATCGAGCAAGTTATTTTAAATTCTATTTGGTTTTATTTGTTGCGATAAGTCTAGTGTTTGGAGGAATGATAGTACATACAGCAATTCCTTATAATGGAGCTTTATCTTGGAAAATTGATGATTTTTTGAATCATAAAAAGATAAATTTCACTCATAATAATATTTATAAAAATGGTATTAATGGAGTGATAGACGATGTAGGAGAAAAAATTTCTTTGCCAGAAAAACTTTATGTATCCGATGATTTCTATATTGAATTCACAGAAGACGGAACAATTACAAATGTAGAAACAATGCTATATGGAGAAAACGACAAGGGACAGTTGAAAGGCTTTTTGCTTTCTTATGATTATAAAAAAGATAATAGAATCAATGTATGGCTTAATGAAGGTGAAGGTCTTAGTATTAATCCGGATAAGTTGCTAAATCCTTTTTTTGCAATTCTTAAGCAATCCTCTTATAAAGAACAAGTTCATAGTTGGAATTTGGTAAAACAGGATCAAACATACGCCTTTTTATATTCAGGAAAGCAAACGGTTAATTCAGAAGATGGACTCTTTATACTAGATGGAGATGCAGATGGTGATGGAAAATATAATTCAGGATTATCGACTTCTAAATTAGCAAGCGGAGGAGAATTTAATGGGTATAAGGCGTCTCTTTATATAAAAAATAACAAAGACATATCTTCTGTTAGTTATCTTATGGAGCCGCAATATATATCACCGGAAATGCTTGAAAATAGGCATAACAGCAAAATGCTTGAAGATGCAAAGAGTTCAAAAAGCTGGATTACAGATGATAATAATGGTACGGTATACACCTTTACTCTTGATAATAAAAAAGTAGGATATAGGCTTAAAGTTGTGGATGCTGCGGCTGGTTCAAGGTTCTATGCATTAGAAAAAACAATAGATGGTGGGAATAATTGGAAAATGATTAATGAGAACCCTTTTATGGATAACGCAGGTGTAGCAGAAGGAATAATATTCTTTTCAAATGATTTTGGTTTTATTGGAATTCAGGGGGCATCCGGAGAATACTCTCAAATATATAACACAAAAGATGGAGGACTTACTTTTAGTGAGGTTAATTTACCTATGGATAAGGTGACTGATATACCAAAAGAGGGAAAAGAAATTGGACTAAAATTGGATGATTATAAGTATTTTTCTATGCCTGAAAGTAAGGGGAATAAATTATATATTACTGTTACAGTAGGAGAGTATGAATCCAATGGGATTCAATTTTATTCTGAAGATGATGGAGAAAATTGGAATATTTTAACGAAATAAAAAATTTGAACTTGAGAATGATTTAGGTAGAATAAATGAAAAAATTTCTTTTTATTACTATGCTGGTTTGTTTTGTTGTAATAGACGGCTATACTGCTTTATTAGTTTTAGGTGATTTGATAATACCTACAACTACAATAGAAGTTACCAATCAAAGCGAGGATATTGTTGCAAAGGTAAAAGAGCAATTTAACATTAATTATGAGATAAAGAAAATTGAATATAGCCGAGGTTTTCCAGATGGATATGAATTAGAAATATATGATTCTGTAGGAGCTAAAGAACATTTTTTTGAAGATTATGGATTTGAAGATAGTGAAATAGATGCTTACTTTCAGAAATTAAATATAGACACACCTAAATATTTGAAAGTTTTAATAATAGAAATCATTCTTGAATTTCTTCTAATTATAGCAATAATTAGAAGAAATAAAATCAAGCAAATAAATCACAATAGGATAAATAGATATTAATGCTTATTTGTGAAGAAAGAGGTTTATTATTATGCCTTTAATCAGAAAGATAACAGTAATAATTATGATATTGTTGATTGTGGGATCTATTACATCTTGTAAATCTGAAAATTTTGAAGTTGAGCCACTTAATGTAAAAATAATTGATGATACTAATCCTGCCTTTAATTTTTCGGTTGCCAAATATGTTGAGCAATATAACAAGTATTATGAGAAAGATTATGGAAAAAAATATTTAATTCCAACTCCAGATAAAGAGGTTGATTCATATGGGTTCAAGGAGGATGAGAAACTTTTTTCTCTCCCTGAATTAGGAATATCATCAAAAGGTAGTGGCAATGAGGTAAGGCAGGTTACGATTACATTTGACTGGCACAGTTATTCTGATACATTATATAAAAAACATGAAAAGATGTCTTTTTACGCACTTAAAGTAGTATTGCCAGATATGAAAGATGACGAAATTAAAGAAATTTACTCTAAAGCTATGGATATCGGATATAATAATCCTAGAGATAAATATTACGACCAAAATGAAGCACCATATGCGTTGTTTTATAGAGGAAATGTTGGAATATATACATATTTCTCATTGGGTCAAAGCCAGTTTTTTTGTATTATACCGGTAACAAAAAATACACTTGAAGAGTATTCAAATAAAGATGTTAAGTTATTTGAAGTTAAAAAGTAAATGATTACAAGTGTTAAAATATTGTGATGGAATTCTACTAAAATATAAGAATAGCTAAATCTAAATTTGTTAAACTAACAATATAATAAAAAATTAAAACAGGAACAGTAAATCAAGAAGGTTTACTGTTTTTTCTTTGCCCAAAAGATGGAAAGGAGGACTTATGGAAGAAGAAAAAAGAGGAACAAAAGCACCGCCTAACAAACAGTTAATTATGGATATTGGAAAGACAAAATATACTGTAAACCTACATTTCAAGCAAGGCACAGGGGAAACATACAAGGATAAAATACTAAAGCTAATCAAGCGAGAAACAGAGAAGATATAAATTTGTCAAAGAAATTTTGTTTATATCCTTGACAAATCTTCCCAAAAGGAACGATAGTCCTTGAGTGTGGCAAGATGCTTGAGGATAATGGCTATGAGATTAAAATCTTAAATACCATTAACTTCAAAAAGTCCATGAAATACAATCCCTTTGCCTATATCCGTTCTGAGAAAGACATTCTGAAATTGGTGCAGACAATCATAGCAAATACGAAAGGAGAGGGCGAAAAAGCAGGTGAAGATTTTTGGGTCAAAGCCGAAAAACTCTACTACACAGCCCTTATTGGCTACATCTTCTATGAAGCTCCAAGAGAAGAAAAGAACTTTGCAACACTTCTCGATATGATAGACGCTTCAGAAGTTAGAGAAGATGATGAAACCTATATGAATCCGATAGACAGACTCTTTGAAGCACTGGAAAAGAAAGAGCCTACACACTTTGCAGTGAAGCAATATAAAAAGTACAAATTGGCTGCTGGAAAAACGGCAAAATCTATTCTTATCTCTTGTGGTGCAAGGCTTGCTCCATTTGATATTAGGGAACTTAGGGACTTGATGAGTGAAGATGAACTTGAGCTTGATACACTCGGAGATAGAAAAACGGCACTCTTTGTTATTATCTCTGATACTGATGATACCTTTAACTTTGTAGTATCCATTATGTACTCACAACTTTTTAATCTCTTATGTGATAAGGCAGATGATGTATATGGCGGACGATTACCTGTCCATGTGAGATGCTTGCTTGATGAATTTGCAAACATTGGTTTAATACCTAAGTTTGAGAAGTTAATTGCAACAATCCGTTCCAGAGAAATATCAGCAAGTATCATACTTCAAGCACAATCTCAGCTAAAGGCAATCTATAAGGATAACGCTGATACAATCGTAGGTAACTGTGATAGTACCTTGTTTCTTGGTGGCAAGGAAAAGACCACATTAAAGGAACTTTCTGAAACACTGGGAAAAGAAACGATAGATTTATATAACACATCGGAAACAAGGAGTAATCAAAAGAGCTTTGGACTTAATTACCAAAAGACAGGTAAGGAGCTTATGAGCCAAGATGAGATTACTGTAATGGATGGTGGTAAATGTATCTTTCAGCTTAGAGGTGTCAGACCTTTTCTTTCAGATAAATACGATGTTACAAAGCACAATAATTATAAGCTCCTAGAAGATTATGATAAGAAAAATATCTTTAATATTGAAGACTATATCAAGAGAAAAGGTAAAGCCAAGCTTAATAAAAATACTTCAATTATAAGGCTTTAGCAGTTATTTTTACACTGTATGGGTATATTTGATATAATGATACATATACATTTTAAAATATTAGATAATATATCCTGAGGAGGTAAAACTGTGCTAGAAAACTTAAAGCTACTAAAAAAGGATATGGAAAGGCTTGATTGGACAATATGTAGTTTTATTTTTAACTACAAGGACATTGAGTATATCGTTTTAGTAAAAAGATTTGTTGAAAATGAACCAAGGAAAAATAAATATGCCCTGGTAAAATTACATTTTATGAGATCAAATGATTTGTCAAATGATTTGGTTTGTGAAGCAAATAGTCATAGTTTATTAGTAGATACAAGAACTATGAGAGAATACTTTGAAATAGAATATGCAGAAAATTTAGGTGACATATTAAGCCAGTTTACTGATTATTTTGGACGTTATATTCCTATTAGTGTTCCAAACCATATTTCTGAAATAGAAAAAATATCTATGGTAAATTCATTAAGTATAAGTGATGCAGAAGATCCAAGAAAGATATATTGTAGGAATGTAAAGAGAAATCCAGAGGGGCAAAAAAGAAGCATGTTTAATGCAGATAAAGCAAAGTTTTTAAGAAAATCATTGTTTGAGCATTTTAAGGATGATAAAAGTGTAAGCTTTTGTTTTTCGATATATCCAGAAAAGGAAAATGATGATGCAGAAATATTGAAGAAATTTGCAATAAATAATTGATTATAATCTAGTTGATATAGCGACATAATAACATGATTTATTATTTTATATTTTGTGAAAGGAGTGTTTGTAATTGTATTATCAAGTTTTAGTTGAAATTAAAGAAAAGATTGGCAAGTCAAATCAAAATAAAGAAATTACAGTTTTAGATGTGGAATCAAGGGATGAGGTGTTAAATGATATAGTCATTCCATATCTTAACAATGAGGAATTTGTTTTTAATGGTTATATGTTAAATAAACGAGAAATAAATAGGCTGAAGGTAATGACAACGGAGCAAACAGTTAGGTCGTTATCTCAATATGAAAATGATAATATGCCACAGGGACTTATAATGTATGTGTCACCGAATGACATACTTACATATGATAAATATATAACTGACGTAACCAAAGAATTACTTGATGAAGGTAAGAAAACACAACATACAATATTGGATAGGCATAAAGATGAAATAATAGGAAAAGATAAAAATAAAGTGTTTATTGTTCATGGAAGAGATAATGAAACTAAGCAAGAAGTTGCACGTTTCATAGAAAAGATGGGCTTTGAACCAATCATATTACACGAACAGTCGAGTTCGGGTATGACTATCATTGAAAAAATAGAAAAATACACAAATGTTGGTTTTGGAATTGTACTATATACTCCGTGTGATAAAGGTTACGAAAAAGATAGTCCTAAGGAGATAAAGAGTAGAGCAAGACAGAACGTGGTTTTTGAACATGGATTTTTAATTTCTAAATTGGGAAGAAATAATGTATGTGCTTTAGTAAAAGATGACATTGAAAAACCGAATGATATATCAGGGGTTGTTTATATAACTTTTGATAGTAATGGCGGGTGGAAAATACCACTTGCAAAAGAAATGAAAAGTTCTGGATATGAAGTGGATTTCAATTTGTTTATGTAATTATAGTAATGTTTTAAGCAGTAAGTCTAAAAGATAGATTTGCTGCTTTTTTATTCAAAATCAGGAGGCAAGATGATAAGGATCAGAAGTCCCACTAAGAAAAAACTAAATAGAAAGAGTATCAGCGATTGGAAAAGTAATACTTCTGGTCGCTTTTTTTATTGAAATGAAAAGGAGAAATTTTTAATGAAGCAGGAAATGATTAACATCAACGCCAACTTATTGGCAGAGCCTACTTTCTCAAACTTTGAAAAAGACGGAGAAACGGTAGAAGTTGCAAACTTCACGCTTGTAAAAAAGTACGGTAAAGGCAAGGAGTACATCAACTGTGCAGCCTATGGAGAAAAGACAGAAATAGCAAAAGCCTTTGAGAAAGGCGATTTAATTCATATCTTTGGTTACTTTAAGAAGCGTGAAAAAGAGGGAAAGACTTACAAAAACTTTGTAGTGAAGTCATATAACAAGATTGAAAAGAAAGAAGAAAACGAGGAGGAATAACTTATGGCATTTTTTACACAGGCAGTTAATGTATTAAAGATTTTGGTTATGGCAGTAGGTGCAGGACTTGGAGCATGGGGCGTTATCAACTTGATGGAAGGATATGGTAATGACAATCCCGGTGCTAAGAGCCAAGGTATTAAGCAGCTTATGGCTGGAGGAGGTATCGTTCTTATCGGACTTAAGCTCATTCCACTACTTGCGGGTGTACTCAATTAAGAAGAAAAGGAGAGCTTAGATGTTTGGAATATTCGACAAGATAGAAGAATTCTTTAAGGAACTTCTACTGGGCGGTATCCAAGCAAACTTAGAGTCCATGTTTCTTGACATCAACGACAAAGTTGGTGCGGTTGCAACAGATGTAGGTAAAACGCCTATGGGGTGGAACGGAGATGTATTTGCCTTTATCAAAAGCATTAACGATTCCGTTATCATTCCAATAGCGGGACTAATCATCACAGCAGTTCTTTGTATTGAGCTTATCAATATGGTAATGCAAAAGAACAATATGCACGATACAGATACCTTTGAATTTTTCAAGTACATCATCAAGATGTGGATTGCTGTATGGTTAGTATCCCATGCCTTTGAGTTTTCGATGGCGGTTTTTGATGTGGCACAGCACATGGTAAATAAGGCGGCAGGGGTTATAAACACCTCTGCTACCGTTTCCGGAGATCAGATAGTGGCAATGATGGATACCCTAAAAGAAAAGGGGCTTGGAGAACTTGTCATGATTCTCTTTGAAACCTCACTCATCAAGGTTGCTATACAGGTAATATCCGTTGTGATTATGCTTGTAGTTTACGGAAGAATGTTTGAGATTTATGTTTACTCATCGGTTTCAGCTATTCCTTTTGCCACAATGGGAAACAAGGAGTGGGGACAGATTGGAACAAACTACATCAAAGGACTATTTGCACTTGGACTACAAGGACTCTTTTTAATGGTTTGTCTTGGAATTTACGCAGTTTTAGTTAAGACGATTAAGATAACAGATATACACACAAGTATAATGACGATACTTGGCTATGCGGTTTTGCTGGGGTTAATGATGCTAAAGAGCGGAACACTGGCCAAAAGCGTATTAAATGCACACTAAAAGAAAGATGATTTTTGCTTAATGCAGGAAAGATATAACAAAAGTACGAATGAACAGATAGAGAGTATTCAGGAAGAAATCGGCTCTGTATATGAACACTTTGAGGAGCTGTCAAAGGGTAAAGAAGATGGGAGGTAAGATATGGCATATGTACCAATCCCTAAAGACTTAAATAGGGTAAAGACAAAGGTTGCTTTTAACCTAACGAAAAGGCAGCTCATAGGCTTCATACTTGCAGGACTGGTTGGAATACCAGTCTATTTATTTATGAGGAAGTTTGTGCCAAATGACATAGCTGTCATATTCCTTATCGTATCCACGCTTCCTATCTTTTTTATCACACTATTTGAAAAGGACGGACTGACCTTTGAGAAATATTTTAAGCACATCTACTTTCATAAGTTTTATCAGCCAAAAAAGAGAGTGAGAAAGGAGGTTTACCTTGAACAAGAAAAGAAAAATTCAGCAAATAAAACTCATGCAAAACGAAAAGGCATTGAGAAGTCAAAAGCGGAACTTAAAGAAAAGTAATGGCAAGTCAAAAGAAGATAAGGGAGGAATCCTTGACCTTATCTTTAAGAAAGAACCGAAAAGATATACGGTAGAAGATACCATTCCCTATCTAAGGCTTTTAAAAAGCGGAATATGCCAGCTTGATGAAAGACACTTCAGTAAAAGTATAGCCTTTCAGGACATTAACTATCAGCTTGCCTTAGATGAAGATAGGGACTTGATTTTTAATCAGTTTGCCAACTTTCTAAATTCCTTTGATCCGAGCATCAGCATTGAGTTTTCATATATCAATCAGCTCGGACGAAACGAAGAAATGAAGTCGGCAATTCAGATACCGGATAAAAAGGACGGTTTCGACGATATACGCTTTGAATTTAGAGAGATGCTTAAAAGCCAGATTGTAAAGGGAAATAACGGACTTAAAAAATCAAAGTATGTAACCTTTACAGTGGAAGCGGATAATTTAGAGCAGGCAACATCAAAACTTGAAAGACTGGAGATAGATATATTATCTAATCTAAAGAGCATGGGTGTGAGAGCAGAAAGCCTAAACGGAGAAGAAAGGCTAAAAATACTTCATGATGTTTTAAATCCGAATAAGACCTTTGAATTTTCCTACAAAGACCTAAAGAAAAGGGAAAGCACAAAGACATATATTGTGCCTGATGAGTTTAACTTTACACCGAGTAGATACTTTAAGTTCGGCAAATTCATCGGAGCAACAAGTCATTTTCAAATCCTTGCCAGTGAGCTTTCAGATAGGATGTTATCCGAGTTTTTGGATATTGACGATAACATCAATATTTCCTTTCATATTAGGGCAATCGACCAATCGGAAGCCATTAAGATGGTAAAACGAAAAAACACCGATATTGATAAGATGAGGATTGAAGAAAATAAGAAGGCGGTAAGAAGCGGTTATGATATGGACATTCTTCCATCAGACTTAATTACCTATGGTGAGGATGTAAAGAGCCTCTTAAAAGACTTGCAGACAAGAGATGAGCGAATGTTTGTGGTAAGTATCGTCTTTATGAACTTTGCAAGGACAGTGCAAAAGCTCGATAACACAATTGCTCAAATAAGCTCCATTGCAAATAAGCATAACTGTAAGCTGAAAAGACTTGACCATTCTCAGGAACAAGGTTTAGTGAGCGTGCTGCCTCTTGGTGTAAATAAGATTGAGATAGATAGAGGACTGACAAGCTCATCAACGGCAGTATTTATGCCATTTACCACAGAGGAGCTTTTTATCAATTCAAGTAATAGTCTTTACTACGGACTAAATGCCCTAAGCCATAACCTGATTATGGCAGATAGAAAGAAATTAAAGAACCCAAACGGTCTAATCCTCGGAACTCCGGGCAGTGGTAAGTCCTTTAGTGCCAAAAGAGAAATGGCAAATGCGATTTTAGTAACAGATGATGATGTGATTATCTGCGATCCGGAAGGAGAATATGGAAACCTCGTAAGGCAGTTTAAGGGAGAAGTCATTAAGGTCAGCAGTAAGTCGAAGGATTACCTGAATCCTCTTGATATAAACATGAACTACGGTGATGGGGAGGCACCGCTGAAAGACAAGGCAAACTTTATCATGAGTATGCTTGAGCTTGTAGTAGGTGGCAGTGGTCTTACGGCAGAAGAAAAGTCTGTTATTGATAGGTGCCTTCCTAAGATTTATGAAAAGTATTTTGAAAACCCAGAGCCTTATAATATGCCAATACTCCAAGATCTATACGATATGTTAAAAGGACAGGAAGAAAAGGTTGGTAAGAAGCTGGCAACAGAGATGGAAATCTATGTATCAGGTTCTCTTAATGTCTTTAATCACAGGTCAAATGTGGATTTGAATAAGAAGCTCCTTTGCTTTGATATTAAAGAACTTGGAAGTCAGTTAAAGAAAATAGGAATGCTTGTTATTCAGGATCAGGTGTGGAATAAGGTGTCACAAAACAGAGGAAACAAGGCTACAAGGTACTATATCGACGAGTTCCATTTGCTTTTAAAAGATGAGCAGACAGCATCCTATTCCGTAGAGATTTGGAAGAGATTTCGTAAATGGGGAGGTATTCCAACAGGTATTACGCAGAATGTCAAAGACCTACTTATGAGTAAGGAGATAGAAAATATTTTTGACAATACAGACTTTGTCTTAATGCTTAATCAAGCATCAGGAGATAGAGAGATACTTGCAAGAAAACTTAAAATCTCACTTCCACAGCTCAGATATGTTACTAATTCAAATGAAGGTGAGGGACTACTTTTCTTTGGAAATACCATTGTGCCTTTCATTGATAAGTTTCCGAAAGATACAATTTTATATCAGAAGATGACTACCAAGCCGGAAGAAGTGAGGTAGCCTATGGGAAAGAAGCTGAAAAAGGATTTTAAGGAAAGGCATAAGGCAAGCCTTGAAAGAGAAATTCTCCATAGTGAAACTGGCATTACACCTGAAGAAACTAAACTAAAGCATAACGATGATTATAGGGGGAAGATAGTCCACGATAAAGATAGATTTCAGGATAAAGTTCATAAAAAGACAAGTAAGATAAATGACGATGATAATCCTTTAGGAAAAGACCTTGATAATGATGGGATTATAGACAGATACGACAATGACTTTAGGGATAGCGATTATTTTGAGTCAACCTATGATGTCGAGGATAATCTTCATCATAAAGCAGAAAATACAAATAGCTTCTCAAAAAGCCAAAAAGCTCAAAAGAAAAATTATAAGAGAAAAAACTATACCGAAAGCCTTTATACAAGGAAAAAGGATGATGTGTTAAAGGAGAATAAGCCTGAAGATAAAAAAACTGGAAAAGATACTGCAAGCAAAAAAGTTCATAGCAGTATTTATAAAGAGCAGAAGAAAAAGCTAAAGAAAGATATGGTAAAAGTATCTGCACTTTCTAGACTTGCCAAAGGAAGTGAAACTGTAAGAGATTACTTGTCTCATGGAAGTGATGAAAATCAAGGAGTGGAAGTAGGAGAAAAGACAGCAGATACAAGCTCCAAGCTCATTCATGGCATAAAGAAGTATTCTGATAAGAAAAGAGCTAAAAGAGGCTATAACCTTACAAATAAGGACTATAAAATCAGAAAGCGTAAGTCAAAGTTGGGATTTCGTGATGCCAAAATGGAACTGAAAAAGACGGATGAGTATAAAAGAGCAAGTGCATATAAAAGATTTCAAAAGAAAAATCAGGTAAAGGCAGCAATTTCTCGTGAGAATAAGTCAAGGCTTAGAGATCGAATTAAAGAGGGACTTATTGGAACACTGAAAAGCTCAAAGGATATGATTATCCGAAAAGCAAAAGGACTAATGCTTATTTTCATAGGTATCATTATCTTAGGGACTTTTGTGATTAACTTTGCAGGAACGGGAATGACAGGCTTTATGAATTCTACAAGCTCTGTGCTTACAACAAGCTATTTATCAAAGCCAAATGTCCTAAGTGAAATCAATCAGAAATTTTCAGATATGGAGGGTGAGCTTCAAAGTGAAGTTGACCATGTGAAAGAAAATTATCCTGGATATGATGAATATATCTTAAATAATACAGAATACATCGGTCATAATGTCCATGAGCTTTTATCCTACATTACATCAAGGTGCGGAGAGGTAAAGAGTGTATCGGAAGTAGAATCCATATTAAAAGAATTATTTGATTCCATGTATGACCTTGAGTATAGGGAAGAAATTGAAATCAGATACAGGACGGTGACAAAAACCTATACCGATGAAGATGGCAATGAATATACCGAAAGCCACGAAGAACCTTATGGGTATAAAAAACTCATCGTAACGCTTCATAAAAAAGAGATGGACAGCATTATCCGAAAGGTCTTTGTAAATTATCCCGATAATCTAAAGCACTATGAAGCCTTGTTCCTTGCACAAGGCAATATGGGAGAAGCCTTTGGTAATTCTGACCTTATCAGTGCAAATGGAGGTATCGGCGGTGGAAAAGAGTATGAGGCATCTACGGAAGTACAAAAGAAGATTGTTAATGCTGCATACATTACGCCATCTCCGGGTGCAGGCTGGTGTGCCATGTGGGTATCACAGGTCTATCAAAATGCAGGACTTGGATATATAGGCGGGAATGCCTGTGATATGTACCGAAACTATACCTTTACATCAGACAGATCAAAGCTCAAGGTCGGAATGCTTGTGGCAGTCGAAAGCAGCAGTAGCGGAAGCAGTGCAGGGCTTACCTATGGTCATGTAGGTATTTACATTGGAGATGGAAAAGTGATTGATAACATCGGTCGAATAAGAGTAACTACCTTAGATGATTGGATAGCAACATTTTGTAAGCACCATCCCGTAGGATTCGGTTTTCCGCCAAATGTAAAGAAATAGGAGGTAAGAATTTGAAAAAGGAACTGATAGCAGTAAAAAACAGAATAAAGAAGTTAAAGGATAAAAAGGCTCTGATTGATGAAGAATTGGAGCCTTTATTCATTCGTGAAGAAGAGCTTGAAAATGAAGAAATCATTGCCATTTGCAGAAAGAATAACATCACAATCAGCGATTTGATGGCAAAGGTAAACAGACAAAAAGCAGAAATGAAAAAGGAGAAAACAAATGAAAACCAGTTTGAAAAAGAATAATAAGTTTTGGACGGTAGCACTTGCGGTAATTGTAAGTATTAGTTGTATTTTAGGTCTTTGGACGGTTGTTTATGCACAGGAGCAAAAATCTGAAGCTCCAACAAAAAACGAAGCTGTTCAAACGGAAGTTGAAGTAAATGTAAAGTATATCTTTGAAGATGAAAAGGTCTTTAAGGAAGAAAAGATAAAGGCTGAGAAAGGACAACTTATTGATAGCGGAGATCTTCCAATGCTCCAAGATGATATGAAATTCATTGATGAGTTTCTGTTTTATGAGGTAAAGGGAGATGGAAAAGATGAGATTATCCGTAAGGTAGCAAAGGCTGAACTTAAGGATAAAGAAACTAAGACGGAAGAAAAAAAGCCACAGCAGGACAAAAGCACTCAGACGGAAGATAAGGGAACGCAGACAGAGCTTTCTAAAGACGATATTTCAAAAATAGAAAAAGAGGCAAAAGAGCTTCAGGATAAACTTGATAAGTTAAATTGCGAACTTAAGGATAAAGACAAATTAAGTGATAAGCAAAAGAATAAAATTAAAGATCTTGAAGATGAAATTGATAGCCTGAAAGAAAAAATGAAAAAAGATAAGGGAAATAAGGACTTATCAGAAGATATGAAAAAGGAAATAGATAAGCTGACGGAAAAGGTGAAAGAGCTTGAGAAAAAGGCAACTGAAACAAATAAAGCTCCTGTAACATCACAATCAGTTACACCGATTAGTCCTATTTCCGGAATTAAGACAAGTTCAGGTATTTCTCCTCAAACACCACAGACTTCTGTAAGTAGTACCGGTAAAGGCTCATCGGATTCGGTAAGCTCAGGTAATACTACAAAGGATACTGGCAAAGGCAAAACGGAAGTAAAGGAGAAAGAAAAGGAAGTTCGCTATCCCAATAAGTTGACGGCAAAAGCTCCTACGAATAACAGTCAGGATTCATCAATGGAGTCTGCAAGTAAGAGTGTAAACATCAACAAGGGATTAGCTTCATCTCCGTCAAAGACGAGAGCATCCGTTACGGAGAATAAAGATAATGCAAATAAAGATTATCCGATTCATCATGGAGATAGCAGCGATAACAAAGAAACGGATCAGTATTCGGCAGATGCAAGGCAGTTTATTACCTTTCAAACGAAAAACGGTAAGACCTTTTATTTAATCATCAATCATGATGAAGATAGTGAGAATGTAATGCTTCTTACGGAAGTATCTGAAGATGATCTCTTAAACATGGTGGAGAAAAAAGAAGCACCAAAGCAGGAAGTAGTAAAAGAAGAACCTGTTAAGGAAGAAGTAAAGCCTGAGAAGAAGGACGAAAAGAGTAATTTAGGAACCTATATTATCTTGCTTCTTGTTGTAGGTGGAGCATTAGGAGCAGGCTACTACTTTAAGATTGTAAAAAAGAAAGAAGATAAGGAGCTTGAAACTTTAGAGGAGGAAGATGATGATTTCTTTTCTGAAGCAGAAAGTGAAGAAGAAACAAATGATGCAGATGAAGTGGAAGATGAAGAATAAACGCACCTAAAAACATATTATTTTGGGTGCAAAGTTAGGGCGGGAGAGTAATATCTTTCGCTCTATTTTGATTTATAACAGGAGGAAAACACAGATGAAGTTAGTTATTGCAGAAAAGCCGAGTGTTGCAATCTCCATTGCAAAGGTTATTGGAGCAAATAAAAAGAAAGACGGATATTATGAAGGAAACGGATATAGGGTGAGCTGGTGCGTTGGACACCTAATTCAAATGGTAAATCCGGACGTTTATGATGAAAAATATGCTAAATGGAATATTACAGATTTACCGATTGTTCCAAAGAACTATAGGTATGAGATAGCAAAATCCACGAGGAAACAGTTTAATATCCTTAAAAAGCTGATGAATGATAAAGAAATAGATTCTGTTATCAATGCGTGCGACGCAGGTCGTGAGGGAGAAAGCATTTTTAGACTTGTATATAACGAAGCTAAATGCAAAAAGAAGATGAAACGCCTTTGGATTTCATCTATGGAAGATAGTGCTATTAAAGAGGGCTTTGAAAATCTAAAAGATGGAAAGGACTATGACAATCTCTTTGAATCGGCACAGGCAAGGGCGATTGCGGATTGGTTAGTCGGAATGAATATTAGTAGGCTCTACTCTTGCCTGTATCAGCAAAATTACAGTGTTGGCAGAGTGCAGACACCTACCCTTGCCATGATTGTAAAAAGAGATGATGAGATAGCAAATTATCAGAAAGAAAAATATTACACAGTAGAACTTTCTATGAATGGATTTACACTCTCCACAGATAGAATTGATGATGAAGTTGCTGCTGAACAGCTTATAAGTTTAGTAGGCGATAAGATTGAAATAACCGATATTATTCAAAAAGAGAAAATAACAAAGCCCGATTTGCCATTTGATCTTACAACGCTGCAAAGAGAGTGTAATAAGTATTTCGGATACAGTGCTAAACAGACACTTGACTATGCTCAAAGCCTGTATGAAAAGAAACTGATTACCTATCCAAGAACAGACAGCAGATGTTTAACAGAGGATATGATTGTAAGTACGGTCAATAACATTTTGGGTAAAAATGACTTTGATACAGAGCGTATTAAGGTAGTATTTGATTCTAAAAAGGTTACAGATCATCACGCTATTATTCCGACAGTAAGCTCGCTAAGTGAGGATCTATCGAATATTCCTGAGAGTGAAGCAAAGGTATATAGGCTTATTTCTAATAAGCTCCACGCAAGTGTAGGCTATCCACTCATTGAAAATACAACAAAGATTGTAGTTTTATTTGACGGCTTTGAGTTTACAAGTGCCGGCAAGGTTGTTAAAGATGACGGCTTTACAAAATATCTTAAAGATTACAAGTCTAAGAAAAATGAAGATATAGAGCTTCCTGATGTAAAAGTAGGCGATGTATTTGAAGTAGAAAATAAAGAGATTAAAGAAAAATTTACCCAACCTCCGAAACACTTTACTGAGGTTATATTCTATGAAGTGTAGATTAGAAAAATAAAAAGGGGGAAAAGTCAATGGCAACAAACAAAAAAATTACTGCCCTCTACGAAAGACTTTCTCGTGATGATGAAATGGTAGGGGACAGTAACTCAATTATAAACCAAAAGAAAATGCTTGAAGATTACGCTAATAAAAACGGCTATACCAATATCATGCACTTTACAGATGACGGATATTCAGGAGGTTCATTTGATAGACCATCTTGGAAGAAACTCATTGAGGGCGTGGAAAATAATATCATAGATACTGTGATAGTTAAGGACATGAGTCGTGTCGGTCGTGATTATCTTCAGGTAGGATTTTATACAGAAGTGATGTTTAGAGAAAAGGGAGTCCACTTTATAGCTGTTGCAAACAGTGTTGATAGCAATAAAACGGAAAGTGCAGAATTTGCTCCGTTTCTAAACATCATGAACGAATGGTATATCAGAGATTCCAGTAAAAAGATAAAGACGGTATTAAAGTCAAGAGGAATGGAGGGGGAACATCATACATCAAACCATGCTATATATGGCTATCGTAAGGATAAAGACAATCCAAGCAAATGGGTTATTGATGAAGAAGCAGCCGAAATAGTAAGGCGTATATTTCAAATGAGTTTAGAGGGAAACGGACCGTATCAAATAGCTAAAATTCTAACAGAAGAAAAAATTGAAAGACCGTCATATTATCTTGCTCAAAGGGGAATGGGAAATCACATATCTAACTATAACAGTGCAGAGCCGTACCTTTGGAGAGGAACAACAGTAAGCAATATTTTAAGCAGACAGGAATATATGGGTCATACTGTGAATTTCCGTACCTATAAAGAGTCCTATAAAAGCAAAAGAAATAAAAAAGCTCCAAAAGAAGATTGGATAATATTTGAGAATACACAAGAAGCAATTATTGATGAAGAAACTTTTAATACTGTTCAAAAGCTTAGAAAGGTAACAAGAAGAACAGACAGTACGGGAAAAGCAAATCCGTTAACCGGACTTGTGTATTGTGCTGACTGCGGAGCAAAAATGTATAACCATCGTGGGAAAGCCGGATATAAAAGAGATTGGTTAGGAAGAAAAACAGATAAAAGGCGTTCTCCGAAAGATGAATATATTTGCTCAAAATACAACTTAGCAAGGACAAATTTTCAAAAAGAATGCTCATCTCACTATATCCGAAGTGAGGTTCTGACAAAGTTAGTATTGGAAACCATACAGGAAGTAAGCGAATATGTGAAGTTAAACGAAGAAGAATTTATTAAAAAGGTCTATTCTACATCAAAAGAACAACAGGAAAAAACATCAAAGATATTAAAGAAAAGGTTGGCTAAAGAGGAAAAAAGAATATCTGAAATAAACAGCTTAATCAGAAAGCTATATGAAGATAATGTAAGCGGAAAACTATCAAACAAGCATTTTGATATGATGTTAAAAGATTTTGAAAAAGAACAGGCGGTATTAGAAAAATCAATAGAACAAGCAGAAGAAACCTTAAGAGATTTTGAGGAAGATACTATCAGAGCAGATAAATTTATTGCCCTTGTAAAGAAATATACTGACTTTAGCGAATTAACCACACCGATGATAAATGAATTTGTAGATAAGATATTGGTTCATGAGGGAATATGGGAAAACTATGAGAGAACACAGGAAGTTGAAATTTATCTAAATTTTATCGGTAAGTTTGAAATGCCTAAGAAAGAGCCTACAAAGGAAGAACTTGAGGAATTGGAAAAGCTAAGGAAAAAGAGAGAAAAGAAGCGTGAATACAATTATAGGTATATGAAAAAGCTGAAAGGGAAAACTAAATAATCTATTTTGTAATTTCCTAAAAATTGACTACTATAAAATATAGTGATGTAATTTATAGTAGTTTTTTATTTGGAGGAATAATGATATGCCGACAATAGATTTAATAGTTTTGGGAATGATTAAAGAGAAAGAACAAAGTGCTTATGAGTTGCAAAAGAATGTTGAGTACAGAAATATTTCTAAATGGGTAAAGGTCAGCACTCCATCAATTTATAAAAAGGTAATTCAGTTAGAAGAAAAAGGCTATATAAAAGGCAATTTATCAAGAGATGGGAATATGCCTGAAAAGTCAATTTATCACATTACAGAAAAAGGAGATAAGTATTTTTTGGAATTGATGAAGAAAATATCTGCTCAAATGGTCAATGTTTTTTTAGATTTTAATGCAGTTATTATCAATATGGCAATGCTATCAAAAAATGAAGGCAAAGAGATTATAGATAATATTGAAACAGAGATTGATAAGTATAAAAATGCAGTAAGCAAATTGGAAATGGAAAGAAAAAATATTCCTATTTGTGCCAAATCTATTATAAATCAACAAGTCTTGCTATCAGAAGCATTAAACGATTGGATAAATGATTTTGGAAAGCTGTATTTAGAGGGGTGATTTTTGAATTGGTAAATATATGTGAAGATAGAGAGCTGTTAAAGGAATTAAGAGAGATAACGAAAAATAAGGAGAATTGGAAAACAGCTATTGATGAAGTTTCTATTTACTTGAACGAAAATCATTCTGACGATGTAAAAGCAAAGGTCTTATGGCTTCTTGGAGAAATGGGATTAAATTATCCTTTAGAAGTAAAAAAGTATGTTGCAGATATTGCAACTTACTTACATGATGATTGCTCTAAATTAAGAGAGCGTTCAGTAAATGCACTTGGAAGAATATGCAGAGCTGATGAGCATTTGATTGTTCCATACTTAGATAAAATAATGGAAATGAGAAAAGATAATGTAGATGAAGTAAGACTTGCATTCGTTTGGGCTTGTGAAAATATTGCAACAAATGCTCCTGAACTGTTCTGTGAAAAACTTGATATATTTTATGAAATGATACAAGACAAAGGGGAGAGAGTACGGATAGAAGCACCTGAAATGTTTAGGGTAATGGGGAAAAGAAAGCCTCAGTATGTAAAACCATATTTAGAGAAGTTACAGCGGCTTGCAGATAATGATACACATCCTGTTGTTCGCATCCATAGTGTCGGTGCAATTCGGATTACAAAAAGAGCGTTAAAGGAGAGTGAAGACAATGCCACAGATGACTAAAGGTGGAAAGTATATTTTTGGTTGGTCAAAGATAAAAGAAGATGGAAAACTAATTTTTCCGAATATGGCAATAAAGGAGTACAAATTAGAAAAAGAAAAGTATATCTATATTGTTTCAGGAAGCAAGCAAACAGGAGGATTCTGTGTTATGCCGGAATCATTACTTTCCGATTCAAAATTAAATAGCATATTAGTTAGAAATAAATGTTTGGCAGAGAGAAGTTTAAAAGAGGGAGAACTTATTTTATATAAGGGAAGAACGTACGGATGGCTATCTTTGAATGGAACAAATGTAAATCTTCCTCAATCTTTAATGGATTCTTTGGGTGTTAACATAGGAGATAAACTTTTGGCAATTAGAAGTAGTAACATTGCTTTTACAATGGGATTTAGAGGTTCGTTGATAGATAAAGCGAATAATTTTACGGGGAAAATCGAAACTTTCTGATGTGAGTATGCTGTTTTGACGATTTTTGAAAAAGATGATAATATACTACTATATAGCTGAAAGGGGATTGTTATGAGAATTCGCTTAAGAAATTATCCTAAGAACAAACTTAACTCTGTACAAATGAAACCGATGAAACATTGTACAGAGTATAGCAAATAGATTGCATTTAAGATTTCATCGGGAAATACAAAAAATCAGGTCATTTAGTTGGCTTTGTTTTTGTGTGCATTTCCCGATATATAATTAAAATGTAAAGGGCTATAGGCAATGTTTTGTCTGTAGCCTTTTGTTTTATAAATTATTAAACAAAAGGCAGATACTATTTTGTATTTATGCCTTTTTTTGTTGCATAAATACAGAAAATAAAATATTGAGAAGTGGAGAAATTTTAAATGAACGAAAGTAGAATAAAAATTTTGAAAGAAGAAAATATTGATAAAGCACTTTTTAAGTTAGGTATTCCTATGGTTATCAGTTTATTGGTAGCCGCTTTATATAATGTTGTTGATACCTATTTTGTGTCTGGACTTGGGAAAGAGGCAGTAGCTGCCGTTTCAGTTGCGTTCCCAATTCAACTTATCTTTTTAGGAATAGGATTAACATTTGGTGCAGGAGCAGGCTCTTATATATCAAGGCTACTTGGGGGAAATAATAAAAAAGAAGCAAGTATTGTAGCAACAGTTGCTCTGATATCAAGTGCGATTTTAGGGATAATTACAGCTATTGCATTGTTTTGTTACTTAGAGGGCGTTTTGAAATTTATGGGAGCCATTCCATCTATTATGGAAATTTCTAAGTCTTATACAGGAATATTCATAGTAGGCGGTATTTTGGGAACAGTAAATGTAACACTTGGGAATTTAGCCGTTGCACAAGGAGCTGCTAAAATTTCTTTAAAAGCTATGATTGTAGGTTCTATATCAAATATGATTTTAGATCCGATATTCATATTCGGACTTAATTTAGGGGTGAGAGGTGCAGCTATTGCGACACTAATAGCAAGAGTTATAACAAGTCTAGTGTATCTCATTTACTTTATAGGAGATAAAAACTTAATTGAGATAAAATTACCTAACTTCAAACCAACATTTGCAATTTATAAAGAGGTATTGAAGATAGGTATCTCTATGTTAATACTTCAAATTCTACAAACAATATCTATCAGCAAAATATCTTATGCAGCGTCCTTTTATGGAGAAGAAGCAATAGCTGCAATGGGGATTGTTCTTAGGATTGTAACATTAGGAACAAATGTTGTATTCGGATATATGAAAGGATTGCAACCATTAGCCGGATTTAATTATGGAGCTAAGAATTATGAAAGAGTGAGAGAAGCTATAAAGGCAAGTATTAAATGGACAAATGTATTTTGCGTATTGTGGACTGTGATAGTTTATATATTTGCACCAAGTATATTATCTATATTTGGCACTGATGAAAATGTATTAAATATAGCAATGCCGGCATTACGAGCAGCCCTAATTATGTTTATAACATTTGGATTTCAGTTTACTTACTCTACCTTGTATTTGTCTACAGGAAAGGCATTAGGGGGAGTATTTCTAAATTCATTAAGACAAGGGATTGTGTTTATCCCCATCATTTTATTGTTGCCTAAATTTATGGGATTAAATGGTGTTATATATGCTCAAACAATTTCAGATTTGATAACAACAATCATCACAATTCCTTTTGCTATTAGCATTCATAAAAAATTGAGATTAGCAATAAAAAACAATTTGTAATTCTTAATTATATCTGCTGATTAAAAAATAAGGAGGCATCTAAGTGTAGAAATAGCTAAGGAGGTAATGTGAATGAGCGTATATTCATATTTTGTAAATAGATTATGGTTGATAATGCCTTTTTGGTTCGTTTTTATATGAATATTTTCTTGAACAATTAAATAATACAATAACAATAAGAGTTAATTTAATTGTTATTTTCGGAGGACTTTTTACGCCAAAGTGTAGAAGTCCTCCTTTTTTATTCTCAGAAAACCAAAACAGAGAAATAAAAAAAGGAGGAACACACAATGGATAAGAAAGAATATTACCTTTATGTCAAAGGGAAAGCCGTAGCAGTAAGCGAAGAAGTCTACAAAGCCTATTGGAAGATAACAGAGCATGAAAAATATCTAATCAAAAAAGATTGGAAGCATAATGTAATTCCATTTTCAGCATTAGATCATGACGGACACTTTGTAGATAACATCATAGATGAAAGAATAGACTTGGAAAAAATCGTAGAAGTAAAAATGCAAATTGAAGAACTGCATAAGGCATTAGCTACACTGACAAAAGAAGAAAGAGAGTTAATGGAAGCCATCTTCTACAGAGAAGAAACTCTAAGGTCAATCAGCAGAAAAGAGAAAGTTACACATCAGGCAATCGGACAAAGGAGGGATAAGATTTTAGAAAAACTGAGAAAGATTTTAGAAGATAAAATCTAAAAACGATGAAAGGTTAAGTATCAAAGAAAGGTACTTAGCCTTTCTTTATGAGAAAAGAAAACTATTAAATGGAGGAAATCAAAATGAAAGAATTAGAAAATGTAATGAGCCAGTTAGAAAAAGAAACCAAGAAAAAAGAGCAGGCAGAAAATAAAATTAAGCAATTAAGACAAAAGAGAAATAGGCTAAAAAGAAACGCAGACACGAAACGAAAAGTAGAAAAAGGAGGAGTGTTTGAAAAGTTTGAACGACAAATAACAGGAGCCGAAGAAAATACAGATAATGATTTGATGTATGCCTTTTTAGACTATGTACTTTCCGATAACGGAAACAGAGAGAAGTTAAAAGAACTTACAGAAATTCATTTAAGAAAAAAAGGAACTTCCATAGAAGAAAGCTCAATTATTGAAGCTGAAAATTTTAAAGATGATGATGAAGAAATGACAGCTGAAGCATAGGAAATACAGGAAAATGAATATGGAAATTGAGATATAGCAAAGTGAGGAATGTTTTAGCACTTTGCTTTTTTATTGATTTTAATCAAGAAAAAACAAAGTTCACAGGTGTTTAAGGGGAGTAGCCTCTTTGAACAAATAAAAATGCTTTAGCGTTTTTGTTTCCTTAGCGGAGCTACAAGCTTTCTGCAAGAACGCAAAGCACCGTAGTCAAACGGTGTATCTTTGCGCCCTTGTAAACAAGGGAGCGAAGATACTACCGAACATAGAGAAAACAAAATTGCATTTCAAAGAAACGGAAAGGAGTGAAAAAACAGATGGAAACCAAAAGTTTGCATACCCATGTAGATATAGTGTCAAGGTCAAAGGGGCATAGCGTAATTGCAAAGGCTGCATATAATGCAAGAGATAAATTAAAAGACGATTACTATGGTAAAACACATGATTATTCTAAAAAAGATGACCTTGTCTTTTCAAAAATATTCTTGCCGGAACATATTCCAAAAGAGTTTTCAAAACGAGAATATATATGGAATGAAGTCGAGAAAATAGAAAAAAGTAAAAACTCACAACTGGCAAGGAATTTACTTTTTACACTTCCAAGAGAATTAAATGAAGAAGATAGGATAAAGCTAATCAGTGAATTTATAGAAGAAAACTTTACCTCTAAAGGAATGATAGCAGACTGTAATATTCATAATCCTACAGCCAGTGATAACGAAGAACAACCACACGCCCATATCCTACTTACCCTTAGAGAGATTGATGAAAAAGGAAATTGGAAACCCAAAAGTAGAAAAGAATATATACTTGATGAAAACGGAGAAAAGATAAAACTGAAAAGCGGAAATTACAAATCAAGAAAAGTAAATCTAAATGATTGGAATGAGCCTGACAAAGCAAAAGAATGGAGAGAGAATTTTTCAAAGAAAGCAAATGAGTATTTGGCAAGGAATAATATCCAAAAGAGAATAGATCCACGCACCTTTGAAGAACAAGGAAGAGAAGAACTGCCACAGGTTCATTTAGGAACAAAGAGTTTTCAGATGGAGAGAAAAGGCATACAGACAGAAAGAGGAAATCATAACCGAAAAATCATAGCCTTTAATTTAGAGTTTAAGAAGTTGAAAGCGGAACTGTCAAAACTCACATCTTGGATAAGCTCATTACTTGGAAGCCTGCAATCAAAATATGACGAGTACAAACAGTCAAGACAGGATGAAATAGACAACAAAGCAGAACTCTTTAATCTCTATGAATATATTTCTATTTATCATGAATTGCAAGGAGAAAAAGCAAGAAAGTTAAATCTCTATGCAAGCAATAAGAAGATAGGAGCAGACCTAAGACGATTTTCAAAGGCAAGGATATATCTGAAAGACAATAACCTTAGAACCATAGCCGACCTACAAGAAAAGATAAGCACACTTCAAGCAAACAATAAGAAAATCAGTCGAGATATTAAGGTTAAAGCAAAAAGAATAGAAAGTCTAAATAAGTGCTTTGTCTATGCGGACATCATCAAGGATAATAAGCAAATCTTTGAAGAATGGAACAGCAAATCATTATTCAAAGACAGCTTCTATAATTCCCATAAAGAACAGATAGACAAGTATAAAAGGGCAAGGGCAATTCTTGAAAAAATAACAGGCTCATCAGCTATTAAATCTAAAAATTGGCAAAGGGATATACAAAGTCTTGAAATTGAAATTACTAAGCTAAATAAACAAGCTCAATCTATTAAAGAAGAATACGAAAATATCCATCATATCAAGTATGCAGTTAAGACTGTAAATGATGATTATGGTATCAACTTATCTATTGAGATAGACAAAGCGATTAAGAGAGGAGAAAAGCCAAGTGTAATTGAACAGATTAAGAAGTATCAAGAGCAGCAGGAAAAATATGAGCAGAGGAAAGGAAAAACAAAAGATTATTATAGGAATGAGGAAAGGTAGTGATTTTTTGAAGAAATCGGGTATAATATCAATAACAACAGAATATCGTTTAGGAAATTGCAGATTTGACATTTCTAAAAATATTTGTTATACTTCCGGTAAATAAAGAGGGTGTCCCACTACCGTTAAAGGTGGAGCATTAAAGAAGGTGTCTCACTACCTATATCCCAAAGGTGAAGCATTAAAGCGAGCAGAGAGGATAAAACCTCTCTGTTTTTTTAGGAGAAGGAAATGGCAGAAGCGATTAAATATGGATTTTATACTGTAAATCCCGATTACCTTGAATATCTAAATCAAATAGATTCAGAAGTTTATTACAACCCATCGTATAGAAACAGTATTAAACCATTTGTTGGAATTATTGTTGGGATAGAAAATTATAATTATTTTATTCCAATTTCTTCTGCAAAGGAAAAACACAAAAGATGGAAGAATGTTTCAGATGAGCATTTCTTGATTTATGAAGTAATTGATAATAGCATTACTATAAATGGAGATATTTACAAATATTATTCTGAAGAAGAAAAAATGCACATATTATCTATATTGGATATTAAGAAAATGATACCTGTACCTACTGGTTGCTATGAAAGAATTGAATTTGATGAGCTTGAGGACATAAGATACAAAGACTTATTTGAAAAAGAATATGCTTTTTGCCTTAAGGTAAAAACAAAGGTCTTGAAAAAGGTAGAAAAATTATACCAAAAGCAAAAGGAAACAGGAGTTATCAGAAGAGCAAATTGTAATTTTTCAGAGTTAGAAAAAGCAATGCTGGATTGGAAGTAAAAAAACTAAATTATTTATGAATGATTGGAGAAGTGGAGTAATATCTACTTCTCTTTTTTATGCAAGGGAAGATTTATAAGCAGTATACAAGACAGTGGAAAGGTGTTTTTAGAGCATTAAACTTAAAATGGGTATAGAATACGCCTAAGATAAAAACACGCCTTAAAACGCATTCCACAACTTAATACGATAAAAACGGTTAGAGCGATTAGAAAGTAAAAAATCTAATCGCTTTTTTATTGAAATGAAAGGAGGGTGCAAATGTCAGATGAAAAAAACAAAGCTGAAAACACATTTAGTAAAAAAATTGGAAAAACAAACTATAAAGTTACAGTGCATTTCAGCGAAACCAGTGAGGAAACAATTACAGATAAAATAAATAGACTGATTCAAAAAGAGTGTGAAGATATGAGTTACAAAAAAGACGAATAAATTTCTTAACTACCCTTGACAAAAGCTATCAGAAGATACGCTTCTAAAGTCTATGGAAATTGCAGGAAATGACGCACTCGAAAAAGGTGTAGAAGTGGAAAGAAAAGGACTTGGAACACCTGCAACAAGGGCAGGAATTATAGAGAACTTAATTTATAAAGGCTTTGTAGAAAGAGATAAGAAAAATCTTGTAGCCACGCATAAAGGAATTAGTCTTGTAACAATAG
>PPYF01219448.1_pt1 | contig 29801 bp, 18 predicted proteins | sample 1559871 | NCBI WGS metagenome assembly PPYF01 (sample SAMN08240021, study PRJNA423297) | Human gut metagenome, whole genome shotgun sequencing project.
GCTCTTCGCGGGTATCGTCGTAGTTGCGCCAGTCATCGCGACGATCGCGGCTGGCACGCGGGTCGCGACGATCGCGCGACTCATTCGAACGACCGGCGCCGCTGCGGCCACCGTTGCCACGAGTGCCCTCGCGACGCTCACCACCGCGGCCGCTGTGCTCTTCAAAGCGTTTGCCGCCACGGGACCCACCGCTGCGGGTACCACGTTCGTCACGCGAACCGCGGCCCTCGCCGCCGCGACGCTCGTCACGGCCACCGCGCTCGTCATTGCGACCGGAACGACGACGATCGCCCGAGCCACGTTTGCCGCCACGCGAGCCACGGCCCTCGTCCTCGCGCTCGACACGGCGACGACCACCGCGGTCCTCGTCCTCGCGGCGACGGCGATGCGCCTCGCCCTGGAACTGCTTGGCACGGCGCTCGGCACGGTTGCCGCGCGGGGCCTGCTCGGCGGCAGCAGCACCGCCGCGCTCCTCGGCAGCCATCTCGCGGGCCACGCTCTCCACGGCCTCGTCCACGCGAGCCTGAACGCCCTCGCGTACGCGGGTCTTGCCGCCGCGCTTGGGACGGCTCGGACGCTCGCCGTCGCCGCGACGCTCGTCGCGACCGCGGTTGGAACGACCGGCCACATCGCCGTAGTCATCGCCGTTGCGCTTGCCGTCGCGACGCGCCTGCTCAAGCTTCTTCTTGCTCTTGGACTTGCCGCGCTTGGTCTTCTTCTTCACCTTAAAGGCCGCAGGGTCGCGCTCGGGGTCAACCGCGGGCGGGTTGGGACCCACATGCAGGTCGCCGGCCTCGTAGATGTCGGCCGTCTTGTCCATGAGCTTCTCGATCTCGTAGAACTCATCGACATCCTGCTCGGTCACAAACGTGATGGCCCAGCCCAGCTCGCCGGCACGTCCCGTACGGCCAATACGGTGGATGTAGTCGGTCGGCTCGGCCGGCACGTCAAAGTTCACGACGTAGCGCACGTCGCTGATATCGATGCCGCGGGCGAGCACGTCGGTTGCCACCAGCACGTCGACGGTACCGTCGCGGAAGGCCGAAAGGGCACGCTCGCGCTGAGCCTGACTGCGGTTGCCGTGAATCGCGGCGGCCTTGATGCCCTTGCGCTCCAGACGGCGGCAGCAGCTGTCGGCGCGGTGCTTGGTGCGCATAAAGACGATCGTGCGCTCCGGGCCCTCCTTCTTGAGGAACTCGGGCAGCAGGTTGTTCTTGGCCTCGATGGACACCGGGAACACAAACTGGTCGACGGTGTCGGCGGTCGACGTGGCGGGCGCAATCTCCACGCGGGCCGGGTCGCTCACCAGGTCGGTGATCTCGCCCACGGCCTCCTCGTCGAGGGTCGCCGAGAACAGCAGCGTCTGGCGCTCGGCCGGCGTCTCGCGCACAATGCGGCGGACGGCGGGCAAAAAGCCCATGTCGAGCATGCGGTCGGCCTCGTCGAGCACCAGCACCTTAACCTCGTCCAGGTGGCAGGCACCCTGCTCGATCAGGTCGACCAGACGGCCCGGCGTGGCGACCAGGATGTCGCAGCCGTACTTGAGCGCCGCGGTCTGAGGCTTGTAGCTCACGCCGCCCACGACGGTCACGGCAACGTGGCCGGTGACGTCGGCGATCTTGCTCGCGACCTCGTCGATCTGCTGGGCAAGCTCGCGCGTGGGGGTGATGACGAGCATCACGGGACCGCGGCCGTTGCCCTCGGGCTTTTTAGCACCGCGGCGGCGGTTGCGGCCGCCACGCTCGCGCACGGGCTTGGGCGGAGCAATGTGCTCCAGATTGTTCATGGTCGGCAGCAAAAAGGCGGCCGTCTTGCCGGTGCCGGTCTGAGCGGCGGCAAGCAGGTCGCGGCCCTCGAGCACCACGGGGATCGAACCGGCCTGAACGGGCGTCGGCGCCGTGTAGCCCAGGTTCTCGATAGCACGAAGCATCTCGTCGGAAAGGCCCAGCTCGTCAAAGGCGGGCAGGCTCTCGGTAGCGGACTCGACGGCCTGGGCAGCATTGGCTTCATCGGCCGCATCGAAGGCAGCCTGGGTCATGGCCTCGCGGGTCTCGTCCAGAATCTCGGCGTCCGTGACGTCGGATACAGAATTACGCATATGTTGTTGTTCCTTATCTGCACGCGCAACGGGCACGGCATGCGGCCGCGCGGGCGTGCTTGGTAGTGCGCTAATACATACAAAAACAGGTGCGCACAGAGAGGACGTTGCTCAGCACGCTGGCGATCGCTTTGGCAGCCATATCACGCGCCGTCCAGACGCAGCAGCTCTAAGCGATGGAGCAGATTCGCCGCCGGTTAGTATACCCGTACTCCGTACGCCCCCACGTAAACCACAGATGACGAGGCGGACGGGACGGGTCTGGGCCGATTGTCTCAATCTGTAACAGCTACAGGGCAAAACCGGGTCTACACGTTACAGATCGAGACATTCAGTCAGCCCCTTGGCTAACATCTCGATCTGTAACAGTTACCGAGTAAATCGACCCGTAACTGTTACAGATCAAGACAAACCAATCCGTCTGAAGACAACATCTCGATCTGTAACAGTTGCGGAGCAAAACCGGCCCCAGATGTTACAGATTGAGACAGTTGAGTTGTCTGCCGAGGAACAATCTCAATCTGTAACAACTAGACCCCGTATCCCCCGCCAGATGTTACAGATTGAGACAAACGCACCAACCACCAACCCCGACAGGCAACAAAAAGGACCGGACGTCCAGTCATTACGACTGGAACGTCCGGCCCCGTCAAACATCAACTAGGGAAGCTAAACCAACAGATCGCAGCCCCTACTCTGCGTCCGGGTCCTTAAAGTTCTTGGGATCCAAGACCATGCAGGTGTAGGTGATGTCGTGTTCATCGTCGGGAATGGGCTCAAACCCGTTCTTGCCAAAGAAGTCGATGAGCAGATGCGCGAGCTTAATCGGATCCGCATCAGGATCGTCAAAGAGATATTCGCTCAGATCCAGGAATGTAGGCTCCTGGTGGCCCTCGCTCTCCCAGTATCCCAACAGGGCGTCGTGCACCAGGCGCGCGCCATAGCCGTTACCGCGGTAGTCGGGGTCAACATACACATGGCTCAAAAACGTCCCCAGGTACTTGTTGAGCGGGTGCTCCGTAACGGCATCCGGCAGGTCGGGGTCATCTGAACCGCCCGTTACGCAAAAGCCGACCAGCTCGTCATCGGCAAAGACGCCCCAGAGGTAACAGTTCTCCTCGTCCTCGTCCTCAACATAGTCCGCCCACGCGTCATAGACCTCGTAGCCCGACTGCTCGTCCAGATCGACCATATCGTCGACGTCGTCGGGACCCAAAGCCCTTACTTCAACTTCAGCCATTGTCCTGTCCTTTCTCTCGCTTTCAGGACAACCCGAGCATACGCCGCTGTCCAGATAACCTGTTGCGCAACATCGGAAACTGCGTCAATACCGCCGTTAACGGCGACGACGCCTCAGGGCAATGCATGCAACGACAATCGCCAGCAGCACCAAGCCCTGGAAATTGATGCGGCTAATAGCGAAGCCCGAAGGAACAATAAAACTGTCATAGAACATGTCGAGCAGGCCGATAAACACCAGAAACGCGATGAAGATCCAGAACACGCGACTCCTTAAAATGGGAGTAAACATGTCGAGCACCGAACCGCCCGAGGAAGAGCCCTGATAGCCAATCAAATCAAACGGCTCATCCTTTTCCACCTCGTCGGCATCGCTCGAAGTGCCTGAAGACTCGGACTCCAAATCGCGACGATCCGTCCAATACCCGGGCACATGGTCGCGCTCACCAAGGTACTCACCGTTTTTGACCACCGGCTCAAACAACATGGCACTCGAAAGATCCTCGAGCTCCTCGCGAATCAACTGGTCGGTGCGAGCGTCATGAGGCTCCTCGAGCTCGCACTCAAGCTCGTACATATGCTCCATGACCCGCTCGTAGTCCTCTTCAGACATATCGTCATCGCAATAGGAGTTCCTGCTCATCGTTCATCCCTCATTCAAGAACCGAATCCCTTTTGGACAACTCAAGTGTAGAAATCCATACCGAGCAGACGTTGCGCAACATTGCCGGGAACGAGACGGATCCGCTCTCACAACGCCCCAGCACAGACCGTTCCGCATTGCAATTTGCGCACTCGCGGATGTTGCGCAACGTTCTCGCCCATCGGGGCGGTAGCGTTCGAGTTAGCAAAGCCACGAGCCCTAAACCCCGGGATCGTGGGCTTCCACCGCATACGAAAGAAGGAACGATGGACGAGATTTTTGAGCATCTGCTTCAAGATACCGACCGAGGGATCTCGATCAACCAGATTGTCAATCGTATCGTGTTTCCCAACCACGACATCTGCATGCAGGCCAAAGCTGCCCTGGAGCGAGACTATGGCGAGTTCTGCTTTGCTGCCGTGATCCCCGATTACGAGGACTTCCAGCACATGGATCCGACCGACGCCATCAATGCCGCCCTGGAAACCTGCGGATCCGACGGCGAAGAGGTCACCAACGTCGTCTGGGGCTACAACTCGCTCCAGTACGAATACAACGGCATCCCCTCGCTGGAGGTCGCCAAGACTATCTCCAAGATGATCGGCGTTCCCGTCTACTACGAGTACACCGATGCCGATGAGATCGCCGCCGGCGCCGTGATCGCCGATGCGCAGGGCGATAGCGTCTCGTTTGCAAACGTGGTCGACAAGAGCTGCTGGGTGTATTTCCCGGAGGGGTTCGACGGTGCCACCGACACCCTGTTCCGCTGCGGCATGGGAACCATGTCCATGCCCGACGGAAGCCAAAAGTACTTTGAGGACACCACCGACCCCATCATGCGTTCGTATGCGCAACGCGGAAACGTGTCCCTGTACTTCGACTTTCTCAAGGACCAGTTTGGCGCCCAAGAGGAGCCCCAGGCAGAGTCCGATGCCCAGGCAGAGTCCGATGCCCAGGCAGAGTCCGATGCCCAGGAATCGGGCAACGTCTACATGTCCCAGGCCATGGGCGCGATGACGTTTCGCATCGTCTTTCCCAATCATGACTGCTGCGAGTATATCCGCGATGATCTCGACAAGTGCTTTGGCGGGTTCTCGCTCCAGGCGATTTGCGGCACGCCCGATAGCACGTTTGACTCACCCGATGAGGTCCTGAGGACCATGGTGGGTCACGGAATCCCCGATGATGCAACCGATGTCGAATGGGGCTATAACTCCGTGCGCTATCGCGTGGCGCACTCCGTGCCCAACGCCGTCGTTCTCGAGGCATTAGCCCAACATTACAACATTCCGCTCTACACTGAGTATTTCGACGAGCTCAAGTGCGCAGCGGGTGCTGCTATAACGATTCCGGGTACCAATCGTCCAACTGTCCCCGTCCCCGAGACGCTCGGCTGCGAAGATGACACCTACTTTGACCGAGGCAGTGAACCGGAAGGCTACGTCGCGCTTCGATGCGGATACTGTCAGGCAGTCTCCGATGACGGAAAAACACGCATTTCCTTTGTCGATGACCCATCGCAACCGGTCATGGCAGAGCTCGCGAAAGGCGAAACAGCTGGCGACTTTTTTGACTTAGTCGAGACCTTAGGAATCGATACTGACTATTATCACAGTCATCGTGAGGTCCCGGCCTCGCGTCCCGCCGCAAGCTCCAAAAAGAGCACTTCGACCTCTTCGGCAGAAAAATCGAAAATCAGCCTGTGGATGAACCCCATTGCAGAAAAGCATGTCTGGAATTCCCTCGATGCTTACGGTCAAAAGCAGGGCAAGCAGAATGACATGAACATGTTCTTTTTGGAGCCGCTCTATCGCGGCGGAGACCAGATCCGCGACCCATTCGGATTTGCCACGGGCCGCAAACCTATGCCGGCTTATGCAAGCCACCAGGCGCACCGCAAGGTTATCGATGCCGCCCTTACTACCGACATAGAAGTCGGCGCGCTTGTCTCGGGGCTTCTCGGCCAAGACCTTTTGACATCCGAAGAGCTCAACGCGCTGCACCGCGACATCGAGCTCAAGGCCCAAGGCACAAGCGCCATCGCCACCGGAAGAGGTGCCGCACTCGAGATCCGCTGCGACTCGGTTTGCTACCTTATCGCAAAGCTCCGGAGCCATGACGGCGACAATAGCCATCGCTTTATGATGTGGATGGCGGACACCGACCAAGCCGTACGCGTAAAGTTCTACGGCGAGGCACCGGCAATCGGCGCGCCCTTTACGTGCCGTTTTAGCGTAGTGGAAAATGACGTCATTACGTACTGGATGCCCGTCGAGGGCGAGAAGGGCTTCTCTCGCTATAAGCAGATTCCCGAGGGAGGACGCATCGACGTCTCCGCGGCAAAGAGCGACTCTGCTGCTATGAGCGCCCTGCGCAAGGCCAACGCGATGTTCCTTAAGACGTGCGGACTCAAGCAGACCGCGCCGTCCAAGACGCGCATGACCCCGGAGCAGTCGCAACGTTTTAGCGAGCTACGAGAAAAACTGGGGCGTAAAACGGGTTATGCCCTTACGGTGCTCTTCTCGCGCTGCGTACTCTGCAGCGCCGAAGCTGACCGATTCCTCGAGCTCATGGAGCACGCCGCCGCCGCGCACGATCGCGGAGAGGTGATCGACGTCGACGATACCGAGGCCGTAGAGCACAAGGCCGTTTACATGGTTGGCCCGATCTCTACCGAGGATGGTACTTGTCAGCTCTACAACCCCAACACCGTCAACTTTGAGGACTTTAGGTTCCAGCCCAACCTGCTCGAAGACTTCCATACCGACCTGCCCCGTGTCGGCAGCTTTATCAACATTGCAACGAGCGTCGTTGAGTCGGACGTCATCGCCGCTTGGGCGGGCTACAACCCGGGCAACGCCCAGCGCTCGGCGCGCTACTAGAGAGCGATTGGCACGGCCAAGCCATGTATCTGTTGCGCGGCATCGGCCCTGGACGTCGAACCGCACCGTCCACGATGTTGCGCAACAGAATGCAGCGCAGGCGACCTAGTATGCGAAGTAACAGGCGCGCGAAGGTCAGACGCATCGAATCTGACCTGCGCACGCAACACAAATCATCGCAGGGAGCACACCATGGCGCGTGACACATCAAACGATCCGGTTGTTAACTTGCCGCTCGCTTACAAGTTCGACGGCAACGGCAACATCATCCAAAAGGTCTTTTTTGGCGTAAATGCGGTATTCTGCCCCGTCTGGTACTGGTGGTACTTCAAAAGCAATCGTGATCCCAACTTTTGGGTCGGTGACAGCGACATGGACGGCTATGATCCCGAGGAATGCGCTACCGAGTTCCTGCACCGCATGGATAACTTTACGCCCGAGGAGAGCTGCAACCTCTTTGAAGTCGCAAAGTATTGCGACCGCATGACGGGTGTTACCGTCTTTGACGTCGTAAACGGGCGAAATGTAAACGAGCGACACCTGGATGACTACTACACCGGCTACGACCTTGGCATCGAAGATGATGACGAGGACGAAGAAGACGACACAGACATCGAGATGGAGTTTGAAGGGCAACCTGTTAGCCCCCAGCCGATGCGCGTATGCGACGAGGGCCCCTGCCAGTTTATGCTGCCGCCCGTTTTAAACTGCGGAACGGACGACGGTTCTGGCTACGAGGTCGAGATTCCCCTGCGCGCCAAAACGACCAAGAGCGGTACTCCGCAGGAGCGACTATCGTTCTATATCCCCGCCGACGTCGCCGTACAGTGGTTCCGCGAGGTCACGGACGAGCCGCAGGCCGACTACCAACTGTTCCAAACTGTTTGGATGGATCGGGCCAATCGACTTGAGAACCCGCACTTTGTCGACCACCTCTTTTCCTATGCGTTTTGGCAGGAGCGACTGCTGCGCATCCTGCACTACACGTACAAGCGGGGCAAGGTACAGAGTGTGCGCATCGTTGCCGACTACGAAGGCGACGCCGCCGAGTTTGTTGACAAGTACTATCCGGAGGCCGAGGTCATCGGTCATCAGGGCAATGAGAACGCCTTTGAAACGGGAGCCGCCTATCTGGTGGACCTCACGCTGGACTACAAATACAAGGGCGACAAGCTTGTCGAGAAAAAGACGTTCTCGGTCCTTGGCAGCTTTGGACGCGAATGGTATCGACTCTTTAGCGGCAATCCCAACGCCACCGTTGATGATTTCTATGCATGGTGCGAGCAAACCGACACCTACGAGCCCCTACGTCAGGCAGCCGAAACCGCCGGCGCAATCGTTCAGTACACCACCTACGGACTAAAGGACGGCAAGCTCACCAGCAAGCGCACCGAAGACCACCAAGGCCGCACCAACGTCGAGATTAATGAGGCGGCCGAGCTGAGAGACCGCATGTTCACATAGGCGATAGGTAGACTGCCACAACTCTGAAATAGATAAAGAAGCGGGGCTCGGAAATAACCGAGCCCCGCTTCTTTTTGTTCGTTTATGGCCTTGCAGCAAAAGTTACTCTGCCGCTTCAAGAGACTCTACCGCTCCTCCAGCGTCCAGCCCTTCTGGGTGCAAAGGTCACGCAGGGTAGCCACCAGGTCCGCATTGGTGTTGCTGTCGACCACGATCTTGTCGATGTGATCAGCGGCAATGTTGAGCTTGGGGAACGAGTGGCTGCAACCCGACAGGTTGAGCTCACCGACGTTGCAGGTAATCTCGAGTGCGCCAAGAATGTCATCGTTCGAAAGATCAATCTTCTCGACGTCGCCCTGAAGGCCTTGGTCAACGGTAAAGAACATCAGGTTCTTAAGACCCGAAGCGTTGATGGAATTGACAGCACCCTTAAGGCCTTCAATACAAAAGGAATTGAGCTTGGGGCAGACGCTCAGGTCGAGGTCCTGGGTCGTCATATCGCCAAACTTGAGCACCTCGAGTGCCTCGAGCTCGCTAAAGTCTGCACTCTTGGCGCTCAGGGTATTGATGCCGAGCGTGTCGAGCTTGTCCAGCTTGCTAATGGGCGCGAAATCCGTCACCTCGTCACTCACGACCAGCTCTGTGATGCGCTGGGTCTCCTTGGCGGTCAGCTGGCCATCGTCATCGTTATCGTAGTCGGCAAGCAGCCCGTGCAGGGTATCATCCGTGATCGCATCAACATCGACGAGACCTTTTTCTTTCTTGGTCTCGGAGCCAGAGGCGTCAGTTGAGCTCGACTCTTTAGAGGCGCTCGACGAGGCTCCCCCGCCGCTCTGCGCGTCACCGACACCGCCAATCACGGCGAAAGCGGCAACCGCGCCTATGACTACAACCGCCGCAAGCACTATCAAGGCGCGAACGCCGCCCAAGCGAGAAACGGCTTCATTTGCACGTTCAGCCGCCTGTCCATTCGACTGGCCGGCAGGGCGAGGGATCCGACTCGTCGAACGCCCCGGCGTCTGCTGCGCCTGCCCAGCAGACTGTTCGGTTGCCCGCCCGTTCGGACGCATCTTCACCCGCACATCCGGCGTCTCGGCAGCCTGTTCATTAGTCCCACCCGAAGGCTGCTCGGTCACACGCTGAACCCGTTCGTTATCCCGCCAAGACATGTCGGGCTTAAAATTCGCCATATCGCTTCTCCTCACTTGAGCGCATCGCTACTGCTGCTCCATGGTGTAGCCGTAGTTACTGCTCATTTTTTGCAAAAACTCGACCATGCCGCTGCCCGTGTCGCTGTCGTACAAGATCTTGCCAACGCAATTGGGCGAAAACGTAATATCGAAGGCATTTTCCCTGCCTGCGCCGCACAAATTGAGCGTTTCGACTCTGCAACCGATCTTCAGAACGTCAAGGTTCACATCACCCGACAGGTCAAGTGTCCCAATACTGCCATCAAGGCCTTCGATCTGGACGTTCGTCAACGAGGACATGTTTTTGGCATTCAAGGTATCGACGGGGCTCTCGAGCCTGTTTATGGCAACGCGCTGTAGCTGAGGAAAACGTGTGAGATCAACCTGAGGCACCGAGCAGTCGCCAATGGACAGATGAATGATATTGCTAATGGAGCTTATGTCGTAGCTTTCGCTGTCGTAGTCGCCGATGCCAAACGTCGTGATGTTGTGAAAGTTGACCAGCAGCGGAAGCGAATCAAATGACTCGACGTCGATTGATCTAGTTTCATCCGCAGCCTCTTGCGAAATATTCCCGTCCTCATCCGCATCGAATTCTAAGTCCGAGCGCAGCGTCTCGTCTGTAATTTCATCGAGCGTGAGCACCGTGGCCTTTTTCGCTTCTTCCTGGCGGCGCTCTTCTTTTTCCCTTTTACGCTGAGCACGCGCCGCCTCGTCTTCTTGCTGCTGTTTGGCCTCGGCACGCTGCTCGGTCTGCCGATTGGTGTCGGAGATGCCGCTCGTGATAGACATGACCGCCACGATGGCAATGACTACCACCACGGCAAGAACGATCACCACGCGCGGACCGCCCAAGCGGTTCACGATATCGTTGATATCCGATCCGTTGGACCCGGCGCCCCCGCGGCCAGACCCGTTCTGATTAATTGCCATCCGTGTTTCCCCTTCCGGTGCCTACAGGCGGTCCTTGTCGAAGTAGTCAGCGTCGCGCCAGTCGCCGCGCCAGCGGTAGGCGTGGGCGTTCTCGCGCGACCAGTCGCTCAGGTGGCGCAGGATGAAGCGGCTCATGTCGTCCGCGAGCGGCTCGATCGGCCCCACGCGCCGCGCCTCGGCCGCCTGCTCCCAGAACGAGTACGCCATGAGGTAGAACGTGCCGGCGTCGACGTAGTCGCCCGGGTAGGCGGGGTCGTCGAACCAGCCGTGCGTGTCGGGCGTGCCGTTTTGCTCGCACCACTCCGCCGCGTTGAGGGCGAGGCTCATCAGGGCCGTGTAGTCCTGCGGGCCGCCCGAAGCGAGCGCCTCGTGCAGGTTGGACATGGGGCCCTCGGCGCCGTAGGCCGGGTAGTACAGGTCCCAGATCCTCGACGCCGCCTCGTCGGTGAGCTCCATCCGCGAGGGGCGGTCGCCCAGGCCGTCGTCGTAGACGGGCGCGTTGGGATCCTCCCCCGTGAAGGCCCCGACGCCGTAGTCGAGCGTGGAGGCGCTGTTGCGGGCGCCGCGGGCGGCGCGGGCCATGGAGCCGAAGACCGAGTAGCCGCTGTGGTAGCCGCGGACTGTCTCGGTGACGAGCCGGCGCAGGCTGAAGTTCGCGTGCGCACGGTCGCGGGCCTCGCGGGTGGCGGCGGAACCGCGGAAGAAATACGTGGCGCCGATGATCAGTTGCTTTATGATCATGCTCAAAGGACCGGCAATGATTTCTGTCAAAACTACGAGAAGACCAATGAATACAACAGCACCCAGAGCGAATGGATTGAATGCGCTATACCCCGGCGCCGGAAGCCCCGTATGCAGCACATCGTCTCCGCCAACGTTCAAGTACATGCGGTACCAGACCGAGCAGAGCCCCCAGACCGTGAAAATACGCAGCGGGAAATACCGAACAATGGTGGGAATCGCGTCCACAATGCGCGAAAGATTGATGTTAAAGCGAGGACGAGTCGCGCCCTCATTGTTTACCGGAGTAGCCGCCTCCGGATCGCCCGGAAGAGGCACGCCGGCGCGTCGCGCACGTAAGCGATCGAGTCGCTCCTGGGCGGAAGAGGCTTGTGTCTGCGGAGCACCTGCCGAAACACGTGCCCCCGTCGCCTGCCCCGCATTCGGCACCGCATCCCCCTGTTGGTCATCAACGCGAGAGCTATAGAGGCGCGCAAGTCTCTCCTGCGCCGACATGCCCCCTTGCTGGTTATCGTCTGCCATGTGTTCTGCCTTTACCTAATTAATAATGGAAGTGCGTCTGAGCATAGCGGTTAAGCGCATACCCAAACTCCCTGGTCATCGTCTTGATGGTGTGCGTCTCCATCTTTCTGGTCTGAGGATTACGCCGGTTAAAGACGAACGTGGGCATAAAGCCGCTCACTTCTTGAAACCCGCTCAGAGAATTAAAGGGGATGATAATCGGCGGATTGGAATTGCCCGGAGCGAAAAGCCTGCCCGCCACTGCCTTGCTATGACCCAGGCCTGGAACGAGTGACTTGACCACAGAATGGTTATCGAGCGTTGACCCCTCACGCTTGGCGATAATCTCAAGGTGGTTCTCGTAGATCCTGATGGAACACGGACGTCCATCGTACGAACCCAAACCTTCATTGATCACCACGTCGTTTCGAATCTCACGTTGAGCCATGTTCGAACGCAAGTGTGTATTTGTTTGAGAGCCGCGTTGAGACGCCACGTTCTCAATACCCAACATGTCATCAAAGGCAGCCATGGCGCGTCGCTCGGTACCATGGAGACCGTCATTGCGTTGCGGTGTATTGGGAACCTGCGGTCGAGGCACCACCGGTCGCTGTTGGCGGCCATTATTGGAATCCGAGAAAAGATTCCCCAGTCGTAGCGTGGGCATACCATGCTCCTATCGTTTATCAAAATTAACAGGTCACCAGGGAGTCAGAAACCCTCCTTGGCGACCCAAAACGGTTCATGAAAAGAGCGACCCGCTCTATTAGGCGGAAAGGAAAAGGTAGAAGAAGAATGCGCAGATTCCAAAGCCAATCAGCATCACAATAAATCCGAAGATACTAAGCAGCTGTGCAATGGTCACAATACCCCAGAGGAAAAACTCGATGACGATCGGCAGGATCCAAGAGAAAAGCCAGGTGCGAATCGACTTTGCACTACCGGGGTGAGCATCGTCTCCAAAGAGAAGCATGACCGTCATACCACCGATGAGAATCGCCATTACTACGTCAAGCTTGGTAAACGTGTCGCCATCAACAAACATCGTTCCCATAAACCCAAAGGCGCTGGTGACAAGCGGAACGAAAACGACCAAGCGGCCAGCATAGCGTCCCAGTCTGTCCATCAGCTGCGGATCCATGTAAAACGCCGCCGGCGCACGACCACTTGAAAATGCAAGCGAACCGACCTGAGCAAGAGGCTTATCCTCTGCCGACATCGCAAGCTCCTCAAAAACCTGCCCCTTACGATCGGCAAACTCAACGAGCTGGAGCAAATATCGTTCAAGCGCATCCGAATTGGCATCGATATCGTTCCTAAGCGCGCTAACACGATCGGCGGCCGAATAAGAGCGCAGAAGATTGAGAGCGAGAAAACCAAAGCAGCCAATAAACGCAACCGCCAGGAAAATGCCCGCAAGCGGACCAAACGAACCCCAAGAAACAATCAGCTGACCAAAGGCACCACGGGAGCACATGATAAGGATGCAGTAAAGAAGCGCCACAAGAACGGTATACATCAAAACACCCCGCTGCTCCTTCTTTATGGCAGCAGCGCGAGCATCGCTATCGGCAATACCCTCAACGACACCGTAATCGCGTGTATCCTGCTCGATAGCGGCCTTTAAGGAGCCGTCTGCAACACCGCGGCTATCCTCGAGGAACTCAGCATATTCGGCAGAGGAGATCAAGCTTTCATCTGCAAGAAGCCTTACGCCGCGAGCCGCGAGCAACCGCTCGTCAACGCCTTGGGATATAAGCTCGGCCACATAGCCGCGTGGCACGGCATCGTCGCCGACCTGAGCGCAAAACAGCGCATTGCGCGTGCAGGGGCGCGTTCCGTGCTTTCCGTCGACTTCCCAGCCGTTCACATACGGAACAGGCGTGAGCTCCATATCTTCCCGAAGCTTGATTCCCTCAAGACGCGCGTTGGAACCAGCCTGAATGAGCATGGAAACGGCAGTGTTTGCCGGCGGATTCAATCCGAGCAGGGCAACTTTAACCGCCTCGCCCACAGAGCCTTGGGCCGAGTCGTAGAGGTCGGTGTGGGCGGCAAGCCACAGCCAAGCAGCATAGCTACCAAATTTACGATAAAACGCGCGCACCGCTTTCTTATTGACCGCGACCTTATCCATATAATCGATCACGACATCTATATCGACGGCTCCGTGCGAAGTTGCCGCATCTCGAGCCGAGATAATTGCCGCCATCTCAGAAACGCCCGCAAAATTGAGCAAGAATTCATCCAGCTTGTGAGCCGACGAGCAAACGCCAAAAAACGCCGCCGGACGATTAACAACCGACATAAGCACCGTCTGAGCAGCAGAACTTTTCTCCTCGTTGCGCGTCAGCAACCCCTTGAATAAACAAGCGGCGAAATGAGGATCACTCGAGTGCAGTGCCAACTTTTCGAGTTCATGAATATCGGCAGCAAGCTTTGCGCGCTCATCGTTAAGATCGTTGTCTTGAGAAAGAATGCGAGATAAAAATCCCGAAGGCAGCACGCCTGACGATTTTGACCCGTCGAGACCGGACAGAACGGCGTAGCGATCAATTTCGGTGACATCCATCTTGGCGATGCGTGCCGGGAGGGCATCGCTCGCATCGGTGAGCGAGACATCCTCGCCGCGCCACGACATAATCTTGCCGTTGGACATCTCATAGATTACGCAAGCAAGGGCCAGGTCGGGATTGGACGCTGTCTGGATATCCTCTTCGACCAACTGGTGAATCCTGGTCTGCAGGTCATTTTCACCCCAGTCGCCCATCAGGTTTTCGAGCTGCTGCTGGCTCATGCGAAGCTTGGCCTCGTCCCAATTGGAGGACAGCGTGCGAGCGAGCAACACCGGATCGCTATACAGCTTGCCGGCAAACTCGTAAGGTTTGCGTGCGCTACCGGCATCCATGGTGGGAAGTTTGCGATAGAAATGTTCTGGATCGGCCATCCAGTCTTTGACCTCTTCGTAGCCAAAGCGCTCGCCCGATAGCTCAAACGTCAAACCCTTGAGCAGGTTCCCCAAGGTCGCATCTTCCGGATGGTTGAAGTCTGCAGGCTCGCCCGTCTCTTGGCGATCGGAAAGCGTATTGTCGTTTATGAACTCCTGCAGCGGATGGACATTGTTTTCGTAGAGCGTCCAGATCGTGTAGCCAAACGAATACCAGTCGTTACGAGGGTCGACCATGCCGCCACGACCGGGCGTGTAGCCGTCGGAGCGCGTCATGGTGTTCGTCAGTCGGCTGTCAAATCCGGCAAGCGAGCGGGCGGAGCCATAATCTCCGAGCACGATCTGTTTGTCGTACAGGTAGACGTTCTGCGGCTTAATGTCACGATGGACAATGCCAAGCTCGGTATGGAGCAACTCGATTGCCTGGCTGAGCTCGGGAATCACGCGGCTCTTAACCATATTCTTGCTACGGGGACGATCAAAAAGGCATGTGGCCAGCGGCGTAATGGAAACATCCCACAGCTGAGGAGCCGCAGCACCCACTTCGGTCGCGCTCAGGCCCTGGTGCAGATAGGCAAAGATGGGCAGCAGATGCGTTTGAGACACGGGGCGGCCATTAAGCCCCATTACGGCGCTTACCACCTTTTGATATGCCGAACGCTCGGCGCCCACAAGAGGCTTAAAGACCTTGGCAACGCATGCCAAACCATCGCTCACCCGCTCGGCGGCAACAATGGTAGATTGACCGCCATGGCCAATGACCTGTCCCAAATGAATAATAAACTGCTGCCCGTCATTCGAGACAACCGTCGCATTCTCCGCAACAAAAGGCGAGGCAGATGCAGCGGCAGCATGTGCGCCCCCACGAGAAACGGTCACCGTTTCACCGTTGGGACTGGCCGTGGCGCCGCGCGAGACAGTTACCGTCTGGCCGTCGGGGCTCGCAGCGCGCGGCACCGTGACAGTTTCGCCTGCCGCAGAAGTACCAGGGCGTGAAACAGTAACGGTCTTGCCGTCGGCGGACGCACCAACAGACGGTCTCGCAACCGTTACTGTTTCACCATTCGATTCGGTCATCGGGCGATGCACCGTTACGGTTTCGTTTGTCGATGGCGCGTCGTCGCGGCGGACGGTGACCGTTTCACCAGATGCCGGAGCGTCGGCTCGACGTACCGTCACGGTCTCTCCAGGCGCAGAGGCCTGGTCGCCACGGTTCACGGTAACCGTCTCTCCCCCTACGGGCGCATTCCCGCGGCGCACCGTTACGGTCTCATCATTGCCATTGCCACCATCTCGGTGTACCGTAATCGTCTCATCAGACATGGCTACTCCCCCACTTCAATTACAATCAGCGTTGCATCGTCCGTCGAGCCGTTCACCCGAGCCTCGGCATACAGCTCTTCGCACAACTGCGCACATGTCGAATCGCTCGCAAGCATCTGCTGCAAACGTTCCTGTGCAATCTGCCCATCGATACCATCGGAACAGATCAGATAGCGATCGCCCGGAAGCATCACGGTCGTCTTGACCTCAAGATTGCGACCGCCCTGATTGAGTCCAATCGCGAGCTCAATACAATGTGAAACGGCATCATCCCTGTATTCAGCGCCAACGCCGCCCACGCGCCGCTCAGGCGTATGGTCACAGCTAAGCACGGCAAGCACACCGCCGCGCAGTCGGTACACGCGAGAATCGCCGGCATTAAAAACAGCACCGTGCCCGTCAGGAGCAACCACGAGGCCGGCAACCGTGGATGCGGCAACAGACAGTCCATAGCGAGCCGCATACGTCTCAACATCGTTCTCGGCTCGCTCGCCCGCCATGCGTAGGCGCTCCTGTAACGCGTTGACAGCATCGGTATCAAAGACGCGCACGGCCTGCGCAAACGCCTGAGCAGCAAGCGTCGAGGCGGCCGCTCCGTGCCCGCCTTCGCTCACGCCGTCAAAGACTGCCATGCAGCCCATCTCGCGCTCGCAATCGCCTACCAGGCCATAGCAAAGGACATTACCGTCAAGAAGCAAACGGTCCTCGTTGACGGGGTGATTGGTTCCCGCTTGGGTTTTTGCTGCAGCGATAAACTTCGTCATCGCCAATCGCCTCCCATCGATCCGGGCACGAGCTCAAATGCGATATGCGCATCATCGCCCTCGCCCTGCGGCACGGCGCGTGCCACCATACCGGGGCGACCGCGCCACTCGGCGCGGTGTTCAAACAGAAAATCGGAAAGCCCGTTAAGGTAACCGCTCTCCACCAAGTTGCCAATGCCGCGGCCGCCCTTGGCCTTGACGGCGTCCGTCATGGCAATGGAGTGCAGCAGCTCGCGGGCGGCATCGGTCGCCTCAACCGTAATATCGGGCTGTGCCTTATGCACGTTGCGGTTAACGGCATCGATCTTGGAATTGAGGATCTGAAGTGCCACGGCGTCATCGATAAAGTTGAAGATCACCACGTTGTCGCCGATACGACCCAAGAACTCGGGCTTAAACTCGCGATCCATCTCGGTGCGCACGCGCTCGCAAATCTCGTCATAGGGCGTGTTGGGCGCGATGGTATTACGAACTTCGTTGCCCTGCGCATCGATCTCAATCTTGGAAAAGCCGATGTTGCTCGTAAAGAAGATGACCGTCTCAGAGAAGTACACGGTATTACCCTGGCCATCGGTCAGGCGGCCATCTTCGAGGATCTGCAGGAACTTGTCCATAATGCTCGGTGCGGCCTTCTCGATCTCATCGAAAAGAACCACCGAGAACGGATTGGCCTTGACGGCATTAGTAAGCTGACCGCCCTCGGCATAGCCCACGTATCCCGGAGGAGCGCCAAAGAGCTTTTGATCGGAGTTCTCGGCACCGTACTCGGACATATCAAAACGCAGCATGCTGCGCTCATCGCCAAAGAGGAGCTCCGTAATGGCCTTAACGATCTCAGTCTTACCGGTACCGGTGGGACCGCTCAAAAACAGGACGCCTTTGGGCTTGGAACCAGACGAATGGGTGGCACCCGAAAGGCCCATGACGGAGCGCTTGAGCACGGTGACGGCCTTCTCGACGGCCTCGTCCTGGCCCTTCACGCGGCGTTTGATCTTTGCCTCGGGATCCTCTTCGAGCTTCTCGAACATCTGCTGCCATTTGTTCTCGCGAAAACCGTACTTATATACATCGACGAGCTTGGGAAGGATGGCCTCGATGGAAGCCTCGGGGTTTTGCATATCGCGCTGATACATGCGCTGCAGGCCCTCGAGCTCCTTAACGCTCATGCCGTCGGTGGTATCGATAAAGCGACGCACCGCGCGGTCATCGGAATCGGACAGCGCCTCACCAAAGCCAAACTTACTCTGAATATAGGCTTCGCGCATGTCGCGGTCGGGATGCGGCAGCGTGATGGTGCGCAAGAAGGGGTTCTCCTCGATAAACCACACGGGCAGGTTGCGCACGTTATCCGTTACCAGAATGAGCGTGTTGACAGCCGTGCGGTTAATAAGGCGTGCTTTGCTGGCACCAAGGTACAGGTTAAGGAAGAACTGCGTCTCGTCGGGCATAAGACCGGTCGAGGAGGCAAGCAGACGCGACGCCATGTTGACGATCACGCAAAGCGGCTTGGCCTCGGTGCCGCCATCGGGATTGTCGTTGTATTTAAGGCGCAACATTGAGCGGATAACCTCGCCGTATGATGGCAGGCTCGACTGCTCGGTGGCATATGCTTGGCGGCCATCGGCGATGCAGGCGTTCGCCTCCATCATGCGATCATCGCTCTTGGAAGCCTCGTCATGGGCCAACGACACCAGGCGTTTGCAATCGACGTTGCCCATGCTGCTCGAGAACAGCTGGATGGGATCGAAATATGCCACGTTATACTCAACTGAGCCATTGGCGTCTTCAAAAAGGCCCCGTACGACCTCGGCAAGCTCCGAAAACTGGAGCCCGCCGTCAATCACATCGGGATACTTGTCGTTGACGTTGCCCTCAAGGATAAAGAGGCTCTTCACTCCTTTAAAGTTGAGCATCTCGCGCTGCCAGGATTGGCGCTCGAAATCAGTTGCCATGTGTTATACCTCCTTGGCAGAAAATTCATGGTGGTAGCGGTCGGCAATACCAACGGTGATAACCGTGCCGTCCTGGACATAGTTTTGAAGCTGACGAGGCTGTTGAAGATACTGGTCGTAATCATCGTGTGGGCGGTCGCTCAGGTAGATTACGCGCTGGTTAGTCGAGCCGCGCAGCGCACAATCGGGCACGTTGAGCTCGTCTACGTACGGGCCGTCAATCAGCACATCGATAAGAGACTTAAGCGTCTCCCACGTATCCGCACCGATCACTTGCGGCAGCTCCTCAAACGTGAAGCCGGTGTAAACGAGAATGTCGTCGTAAGCACCGCGGATTGTTGCCAGCAGCTTCACGAGCTCTGATGCCTGCTCGAGCGGATCTCCACCCGAAACCGTCAGCCGATGTACGCCATGTTCGCGCGCCGCATCGAGCAACATCTGCGCAAGCTCATCAACGTCAACATCCTGCTCGGGCAGCTGGTTGCGCCATTGGGGCGAAATACATCCAGCGCAACGCTTTGAACAACCAGCGGTCCAGACAACAATACGTTCTCCCGGACCCAGCGAGACGACGGGGGCAAGCACATGGCTAACGAACATCGGCGTAATCCTCGCCCGGATCGAGCGTACGGTACACGGCCGAGGTACGTGCAAGCGAGCAACCGCATTCCTCACAGCCATCCCCAACCTTTGCACGCTCATCAGCAACGAGATGCAAACGACCGCACTCGGGGCACTCGACAAACCAGCCCTCGACACCCGCAGACTCACCAGCGGCAGAAACAACCGGTGCCGCAGCAGGCGCGGGCTGCGGCACAGACCAAGCCTGGGTCTGCACGGGTTGCGCTGCAGGCGGTTGCTCCACAGTAACCGTCAGACGCAATTGGGCAAATTCGCCAGACGCAGCCGGAATGAGCAGCGTATCGCCGGTATGAATCGGCTGGGCCACGCCGGGAACCAAGTTGAGGATCTGGCCGCCACGCATAAGAGCCGTTCCGTTATTGGACCCCTCATCGGCAACCATCCATGTGCCCCGCTCAAAACGAACGCTGGCATGCTGCCGGGACATGGCAAAGTTCGAAGCCATAGAAGGAAACGCGTTGCGTCCAAGCACGGCAGCGTCCGTGAGACGAAGCTGCTCACCCATTACTGGATCGGCAAGCGTAAGCGCGGGAGCCGCGGGAGTAGCTGCAGCATTCGCCATGGGTTGCGGCGCGGGCTGCGGCATTGGCTCAGGCGTCGGCCGTGGCGCAGGAACCGGAGCGGGTTGCGGAACGGGCATGGGGGTAGGCTGCGGCGTGGGAGCAGGAACAGCCTGATGTCCCTGCTGGGGCGCGGGACGCTGAGGTCGCGAAACACCGCCCATCGATGATGTTGCAGGATAGACGGCGGGAGCCGGACGCTCAGCGACCGCGGCGGCAAAACCGGACGCTGAGGCGGCTGGCGCCTCGGGTGCCGAGACCGCGGGCGCAGGGGCCGAAGGCGCGGGAACCGCACCAGCGGGACGCGGCGTCCCGCAGTCCTCGCACATATCGCGGGCATCATCGTTCATAAGACCACAGATAGGGCATTCCCATGTCATGGTTTACCTCATTTCCCTCTGCTTGAGCTGACTTGCTTGACGGCGATTACGCAGACGACGCTCCGCATCTGCGGAAGGTGTGGGCGGCACGTAATCGTGCGGGTGAATCTCGACGGCGGTCTGGGGATCAGCGGGTCGAACAAAATGGCCAGGGGCGTCGGACGCGACAACAACGCCGCGTTCTTTAAGGTCTTCCTTAAACTGCTGGTAAAAATCGCAGAACTCAACTTGGTCCTGAACGACTTTGTCGACCGTCGCTTGATCTTGGGCTTTCATATCTTTGACGACGGTGGGATTAACCGGATCTTCCGAAAACTCGGATGGATCGGCCTCGACAACTCGCATCACAAGCTGCTGTTCGTGCGATCCCTTAAGGACGGCAACCGCCTTGCGCTTGTTCGTGTCGAAGATAAGGCGCCACGGCTTGCCAGACCCATCCATAACCGCATAACGGACAACGTCAGCCCCGTGTTCGGCCATAACCTCGTTAACGCAGCGTTCGATGTATTCGTCTTTAGCCGCCGAAGCAAGCGCGGCGTCTGCGGCATCCACGGCAGCGTACAAATCCTCAATCTCATGAGGCCGCCTGAGCACCGTCGGACGATGATAGCGTTCATTAAGAAGATCAACGCGCAGGCGGTATTCCTCATACTGCTCATGAAGCTCATTCGACTCATGCTGAGCGCTTTTCATCACATGCTCGAAGTCCTTGAGAATCTTCATGGCGGCAAGGCGCTGTTCCTCACTCGAATCCGGACCAAGCGCGCTAAACGAAGCACGGGCCGTCTCGAATTTTGCACTTAGGCGATTTCGCAACGTCATATCGAGCACCTCATCCTGCATAAGCGGGATAATGCGCGCCGCCCACTCTTCAAACGCGCGCGCTGCATCCTCAAAGGAACCCGCCGAGGAGCTTGCGGCGGTGTCCGCAATATGCAAGAGCGCTTTCTCGAAGTCGATGGAACCGTCGCGGGCAACGTCGTAATCGATTGCCTTTAGGAGACCCTGGGCCCTGAGCTTTTCGGACGTCTGCGCGGCATCGATACGGCTCTGGCCCATCTCTGCCCTGCGATGGGTATGGGCATCGAAAGTTAACGTCGGAATCAGAGTGTGAAGCGTCGCCGCCAGCTGAGCCAACGCCGACTCAGTTCGAATCCGCGTCACCGTGCCTCGACCCATGACGATCTCTTCGCCCACAAGCGGCCCCGTCACGTTTTTCCTCGAATATTCGTCAATCACGCTATCCAACGCGGCGCGTGTCGACTCATCCATATCGGGAAACTCGAGGAGTATCTGCGATTTGATGTCCAATAGCCCATGCCTATAGTCCTTAACGGCATTTTCTGCCTCGGCCTTCTCCGCCTCTATGCGCAACGCCGCTGCCCCGGCAACAATTGCAGCGGGGGCCAATGGCACTGCCAGCGGTGAAGTGGCTATTCCGGCAGCGACTACAAAATTATCTCCCACCGAGCCGCTCATTATCACGTTCCCTTCTTCATGGATAACGGGGCCATCCCGGTCATCAAGCGTTTTTACTGCCTCATTTCTACCGCCGTCTTGCGCGATTCTGTTGCGCAACATTGGCGAGCGGAAAATTTGTCGATGTTGCGCAACAGAAAGCAGCGGTCGGCGCATATCCTGCTAATGGAAGAAAGGATGAAAGCGCGCCATGACCGGATCCTACGAAGAAGTTCGACTCGTCAAATTTCATACGCCAGCACTGCTCTCCGAATGTGAGCAGGCTGCGGCACGGCGTCGCTTTTGCACGCTTCTCGTTCCGCCGCAAAAGGGTGGCTTTGGCGGCAACGCCTATGTCCGCCGCGTCCAAAGTGGCGACCGCGCCTTTGAGCTCGCGCTTAAGATGCCGCGCCCCGATGCCCAGCCCGAGCAAGAACAGCTCAACCGAGAAACTTTGGAAGAGGAGTACCGCACGCTCTCCGTCGTATCCAATCTAAGGGGTTTTCCCGATGTCTACGGATTTGGCTACACAGCAGACGGAACCCCGGCGCTGCTTATGGAATGGGTTGACGGCGTCTCGCTTCTTGATGCACGGCCAGCTCTGAGTGATGGCGCTGAATCCTGCCCCGGCGATATCGTCGCCGCGCTGGGTCTGAGCGTGCTCAAGATCATCTTGTCCACGCAATCGCTCGACACGCCCTTTGTTCACCGCGACCTCTCCATGCGCAACATCATGCTGCGTCACGATCGCATCCCGCTCGAGAAGCAGGTCTCGAGCGGCTATTTTGACATCTGCCTGATCGATATGGGCAGTGCAAAACTCGTTAAGCCCGATTTTTCCTTTACCGTCGACGTCAACGCTTTTCGCGGCGCCACGCCGGCATACGCGGCACCCGAAATGCTAGAGCGGTTTAAGGCCGACCCCGGCGCGCGCGACAACCCCGCCGTCGACATCTATGCGCTGGGAAGCATCCTCTACGAGCTTTATTGCGGACATGCCCCCCTTGAGGCAGAGCTCAGGCGCTCTGGAGACCACGCGCGCCTCAAGCGCGCCGTGCAGCCGCAACCCCTTGCGCCCGCAACTCCCCGCGAGCAGGGCTTGGTCAACGCGATTATGGCTTGTTTGGCAGTCTCGCAAGACGCACGCCCTTCGGCAAATGAACTCGCGGCGCGCCTTGAGCCTTTCGCCCGTACGGGTGCCCCGCGAAAGCACCGGCCCGTGGCGGATCGCGGCGGCACTACCGTGCGGGCGGACGCCGCCGTCCCCACCCACACGGTTGCACAGGCGCAGCCCGCGCCTCGGCCAACCCCATCCACCGAGACGGTCCGCAGCGCCGAGTCCATGCGTCGCGCACGCCTTGCCGTCAAACGTCAACGCTCGATGGCACTCGCGATGGTGATTGTTGCCCTGGTAGCAATCGTGGTCATACTCGTCCTCGCATCTGCCGGCATGCTTTAGCCGGCGGCGATGCCAAGGTCAGCTCATAGACCCTATACAAAAAACGGTGACGAACGCAGCTCTCGATAAAGCCGCACCCGTCACCGCTTCACGCATCGCATACAGGCGACACTAGGAAATCAAAAGCTCAAAGGAATCCGTGATGCGCGTTCCCATGGTAACGGCGCCGTCTCCCGATTCGACTGTGGTATTCAGGTAGTACTTGCCGTTCTTCTTTTTAGGAACACCCGTAACCGTAAGGTCGCAGTCCTCTTCCTCGACGGGAAGCGAGAACTCAAAACCCTTGTTTCTAACAAACGTACCGGTGACGTCCGTGTAGGTGCGATAGTCGTCACCATCGGATTGGGCGACGGTTTTTTCGGCGTTGTAGGTATCGTGGGCATGCAGCGTGGCCGAGATGTCTGCGACCGCTTCGCCGGAATCGCTGATGCTCTTAAACACAATCACAAGGTCGTTTTTGCTCGCGCCGTAGCAAGTATGGCCCCAAGAGTTGCCCGTCTCCTTAAGTGCCCCGCGCCACGTGGTGTTGGCGAAGCTCGTGGGCTTATCGATGTTGAGCTTCGCCGTGCTACCAGAGGTCGTGGTGGTCGACGAGGTCGCATTGCCCGTCGTGGAAGAGCCCACAGCATTGGAGCTGGCGTCCTCGCCGTTCTTGCTTGCGGTCTTGAGCTCCGCCTTAGCATCCTTAAGGTCGGACTTTGTCTGATCGAGCTCGTCTTGCGTTTTTATGAGTTCGTCCTTGGAAGATTCAAGCTGCTTCTTGAGCTTTTGAATCTGCTCCGTATTTTGCGGATGAGCCAAACCATATGAGTAGCCCGCCCAGCCGGTTCCCGCGCACAAGGCGGCAACGAAAATAACGCCGGCGGCGATGGCGGGCGCATACGACTTGCCCAGGCGCTTGCGTGCCAGCTTGTACTCGGCCTTGGCCGTCTTGAGGCTCTCGCGGTCCTGCTCGAGCTGCTCTTCCTCACTGAGCGGCGTAGGACCAAAATCGGCATGGCAGGCAGACTCAGTTTCCGCGTTCTCGATCGTAGTGCCAAAGTCTGACAAGGGATCGACTACACGCGTGGCGTCCGAATCGGATTCGGGCGCAGCGGGCTCAGACGCGTCGGGTGCCGCCACCGGCTGCTCGTCTGCTTTCGAGGCAGCATCCGCCTTAGGCAACTCCACCGTTGCCGCCGTAGCGGCCTCACCGTCGCGCCACGAAAAGGCCGGGCTCTGCGACACCGTCTGGGGCGTGGTGTAGGGATCTTCGGGAGCAGGTGCAGACGGCGCGGCGGCGTCAAGAGGCGATCCACACTCAGAGCAAAAACCAGCGTCATCGGGCAATAATGCACCGCAATAAGGGCATTCCATAGGGCACAACCTCTCAAAATGTGTCGCTTGCAGCCATCCTGCAACTTGGCGTATATGCCCTATAATGTCTTGATAGTTATGCAAAGCGTTGCGCAACATTTTTCGAGTCGGTACGCTTTGACCGTAGCCATTTCCTAACATGTTTGCAGTACGTCATTAAAGTTATCTGGGGAGGCAGCCATGGCGGCGGAAACACCGTGCTCGGTCCTCTACAACGACATCCGATCGTTCGGCGGTCTCAAGCATCTCGAGATTGCGCGAATGCTCATTAACGGCAATTCGTATGCAGGCAGCACCCTGCTCGACAAATGCTCTACCAACCGCTCGTACCTCACTCGCTACATCGTCCACCGCGAGCCCGATCAGTGTGCGCCAGGTATCTACAATGACCTTACCGTCTCCACACTCAACCTTGCTGCCGCCATTAGCAACAAGCTCGGCGGAGGCGATCGTGCCTATCAGAAAATATCCGAGCATTACAGCGGCCCGGCGGCCCAAGGCATGATGTCGATTCTCGCCGATTATGACCTCGACGACCGCCTCTACGCCAACGCCTTGGGGCGTATCAACAGCTCCGATGACCACAGCCCCCGCGAAAAAAGCACGCTCTTCTTGATGCTCTTTGTGGCAACGGGCGCACTTGCCGACCCCGTTCAAGGCGTGGCCACCGTCGAGCGCTTTTGCGACAGCAAGACGGGCGGGCACTTTGGCACCACCGAAACTACCGTTGGACGTGGCTTTATGGGCAGCCTGGAGCAGCCACGCACCGTCGCCCCCAACCTCGGTCTGCTCAGGACACATGCCGACAACTGCGTCGACATGCAAATCCATCCCCTCACACGCGATCCGCGCGGCACCGTGATTGGTTCTTTGCCCAAAACCTCGCCCAGCATCACCGATGTGGGCACCGACGCATCGCGCGAGCATCTTCGCATTTGGCTTGAGGGTGAGCACTGGTACGCCCAGGGCCTTGGATCGACCAACGGCACGGTGCTCGAATCGGGTGCAGGCGACGGCGATATCGTAATCGAGCCGCCCCGCGACCAACGAGAGCCCGGCAAGATCTATCCCCCGGTGGAAATCGAAAACAGCGACAGACTTCATTTGGGTCTCTACACGACATTCCTTGTCATTGTGGACTAGCGCGTAGAGACGTGGAAAACAGGTGTCACTCGTCTTATATCATTTACGTTGCGCGCTGCACTATAAATAGCAATACGAGTCAGCTTATCGGCAAACACGTCTATCATGGGCTTTAATCGATAATCGCGTTCTCGGTGTGAGCACGCGGCCCCACCAAACGAAGGAACGCCTTGGATACCACCAACACCGCCCCTGGCGACAAACTCATCCGTCTTGACACGTTCGACACCGCCGTAGCGGTCGACCCCAGTGCCGAGGATGATGCCAAGCGACGGTTTATGACGCTTATTCTTCAGACGACATACCGCGACGGCGGCAATATCGGACACGTGCTTCGCGCGACCAACACAAGCGGCGAGGTCTTTGCCGTCAAGCTGCTCAAGGACAACGCCATCCTTTCCGACCAGACACCCGACCGCTCCGCCGAGCAAGCGGCTGCGCACCTGGCCAATACCGCCGCGCTGTTCGAGGAGTACCGTCATCTGTGCACTGTCTCGCACCTGCGCGGATTTCCGCGCGTCTATGGCTATGGATCGTGCGAGGACGACCCGCTCATCCTCATGGAGTGGGTCGAGGGCACCTCGCTCAAGCAGGCGCTGCCCTTGCTTCCGCACGATGCCTCGGGCGGGCTAACCACCCAGATGGTGGCCGCCGTTGGAAACGCCGTGCTTCGCGCACTCCTGATGACCCAGGGACTCGTAAATCCGGTCGTCCATCGCGACCTGTCGCCCGCCAATATCATGTTCCGTACCACCAGTCGAACGCTCGAGCAGCAGATCGTCGATTGCTCCTTTGACCCCTGCCTCATCGACATGGGCTCCGCGACCATGGCCCTCGGCGATGACACGATCACCCGGCGCGCCGACATCTGGCGCTTTGCCACGCCCGCATACGCCGCGCCCGAGATGCTCACGCAGGATATCGAAGGCATCGCGGCCCTTCGCCGCTCGCCCGCAATCGATGTCTACGCGCTTTCGAGCATTCTGTACCAGCTCTACAGCGGTCGCAAACCGTTCGATGTGGAGTCGACGGGTGCCGCGGCAACCGGTTCGTTCTACCTCATAAAGACCAAGACCAAGCCGGCGCCGCTCGAGCCGCGATGCAGTGACGACGAGGCGCTCGTCCAGATCATCATGAAAGGCATCTCAGTCGAGCAGCGTGATCGTCCCACCGAACAGCAGATGCTCGAGGTGCTCTCGGCATACCTCACCGATGCCGAATCCGAGGGCCGCGAGGGCGCGGGCAGTGACACCGCAATTGACATCGACTCCGGTACGCACCTTAAGGTCGACGTCGGCGGCGAGCGCGCGCGAGAGATCCTGGAGCAGGCCCGGCACGATGCCATGACCCGCCGCCGCTTTATTATCGGTGGCGTTGTCGCGGCCGTTGCGGGGCTTGGCGTTATCGGGGCGGCAACTCATGGCTTTGGCATCCCCGACTACCTGGACGGCATCCGCGGTTCACTTGACGACTACACCTGGGATCAGCTTCAGGAGATTTCGCTCAAGATTAAGGCCGCCGAGACCCGTAGCGAGGCACGCGAGATTGCCAAACGTTACCATCTGCTCGATGCCGATGGGCATATCCCCTATCCATGCACCAAGCGCGTCACGCTTACCAACGGGCTGCAGGTTGGCGCGCAGCTCGTGGGCATCCGCCACGACGAGCTTCTGGACGGGACGGGCAAGGCCGGACTGACGTTTATGTTCGATGCCGGCATTGCCGAGCGCGATGCCACGGCCCAACCGTTGAGCACCGGCTGGGCAGATTGCGAGCTGCGGGAATGGCTCGATAACGACGGCCTTAAGCTGCTGCCCAACGAGTTGCGCGCACTCATTAAATCTGTCAAAAAGATCTCGAATAACGTTGGCGCCGCCAGAAGCGCATCGTGTCTGAGCGAGTTGCCCGCAACCCTTTGGCTGCCCGCCATGGTCGAGCTGTGCGGAGTGCAGCCGCCCGAGTCATTTGCCGAGGGCTTTCACTACCTGGCCGACATCTACAACGGCGAGGGCAAGGAGTATCAGCTCTTCCGCGAGCTCAAGGTAAGTCCGTATACCACGAACGAAATGTTGGTTCGCCAGTGGAAGGGCAAGGACATCTGTTGGTGGGAACGAACGGCGAGTCCCGACACATCGGAGAGCGAAGGCACACTCTATATGAACCGCGTGGGGCACGACGGCGACGTCTTTAATTACGCCACGCCTGCAAGCAAGCCCGATAAGCGAACCTGCGTGATCCCCGGGTTCTGTATCTAGGCGGCGGGCGTCTTGCCGTGACGAGACCCCTCCCCGGCAATTGTCTCGATCTGTAGCACTAGCTCGGCAGATACAGGTTTAGATGTTACAGAACGAGACAAACCCCAGCCCCGCGAGACAACATCTCAATCTGTAACAGTAAGGGGTCAAAAACCTCTCTAGATGTTACAGATCAAGACATTTGAGTTGACCGCGGGCAGTCTGTCTCAATCTGTAACAGTTAGAGGTCATTTTCCCTGCCAGATGTTACAGATTGAGACATTGAGTTTCCTGCCAACTGTTTGTCTTGATCTGTAACAAATACTCGGTAAAACGGGGTCTAGTTGTTACAGATCGAGACGTTAGTTTTCGGCTGAAATGTTTGTCTCAATCTGTAACAGCTATGGTTCAAAAACCGGTCCAGACGTTTCAGATTGAGATGATTGGTTGGGACGGTCCATCGGCCAGCCAACTACCCTCATCTGTAGCGAAATCTCATATATATTTTCTGTACTGAACACCCCCAGGGGGTATGGGTGTATAGTATCGGCAGGTTAACAATTCCACCACCGAACCACAGAAAGGAGAAGCCATGGCTCAAGATAAGTTCGACGTGGGAGGCATGACATGCGCCGCCTGCCAGGCGCACGTGGACCGCGCCGTGAGCAAGCTCAACGGCGTCCAAAGCGTCGCGGTCAACCTACTCGCCGGTTCCATGATGGTCGACTATGACCCCGCGCAGGTCTCCCCCGACGATATCTGCACCGCCGTCGACCGCGCGGGCTACTCGGCCTCACCCGTCGAAGCGGGCGCCGGTGCCGCCGGCTCAAACGGCAACACGCAGGTCAGGTCCGGCGCCGCCCATATGGAGTCGCCCACCAAAAAGCTGGAGGCCGCCGCCTCTGCCATGCGCACTCGTCTCATCGTCTCGATCGTATTCCTTATCCCACTGTTCTACATAGGCATGGGGCACATGCTCGGCTGGCCGCTGCCCGGCATTTTCACCGACCATACCCACAGCATGACGCTCGCACTCACCGAGCTTGTCCTGCTCATCCCCATCGTCTATGTCAACGACGCATACTTTATCAACGGGTTTAAATCGCTCGCGCACGGCGCGCCCACCATGGACGCCCTTATTGCCGTGGGCGCCACTGCTTCCGTCGCCTGGTCGCTCTACGCCATGTTCATCATGGCCGACCAGTTAGCTGCGGGTCAGGTCCACGAGGCCATGGTGACGGGCATGGACAATCTGTATTTTGAGAGCGCGGGCACGATCCTGTCGCTCGTCACCGTGGGCAAATACCTCGAGACGCGCAGCAAGTCCAAAACCGGCGGCGCCATCGAGGCGCTGATCGACCTGGCGCCCAAGACCGCGACCGTCGTGGCAGAGGACGGTACCGAAACCTCCGTCGACGTCGACAGTATCCTTCCCGGCCAGGTCCTGCGCGTGCGCCCCGGCGAGTCCATCCCCGTCGACGGTGTGGTGCTCGAGGGCGCCTCCGCCGTAGACGAGAGCGCGCTCACCGGCGAGTCCATCCCCGTGGAGAAGACCGCCGGCGACACCATCAACGCCGCCACGGTCAACCGCACCGGATCGTTTACCTTCCGTGCCACGCGCGTGGGCGCCGACACGTCGCTCGCCAAAATCATCCAGCTCGTCGAGGACGCCAACGCCACCAAGGCGCCCATCGCCCGCATGGCCGATAAGGTCGCCGGCGTGTTTGTGCCCGTGGTGTTCGTGATTTCGGCCGTGACCTTTGCGGCGTGGATGGCACTGACCGGCAGCGTGAACGAGGCACTCACTTCTGCCGTGGCCGTGCTGGTGATCAGTTGTCCGTGCGCGCTCGGCCTGGCCACGCCCGTCGCCATTATGGTGGGCACCGGCAAGGGCG
>PPYF01298454.1_pt1 | contig 29795 bp, 30 predicted proteins | sample 1559871 | NCBI WGS metagenome assembly PPYF01 (sample SAMN08240021, study PRJNA423297) | Human gut metagenome, whole genome shotgun sequencing project.
ACTTTACATAGTAAAAGAAAAAGTGTTGAACGACTACTCCGTCGAGTAATCATCCAACACTAGGTTAGTATGTTTTATTTCTGTAAAAGCAACATTAAGTCCTCATAGCCGATCACTGCCGTCCCTTTTTCAGCAACTTTTTTACACTTGCCGGTGACATGATCCAGCTCGCCCTTTAGCAAGTAGTCAGTCACGCCGGACACCGAGCCGGTCACCTTGCCGCCGTGGCTTTGAATCAAACTGGTCAGCTCATATCTGGTTGCCTGGCGGAACTGGCCGGTAATCACAAAACGCTGGCCAGCCAGGCGGGAGTCAACCTGCTTGGGGGTAAAATCAATTATTTCCGTGGCTTTAGCTAAATCTCCGTCGCGGAGTTTCTGGTAAACGATATTGTTGGTAATACAATCGCTAATGGCAATGTGGGAGTTGATATTGATCCCATAGTATTCTTTCAGAGTCGACAGTCTGACGTTAGGGATAGGATCTGCAAAAAGACCCCTCTTTTTGTAACTATTGGCCAAAAGCAAGGTATCCAGTTTCGGATTAGCCACCGGATAGCCGTTATCGGCCAAAACATTGCAGTCAAAACTAAGTATATTGTGGCCAACCAAGGTATCGTCGCCGACAAAGTCCAAGAAGTCTGGCATAACTTCATCAATCAAGGGAGCGGCATCAGTTTGGTAATTGCTGATGCCGGTCAGATGAGAGACATAATCATTAATTTTCTCCAAGGGGTTAACATAAGTTGAGAACTTCGCTACGGTTTGGTCGTCTCTGACCTTTAATGCCCCAATTTGGATGATCTTTTTCCCAGTTGTTTCCAAGTCAAAAACCGTGTAGTCATGCAGTTTAGGATCCATCTTGCTACTTCTTTCTCTCAGTAAAAGCCCGGCTTTCGTCCAGCATGGCCAGAACTTCTTCATCTAGCAGATCATTATTGAGCAGAACTGACAGCCAGTTTTGCTTATTCATGTGATAAGCCGGGAAAAAATCCGCCTTTTTCAGCAAAGCAGGCAATTTTTCCTCAGCCAGCTTCAAATTAAGTACCGCGGCTTCCTGCTGGTCTTTCTCATCACCTGTCAACTTGCCTAGAAGCACAGCCATCAGCAAGCCATACCATTTCCGGTTCTGGGGATTACGGAAGACAGCGTAGTCTGGGAATTTCTTAAAAGGAAAATCCGGCTCATCACCGTAGCGGGTCTTAATTTCATCCTTGATCCGGTCTGCCTGGGCTTTGACGAAGCATTTACCGGCAATATCCTGCAAAATCGCCCTGTATTCCGCCTTGACTACGGCGCTGAAGCTGCCCGTGTTACTTTCAACGCGGAGTAAAAGATATTCCTCCCCGGTATCAAGATCATAGACGTTACCGCTGACCTTACCAGCTGAAAGAATTCTAATTTTTGCGAGGAAATTAGCACTTTTCAAGGGAACTTCAAGATAATAGTCATCACCATTTTTCACCTCAAATTAGCTCTTATATGCCGGGTTAGCCTGGCGGACAGAGCCGCCATATTCCTTAAGCAGGCTGAAAAAAAGCCCTTTCAACTGAAGCTGGCAGGTCCACATGCGCTATATAGTCCTTCCCAAGCGGCCCATAACCATCTTTGTTGTCTCTTAAGCGCGGGATCTCACCCATGAGCAGGCTGATATAACGGTCCATTGGCCACATGCCAGGGATCTCCTTATCATATGCCAGCTGTCCGTCTTTCTCCAAGACATGAACCTGGTAAGCCGCGTAATTAATGATGGTCAGCTCTGGCCGGTACTTGTGTAACACAGCACTTAAGCGCAGCTGCATGGTCGCGTCCTGGCAGAGGATGACCGATGACAGGTCAATATTATGACGGTTAAGCAGGTCTAACAAGTAAGTGATGTTGTTGCCGGAATTGGTCGACTGGCATTCAAGTAAATCGGCAGTAATCTGGTACTTTCTTTGTACATAGGCGGCAAAAATCTCCGCTTCTGACAAAGAATCAACGTCCAGATCCGGAAAGACGGCTTTTGCCTGGGCCCGCAAGCCATCAGTCGTGTGGCCATGCCCACCGACGATGATGTATTTTTTGGCAATCTCAGCCTTTTTAGCCGCGGCAAAGACATCCCCGCCGGGCAAAATACTGCCGCCAAATAAAACGAAAGCGTCGGCTTGGGGGATGCCGTATTTTCCTTCTAAGGCTGCCGGGGTCAAAGCCGGCAAGTCGCGGGGGCCTAAGTAGTCAGCCAGGGTATTGATGTCGTTAATCATTTTTCATCTCCGGAAAAGGAATGATCGCTGGTGCAGGCACGGTATGCTCACCAAGCATCTTTTCCATCCAAACCATGTCATACCAGCGGCCGAATTTATAGCCGCACTGGTGGAAACGGCCGACAAATTTGTAGCCTAAGTGCTCATGGAAACGAATGCTGTTGTCATCCAGATACGGATCTTCACCGATAGGAGCAGCGATGCAGGCGTTCAAGTTTAAAAAGCCTTGCTTCTTTAAGCAGTCTTCTATCGCGTCATATAAAAATCTGCCTACATGCTGGTGACGGACATTAGCGTCGACATAGATCGACAACTCCACGCTGTGGTCATAAGCTGCTCGCTCCTTAAATGCACTAGCATAGGCATAGCCAACAATTTTGCCATCTTTAAGCGCTACTAGATAGGGATAGATCCGCAGAGTTTTTAAAATCCGGTTTTGAAATTCGCCAATAGATGGCACCTTATCCTCAAAAGTGATTGCTGTCTTCTCCACATAAGGAGCGTAGATTTCAAGCAATCTTTCCGCATCCCCGACGTTAGCCCTTCTTAACTCTAATTCAGCCAATAGCCTTCTCCATAAAAAACTAGCACCTACTTACTAACAGCTTTATTTTACCATGAAGGAAAAATAAACCGTTTTATTATTTTCTGCTTATAAAATAAATAACATATGGCATCATAAATCTTGTAAGCGCAGCCAACGCCGCTAGAAAAAAGATAGGTGATATTAGCATTGTGTTTTAAGGAGAAAAAATCATGACCGAATACAGAGCTAAAGCCCATGGTTTCAACTCGGAGATCACGGCAATCGTTGAAGTCGAAAATGGTGAAATCCTCAAGATCAGCGCTGAAGGCGAAGTGCCAAACACGGTCGGCGCTCTTGGGGTTGACACCTGGCTGGAAGAAGCCAACGCTGAGCATTCAGTCGAGGTAGATGCTATTTCTGGTGCCTCAGTTTCAACCGGTGCCTTAAGAAAGGCAACTCAAATGGCTTATGCGGAAGCTACTAGCGGGGATGTTGACGCTATCTCTTCTGCTTCTATTCATAACCAGCCTAACAACTATCCCCTCCTCAAGGAAAAGTTCTATGAAGGCGACATTGAATTCGACGACGAATATGATGTGATCGTTGTCGGTGCAGGTGGTGCCGGGCTTCCTGCTGCAGCAACGGCTGCGGAAAATGGTGCCAGCGTCTTGGCGATTGAAAAGCAAGGCATTCCTGGCGGGACTACCAGCCTTTCCGGCGGCGTTATGCAGGCGGCTGGGGCTGGATCGGATCCTACTACCCAGGCTCAGGTACGGCAGTATCTGGAGCTATCCACCAAGGCCGCAGAGCTGCTAAATCGATTCTTGGCTTGAGCTAATAACTTAATAGACGCAAAAATGCATCCCTGGTATGAAAGATCATACTTAGGGATGCATTTTCGCTTTACTCCAGCCCCAACCATTTTCTGTTTCTTTCCTCGATCTCCCGGGTCTTTTCCATGGTCAAACCGCCCGGCATGATTCCAATCGAGGTCTTGTACAAGAAGTCGTTCAAGTCATCTTGCTGGCCAGTCTCATAGAACTTCACCAGCTTGTGCCAAAAGTTTTCCCGCTCTTCAACCGGGACTGCCAGCATTGCCGCGTTATTTTGGACAAAAACATGGTTGGCCACCAGCTGGGCGGTGCTCTCGTTGCCATCATTAAACCACTGCTCTCTGGCAATATGGCCAAACAGATAGAAGCCTTGCTTTATGGGTGGTCAATCTCTTTTGCCAGTTGCAACACTTCCTCAATTTTTCCAATAGCTGGCATCCCCGGCTTATAATCCGTTCCCGTAATCCTCACCGGGTAGCTTCTGATCTCACCCGGCTTATCACACAAGCTCTCACATACAATCCGGTTGTATTCCTTCACCAGATCCAAGTCAACTGGTCGGTCAAGGTTGGCCAGCATGAACTGCATCGCCCGCTTCAGATTGTGCACGGTAATCACTTCCTTGACGGTCATCCCTTCAGAGCTGCTTCCCCGTCGCAGATCATCTGAACCTCTGGCAGTCCAATACCTTCAACCAGTTCCGTATTGGCAATTTTCCAAACTACATCTGGCAAGAGCCTTTTTACTCCGTCAACCGCCAGATCCCGGTCAACCAGTCTGTATTCGTATTCCATAATCTTCTCCGCTTCAAAATAAAAACGCGGTCTAGCATTAATCCAGTCCGCGCTTATTTTCCGCCCGTCATACCCCAAAACGATGGTTGTCTTTCAACCAGTCCTTGACCAGTTCCTTAGCTACAGCATAAATGCCGATCAAAAGAACGGTCGCGATCAACAATGCAAACATTTCCTCTAGATAGAAACGACAATTGCAAATACAACGAATGCTACAAAGCATACCAACAAGTCAATAATCTTCTCGCTAAGCATCATAATCACCCGATTTCTACGGGGCTTAGCGGGCGGTTTTATACTTATGTTATACGCCAACTTCCTTGAAAACGCACTCTTGCCCCAGCCTTATTGCCTTAGCATCCGGCCGGTGGCCAATAAATTCAGTCTTGGCGATTGGAAGATTTGTTGGCAGCAGGTCCAGGAGAATTTCTTCTGGCAACTGGCTTTCCTTTAACTTGTCCAGCTCACTGAATGTCCCCAGCAAAACGCCGCTGATCTGGTTAAAAATCCCGGTCTCCCGGCATTGCTCAAGTAAACTAGCTACCAGCTCCGGCTGCCCCCGGTAGGCCTCCAGCAGCAAGATGCTGCCAGTAAAATCGGGCCAATCGGGCGTCCCCGCCAGTTTCAGCAGGCAGCGGAGGTTGCCCCCGTAAACTGGCCCTGCCATTTTACTTCCCCGAACAAAAGTGACTTCTAGCTCATCGAGCTCTTTATTTTTTTCTTTACCTGCCAGCAGGCGGTCAAAATAGCCGCTCTTCAACAAATCCTTGTTGACCAGACAATTGCGCAGCTGGAAGTTGACCGCTTGGTTGCCGTTTTTGGCCAGGGCCGTCAAGATCGTCGTCAAGTCGCTGTAGCCGTAAAAGACCGCCTGGCTGTCCTTGATCTGCTCCAGATCCAAGTGGCCTAAAACCGTATTGGCCAAGTCCCCGCCAGAAATGTCAAAAATATGCCCCATCTCTGGATCTAAGAAGAAACTTTCCAGCTCCCTGGCCCGCTTTTCTCCCCGGCCAATTAATGTATCATCGGTCAAAAATTGACTGACCACGACTTCCAGTCCCCGGTCTTCCAAGATCTTTACCAGCTGGTCAACAACTGGCCGATATGCTGCTTTTAAGGGATTTGAACACCCAACCAGGGCTGCCTTCATCATGCTGTCTCCTTTTCACATAAGCAAAATTATGTAAAGCTAATCTTCTATTGCCGCAAACCCTTAGGATAGTAATTCTTCAGCTGTCCCTTGCCAGAGAGTTTCCCAAAGCTGAAAATCATCCCCCGGCAGGAAACCAAGACGAAGCCCTTCAAGCTGCTATTTACTTGCAGGCTTTCCCCATGCAGGTAGTGGTCATACTCTTCTTCAGTCAGGTCAACCACTCTTTCCTGGTCAACTTGACCTAAAACTTCCGCCAGCTGGTGGCTTGGCTCAAAGCGCTTCTTCTTCAAAATCCCCAGTTCCAGACCGTTGTTAAGGACCTTGATTCCTTTTAATTGTTCAGGTTCAAGGGCCGGGACAAAGACGTGATCCTGGCTCTTCAGCATCTGGCTTGGCCAGGAAGCCAGACTTTCCGGCCAGTTAAAGCCGGCTATAGCTTCACTGATATAGCAGGACTCTTCCTTGCTTGGCCGCTCCAGGCTGCTTCTATTCCCTTTATTCTTGCCTTTGCCCTTTTTCTTCTTGTCCTTGTTTTTTCTGACCGGAGAAAAAACTTCTCCTGCTTCAGCTGCAAAGCTTTCTTCGCCAGCTGCCTTTTGCAGGCTGGCCACAAACTGCCCTTCACCAACACCGTCCTGTGGCCAAAAACGGGCACAGTTTGCTAAACTAGCATCCCCGTTGCCCCATTCCGGCCGGCCTGGCGCGGCTTTCTCTGCCGCAATTGGCAAAAGCTTAAAGCCATATTCATCCAGCAGCCAGCTGACGATCTCCTCGTCCTCTTCTGGTGAAAAGGTGCAGGTCGAATAGAGCAAATACCCGCCCGGCTTCAGCATCTTGACCGCTTCAGTCAAAATTTCCCTTTGCCGGTCTGCACAGAGGTCGACATTCTCCTGGCTCCAGTACTTGATGGCGTCCTCGCTCTTTCTGAACATCCCTTCCCCGCTACATGGCGCGTCCACTAAGATCGCGTCAAAAAATCCCGGGAAACGGGCGCTCAAGGCAAAAGAGTCGCAGTTCGTAACGACAGCGTTAGAAACGCCCCACCGCTCCAGGTTTTCTCGCAAAATTTTGGCCCGGGACGGCGAAATTTCATTGGCTACCAATAAGCCCTCACCTTGCAGCTTCTGGGCTAAAGCCGTGCTTTTCCCGCCGGGAGCCGCGCATAAGTCCAAAACCTTGTCACCTGGCTTAACTGGAATTGCCTGGGCCGGGAACATGGCTGCCGGGTCTTGCGAGTAAACCAGGCCAGCTGTCCATTCCGGGTCCTTGCCGGAGACTTCACCGTAATAAGCGTTAGGGATGCCGGGCACCGCCTCTTCTTGCGAGTATACCACGGCTCCCTCTTTCAAACTGTTGATCCGGTAGGCCTTCTTGCTTGGCTCAGCCAAAGAGTCAAGTAGCTTACCAGCTTCTTCCTGGCCAAGCAGACCCGTAAATTTCTCCTTAAACTGGTCTGGGATCTCAATCATCCGCCTGTTTCCCCTTTCTGTACATATAAACCATCATTCCAACATATACTACCAGTTCAACCACGACTGTCCCGAGCAAAAGCAGGCCTAAAATGCTCTGGTTGCTGTAGTAGGCCTTCCACACCAAGAGGAAGTATGAGACAAAAGCTTCCAGGACCATAAAGACGATAAAACGCCCGCTCCGGTTCAAGAGTAGGTTTGGCAACAAGTCTCCCTTAACATGGCTCAAATCAGTTTCTTTCCAAGTCAGCCAGGCAATAAGACCCATCAAAAGGACCCCCACGCCCAGCAAAAAGAGGATCAAGAGGGCTTCTGGCATGAGAAGCGTCAATCTTCTTTGCCGGCCCTGCTTGACGAAGTCCGGCCAATAGGTCTCACTCTTTAAGTGGCTGGCGATCTTGCCGATCGTCTGGCTGCTGGCGTCCACGTACAAGGTAAAGTGATTTATTCGGCTTTGCCCGGTTTCCTGCTTAACCCCCGTCGTCAAGTAGTAGGCCTTGCTGGACTGGTATGGCACAGCTTTAAGGCTGCCGACAACTGAATAGTACTGGCCGTTGGCGATCAAGTAAGTATTGCCCTGGGTCTTGATCTGGGAAGCCGCTGAAGATGGGGAGACCGCCGCGATGGTGACCCGCCCTTTAAAGTCATCTTCACTGAAAAAGCGGCCACTGGAAACAGGGAAGTAGTTGAGGTCCCGGTTTTGTGACCAGATCAAGACCTGGTTCTTGTCCTCCTTGCTCTTAAACTGCATCTGGATGCTTTCCTTAGGGAATTCTTTCTTGATCCACTTAAGGAAGGAGGCAATAGTCATGGTCTTCTTCGGCTTGACGATCCGGGCCTCCATGCTCATCCCCTGCGCCTGCAGAATTTGGTCAGCCAGCTGGGACTGCATGTTGGAGCAGACGATGCCGATCATGATGAAGAGGAAAAAGGTGGACAAAATAACAAACAGTTTGTACCTTTTCATCAGCTCACCTCAATAAACTTTTCCTTGATAAAGTCGTAGGACTTAAAGCTGCGGTTAATCTTTCTCAGTTCGCTTGATTTGGCGAAATGCTTTCTGGTCCAGAATTCCGGGGAATTGGTCACCCCTTTTTCCCCGATGAAAAAGAGTCGAGCAGCTGGAGCGTAGTGCTGCTTGGCAGCGATCAGTTCCAAATCCGCCTGGCCGAAATTCGGCGCCCAGGAGCAGAGAATCATGTCGCAGGTCGCGTACTTCATGACTGCCTGGTCAGCTGGCAGGTTTTCAACTGGGTAAAAAGGCTTCTTCCCGGTCTTTGAGCTCTTGGACCATTCTAAAGAATCCGTGGCCCAGACTTGAATCCCGGCCTCGCTCAAGGCCTTAGACCAGTAGGCGTTGCCAGCCATAACTTCCAGGGCTGTCTCAATCCCTAATTCGTTTTTAAAAAGCTGGGCCGTCTCCATGTTTGGCAGTGACCAGATCCCATATTCCAGGGACAGGTACTGGCGGACATTGTTCAGCAGGTTGTTTAAAGCCCGCAGGTCCTTGATCTGGCTGTCAGGCAGCTCCCAGGTCAGCTCGGCAAAACGGTCATCACTTATGCCTAAGCGGTCTGGCGCGAACAGCAGCATCCGCTGGCTAGATACGCACTCATCGATCATTTTGATCTCTTGCACTTGCCGGTCCAGTTCCGGATCAGCAAATTCCTTGGCTAAGGCTGAAATTTTTTCAATAAATTGTGTCATATGCATTCCTCACCAGTTGATTTTATCATTTACCAACCTTTTGAGGTAGCCTGGACGATTGCAAAAAAATGACCTGGCTAAGAAGGCCAGGTCAAAACTATTCAATTAAATTACAGATCTGCCGCCAGGTCGGCCATTTCTTCGTCGACCCCGTTGGCCAGCAGCATGTCACGCGTCTCCAGCTTAGCTGCATTTTTCTTTTGCACCGGCTTTGGAGCCGCAAGACCAGTTGCCTGCTCGGTCATCTTGTTGCTTACGCCATTGGCAATCATGGTGTCCATCAACATTGTTTCTTCCGTGCTTCTCATTTTAACCAGCCTTCTTTCTGTAAAGTGCCTTTTTACTTAAGACTAATTATAGCACCATTTTAAGCATGAAAGCTGATTTTATGCGGATGGTAGCGATTTCTTTTTTTACAAACTTTTGCCGTTATTTTCCTAAAAATTTAACTCTTCCTAGTCCCCGTCCGACAAAAATGCAGCAATTGCCGCGGTTAAGCCGGTCACGATTGTTTCCAAAGCCATTGACGGCTGATTTGGCCGCTTGACCACCTGCTCTGGCAAAAAAGGGATATGAATGAAGCCCGCCTGCATCCACGGATGTTCTTTTCTCAAGCTCTGCGCGTAATACATGACATGGTTGCAGACAAAGCAGCCGGCCGTGGTCGACACTTCAGCCGGGATGCCCGCCGCTTTAATAGCTTTGACCATTTTCTTAACCGGCAGCTGGGTGAAGTAAGCCGCTGGCCCCTCCGGATCAATCGCCTGTCCTTCCCGCTTTTCCCCGTCATTGTCCGCGACCGGGCAATCATCATAGTTGATGGCGACTAGTTCTGGAGTCAGGCAGGCCCGGCCACCCGCCTGGCCCACGTTTAAGACAAAATCTGGCTCTTCTCTTTCAACAGCTGCTTGCAGCTTTTTCTCACTTTTCTGGTAGCTGGTCGGCAGCTGCAGCTTGATAATCTCACAGCCTGCGATTTCGTCTGGCAGCGATTTCACTGCTTCAATGGCTGGATTGATTTTTTCATGGTTGAAGGGATTAAAACCTGTCACTAATACTTTGGTCATTATTTTTCCTTTCTTGAAAAAAAGCCCCACTTGCGAGTAAACTAGATTCATATCCAAAGAATAGAAAGTGGGTCAAACATGTTTTTCTTCTTCCTCGAACCAGTTTTAATCTACAACTGGCTCCTTATCCTGGCCGCGGTTATCCCCGCCATCTTCCTAATGATCAAGGTTTACCAATCTGACCGGCTGGAGCCGGAAAGCCCCTACCTTTTGTGGAAAATGGTGACCGGGGGGATCTGGTCAGCGGTAGTTGCCGGCATCCTTGAATGGATCGCCAATGGCGTTTTAACTTCTTATGTCTCGCAAAAAGATCCAATCTACAACGTCATCATGTACTTCGTGATCGTTGCCTACGCTGAAGAAGGAGCCAAGTACTTCTTCTTAAAGCGCCGGTCCTGGTTCAGCCGGGAATTTAACTGCCAGTATGACGGGGTTGTCTACGCTGTCTTCGTGGCCCTGGGCTTCGCCCTCTGGGAAAATATCTCCTACGTCATGATCTACGGCTTCTCTACCGCCTTAGTCCGGGCTGTAACGGCCGTTCCCGGCCACGCCTGCTTCGGCGTCTTCATGGGGATCTTCTATGGCTTGGCCCGCGGCTGCGCCTACCTGGACAAAAACATCCGGTCCAAGTTCTTCCGCGTTTTGGCTATCGTCGTGCCAGCCGCCCTGCACGGTAGCTACGACTACGTGGCTTCCCTTAATTCCGCTGAAGGGCAGTGGATCTTCCTGGCCTTCATCGCCGTCCTTTTCTTCATCTCCTTCAATCTGGTGAACAAGATGTCTAAAAACGACAAGTACTTCCAAATCGACCGGCGGAATTACCGCTTCTAGACTTTATTCACAAGTAAAAAATCTGTCCCTGCCTCCCTGGCAGGGGCAGATTTCTTTTTGCACGAATTCTTTTTAGTCCAGTTCTGCCAGGTCGTATGGCGTTTCCTGGTAAACGGCGTAGTTGATCCAGTTGCTGAAGAAGGTTGAGGCGGCCAGACTCCAGGTCAGGCGGGGCTTTTTCTCCGGATCGTCATCCGGGAAGTAGTTTAACCGGCAAAAGCGGATTGATACCGGCATTAAGGTCTCTATGGTATCCTCAGACAAGGTGTCTCTGGAGTATTCCAAATGGCCAAAGCTGTAGATCTGCCGCAAGTCGTCACTAGCCGCGATTGCAACCCCGACTTCCGGCCCCTCCGCCAAAATCTGCAGACTGCACTTCTTTAATTGGTCTGGGTAAATCGTGGTATAGCGGGAGTGCGGACAGCGGTAGGAGTCGTCAAAGCCGCGAAGAAGGGGGCTGGTCCCCACTACTTCCTGCTCATAAATGCCGGACAGCTTCTTTTCCAGAGGCTGCTTGTCGATCCCAAAGTGATAGTAAAGCCCGGCTTGCGCTCCCCAGCAAAGGTGGAGTCTGGAGTAGACATATGTCTTGGACCATTCCATCAGCTGGCAGAGCTCGCTCCAGTAGTCGACCTCCTGGAAAGGCAGCTGTTCAACCAACCGGGGCGCCAGTAATAACCATCCCACTATATCATAGCGCTTGTCCTTGATGTAGGCAAAGGTCCGGTAGTAGTTTTCCAGGTATTCGTTGGAAGTATTTTTAGACTTATGACTGGCCATGTAGAGGAATTCCACTTCCAACTGCAAGGGCGTGTTGGCCAGGTGGCGGAGCAATTGCACTTCCGTGTTGGCCTTCTTAGGCATCAGGTTCACCACCAGAATCTTTAAAAACCGGATGTTCTGGGTCCGGGCTCTTTGCGAGTCCATGAGACAAAAATATTCTCCTGCCTTAACACATCAATGGCGGCTAACTGTTTGTCTAAAGTAATTGGCATAGTGCACTCTCCTATCTGAATTCTTTTGTTTAATTTACCATTCTTTCTGAAAAAAATGCTAACAAAAGAATTATACTTTTTAAACTTTTACAAAACGAAAAAAGTCCGCCAAAGCGGACTTTCTCAAGCAGACATCTTGTCAAATTTACTGTTTTAAAATTAGTCTTCGATGTTGAAGACAACGGACTTGACCCGGGTCATGGCTTGAATGGAGTACTTGACCCCCTGTACGCCTGCCCCTGAGCTCTTTACGCCCAGGAATGGGAAGTTGTCCGGACCTCTTTGGGTCTTGTTGTTGATGTGGACCGTGCCCACTTCCAATTTTCCTGCAATGGCAAAGGCTTTTTCAAAGTTCCGTGAGAAGACGGAGCTTTGCAGGCCGTATTCTGATTCATTGGCAATCATGACAGCTTCGTCAGCTGACTTGACGCGGATGAATGGCAATACTGGCCCAAATGGTTCTTCCCAGGCCAGGCGCATGTCAGTCGTCACTTGGTCCATGACCATTGGGTAGATCAGGTTGCCTTCGCGCTTGAAGTCAAACAAAGGCTTAGCGCCCTTTTCTGCGGCTTCTTCAATTAAGCCTTGTACGTAGTCGGCAGACTTAGTGTCGATCAAAGGAGTGATGTCGGCATCCTCTTCTGGTATCCCGACCGTCAAATCCTTGGCCAAAGCAGTCACCTTTTCAACCAATTCGTCAGCCACGCTGTCCATGACCAGAACCCGCTTAACGGCGGTACAACGCTGGCCGGAGTAGCCAAAGGCGCCGGCAACGATGTTCTTGGCCGTCAGGTCCAAGTCAGCGTCTTCCAAGACGATGGCCGCGTCCTTGCCGCCAAGTTCCAGCATAATTGGCCGCATCCCAGCCAGTTTGCCGATGTTCTTGCCGACAGCACTGGAACCGGTGAAGTTGACGAAGTTGACTGCCGGGTGTTCAACGATGTAGTCGCCGATAACCCGACCCCGGCCGGTAATGGTGTTGAAGACGCCGGCTGGCAGGCCAGCTTCGGCGAAGGCCTTGGCCAAAAGCAGACCGGAGATTGACCCTTGTGTCGGCGGCTTGAAGGCCACCACGTTCCCGCCCATCAAAGCAGGCGCGATCTTTGAGCCGGCCAGGTTAACCGGGTAGTTGAAGGGTGAAATTGCCAAAACCAGGCCGACTGGTTCCCGGCGGACAACAGCCAACTTGTTCTTGCTTGCCGCTTCAAAGTTGCCGCCCTCCATGACTTCCCCGTCCAAAGTTACGCCGACCTTGGCCGTGTATTCAACGATTTCCGCCGTCCGGGTTACTTCGCCGATAGAGGACTTGAGGCCCTTGGCGATTTCCTTGGACAAGGTAGAACCGATCTTTTCAGCATCCCGGTAAAGGATGTCCGCTGCCTTTTGCAAGTATGCGGCCCGTTCAACGTATGAGAGGGCCCGCCAGGCTGGAAGGGCCTTTTTGGCGCTGTCCATTACGTAGTCCACGTCTTCGTGGGACATGGCAGGTACAGTGCCCAGGGACTTGCCAGTTGCTGGTTCGAAAATTTCAATCGCGTCAGCGGAGTCCCGCCATTCGCCATTGACATAGTTTAAATAGTGTTCTGTCAAGAGAGCAACTCCTTTCATGGATGCAATCACATCTATATTTTAATGCTTTTCTAACCATTTTCAAGCCTTTTTGTAGAAAAAGTACCTACCAATTTTCTAATTAGAGCAGACCATGCTGCTTCAGGTACTGGCGGGCCACCTTGCTGGCGCTCTCGTGCTTGACGGTCACCTTGTAGTTCATTTCCTGCATTTCAGCTTCAGTAATCTTGCCAGCAAGCTTGTTTAGGCTTTTGACGACGCCGGGATGCTTCTTGGCAAAAGAAGTTTTCAGCAAAGGCGCCCCTTGGTATGGCGGGAAAAAGCTCTTGTCATCCTTTAAGGCGACTAAGTCATACTGCTTGATCTGGGGATCGGTCGTATAGCCGTCAACGACTGCGACCTTGCCGCTGGCAATTGCCTTATAGCGCAGAGCAGGTTCCATAGTTTTAACCTTGAAGTTCAAGCCGTATTCCTTCTTTAATCCCAGGTAGCCGTCCTGCTGGTTGGCAAAGTCCGGATCAAAAGCAGCGGTTAAGGAAGCGTCCACTTTCGCCAAGTCGCTTAAGCTCTTAATATTATTTTTCTTGGCAAAAGCCTTCGTAACCGCCAAGTCGTAGCCGTTCTGATAGTTCATTGCTGGCAGGTAAGTCAGCTGGTCCTCCTCAGCCATCAGCTTTTTAGCCAGCTGGTAAGTTTTAGCCGGGTCATGCAGAGTGGCCACCTTCTTTTTAGCCAGGCCTTGCAGAACCGTCCCGGTAAATTCCGGATAGATGTCGATTTTGCCCGTCTTTAAGGCATTGAACAGGAAGCTGGTCCCACCAAAGTTGTTCTTAAGGGTCACCTTGACATGAGGATTGTTCCTTTCAATCAAGTACTTGTACATGTTGATCAAAATGTCTGGTTCACTCCCCAGCTTGCCAGCGATGACGACCTTCTCTTCTTTTGGCGCCAAGGCTTTTGGCAGCTGGCTAACTCCTAAGCCAATGGCAAAAATTGCCAGGACGGCGGCTGTGACACGGAAGTGCTTTTTTGATGAGGCCATGAACTTGAGCAGGCCGGACATGGCCAAAGTCAAGACAGCTGACAGACCAGCCCCGATCAAGAGATAGGTGTTGTTGTTTTGCTGGATCCCGATCATGATGTAGGTCCCAAGCCCGCCGGCCCCAATCATGGCAGCCAACGTGGCTGTCCCAATAATCATGACTAAGGAAATGCTGACGCCGGAAAGGATCATAGGCAGGGCCATGGGGAATTCCAGGCGGGATAATTTTTTCCAGCGGCTTAAGCCAAAGGCATCGGCCGCTTCTTCCAAGTTGGGATCGATATTTCTTAAAGCCGAGTAGGTATTCTGGTAGATTGGCATGATCCCGTACGCAGTCAAGGCGATCAAGGCCGGAGTCATCCCGATTCCGACAAAAGGAATCAAGAGGCCGAGCAGGGCCAGACTGGGGATGGTCTGGATGATGCTGGTGATCTGGAAGACCACTTCCCCGGCTCTTTTGCTGTGGGCCAGGAGCATCCCTAAAGGAATGGCGATCAAACAGGACAGCAAGAGGGCTTCCATGGATAAGAGCAAGTGCTCACCTAAAGCCTGCCAGATCTGCCCTTGGTGCGACGATATAGTATTGATCAATTCACTCATCTCTTAGTCCCCCCATTTTCCAAAGTAGTGCAACAGGTCGCTGGACTTGATTTGGTAACCTGCTCCCTGGTAGGCAAATTGCAAAAAGCCAGCTTTTTCAGCTAATCCCGCGACTTCTTCGACTTTCTCAACTTCCGGCAGATCTGTTTCTGTAATTCTATTTACGTATGGACTAGCCAAAAGCTCAAGCATAGTGCCCAGCCGTGGCCGGGCACTCTTGAAGAAGTCAGCCACAAAAGAGTTGGCGGGCTTTTGCACGATTTCTTCCGGGCTGCCGACTTGCATCAAGCAGCTATCCTGGATAACCCCGATCCGGTCCCCTAAACGCAGGGCTTCCTGCATGTCGTGGGTCACGAAGACCACGGTCGTCTTGCTTTGCCGGTGCAGGTCAAGCAGGAGTTCTTGCTGCTGGCGGCGCAAGACCGGGTCTAAGGCACTGAAGGATTCGTCCATCAAGATCAATTGGGGCTGGCTGGCCATGGCCCGGGCGATAGCAACCCGCTGCTGCTGGCCGCCTGAAAGTTCTTTGGGCAGCCGGGAGATATACTTGTCCCCTTCCAGGCCAACCTGGGCCAGTAATGCTAAGGCCCGCTTCTTTCGTTCAACCTTTTTGACTCCGGCTTCTTCCAGCTGGATTGTAATATTGTCGCCTACCGTTAAATTTGGAAAAAGACTGCTGGTCTGCGGAACATAGCCCATATGCAGGCGGAGCTGGCGCAGGTCGTGATCTTTGACTCTTTTGCCGTCTAAGTAGACATCGCCATGAGTCGGTTCTGTTAAACGGTTGATCATTCTGAGCAAAGTCGTCTTCCCGCTCCCGCTGGGGCCGACTAAGACAAAAAGCTCCCCGTCATTGATTGTAAGATTTATCTGCTTCAAGATGACATTGTCTCCATAGGTCATCCCGACATCGCGGTATTCGATCATTTTCCCCTCCATCTCGCAGGGCATTCATGTAACTTAAATGGTTTCTCGACTTAGCATAAACTCTTTCTTAGCCCTTGTAAAGGTAAAAGCTACAGCTTTCCTCTTTTTCTTGGCCAGGAATCTATAATAGTTTCTCATCCTTCTATCTTGGGCCAGCTACTTATAAGAAAAGTGTAAAAGCAGTACTATTGCTTAGTCGGTATCTTCCAGGCGGGTATAAGCTTCATTCTGCTCTTGCTGACAAAGAACTTGTTTTTAGCAATTTCAGTTACTATACTGGTAATTAGATAAGTTACATGATTTGCCTAATTATTTGGGAGAGAAAAACAAATGAAAGTATCAACCCGTTTTAGCGACAGCATCCACCTCTTGGCCTTTCTGGTGATCTATAAGGGAAAGACCACTCTGTCCAGCAACATCATCGCCAGTTCTTTAAATACTTCGCCAGTTGTGGTGAGACGGTTAATGTCGAATTTAAGGGATGCCGGCTTTATCAAGACGACCCATGGGTCACCGGATCCAGAGCTATTAAGGGAGCCAAAGGATATCAGCCTGCTGGAAATCTATCTGGCAACTGAAGGAAAAAGCCCCCTTTTTGCCATCGACCATGAGACTAATCCGGACTGCATTGTCGGCGGCAACATCCAGCCAACCTTGACCGACTACTTTTCCCACGCGGAAACCGCGGCGGAGGCGGTTTTAGGCAAGATCAGCCTGCAGGACGTGATCGACACGATTTTGGTTAAAGAAGCCGCGAAAAAGCAGGCAGAAAACAGTAAAGACAAAGAATAAGCAAATATAAAACAGATTGCGAGGAAGCAAAATGAAATACACGATTACTGCCGCGACTGGCCACTTAGGCAGAGAAGTCGTTAAGGAATTAAATAAGTTAACTGATGTCAAGAACATCCGCCTGGCAGTCCGCAGCCCGCAAAAAGCGGCAGATTTAGCAGAAGCTGGCTATGAAGTCATACACAGCGACTACTACGATGTACCTAAGCCGGAGTCAAGCACCTGGTTGACGTCAGCTTCATGGCTGACCAGGCCAATAATCCCTTCCAGATGGCAGCAGGCTATTACGCCTACCTGCCAGCCCGTTTAGCTTCTAGCAAATTGTCCTATGCCGTGGTCAAAAATTCTCTTTACGCTGACCCCTTGGTCCCATACCTGCCGGAGTTGATTGCAAGAGGCAATGTGATCTACCCGGTTGGCGATCAGGCGATGAGTTTTATCTCAAGAAAAGACAGTGCGGAAGCTATTGCCAATGTCGCTGTCCGGCCTTACCTCAGAGACAAGGGGCAGATTTACCTTTTGACCCAGGAAAAGAACTATAACATGGTTAAATTAAGCCGGATCATGACTGAAGTTACCGGAGAAAAGATCGGCTACCAGCCGGTCAGCCTAGAAGAATTCGCGAATATCTACCGGGCTGAAGGCGACGGGGATGAACTGGCCTCCATGTACAAGGCGGCAGCCATGGGCTTGATGGACGGAGTTACTGATGACTTCACCCGGATCACGGGCCATACCCCACAGAATATGAAGGACTTTTTGGCAGAAAACTATAAGAAGTAAGATGAATCAGCTTTAACAGCAAAGAAAAAGGATGCAGCTCTACTGGGTTACATCCTTTTGTTTATTTAGGCAAATCTGCCGTATGTTCCAAGCGGTCGATCCGCCAGTCTAAAGTCGGGTGGTCAGAGATCAAGTTGGTCCACCAGTGCTTGACTTGGAAGTTGTTAAAAGCTAAAGCTGAAACCATGGGGTTCTCCTTTTGCTGCTGATATTGCTGCTCAATAGCTTCCAGCTTTTTCAATGCACCGACAATGCACTTCGGATTTCTGGTCAGGTCGACTGAACCAATGTCCGCCAGGTATTCCCGCTGCCGGGACATAGACAAGTTGAGCAATTTGGCGATTGGCAAAGCCACGATGAACAGGCCAGCGCCAACTGCTAAGGCAATCGAGCCAAAGAACCAGCAAATGCACTTAGTGATAACCCCGCCATCCATCTTAAACAAGGTCCAGCCAAGAGCCAGCAAGTAAACGGCAGCCAGGTAGATAAAACTGGATAGAGCTGAGGTAATCGTCGTTACCCGCAAGTCATAGTTACGGATGTGAGATATCTCGTGGCCGATCACGCCTAAGAGTTCATCATGGTTCATGACTTTTACAAGGCCGGAAGTAACCGCCAGGCTGGCATGCTCCGGGTCACGGCCGGTCGCGAAGGCGTTGGGGATATTGCTTGGAATGGCGTAGACTTTCGGCATGGGGATGCCAGCGGCCAGGCTCATCTCCTCCACCATTTCGTAAAGTTGAGGGACGTTCTCTTGGTTGATTTCCACCGCATGGGTGATCCGCATCAAGTGTCTGGTCGAATAAAAGTAGATATAGACCATGTAAATGATTCCCGCGTCTAAAAAGATCATGCCGGCCCAGAAGGTCAAATAAACTGACAACAGACCCGCAATAGCTAAAAGCAAGGCCGTAAAGCCACCCAGCACGATCCAGGTATTGCGCTTGTTTTGCTCGATTTGCTGATAAAGCATATTCCATCCTCAATTCTTTTCATAAAGCTAATTAAAGGATACTAATTGGATGGCTTTGGCACAATAGATAATTACAGAGTGATTTAGTTATATCGCTTGCTAGGATAAAAATAAGACTCCGAACGATATTTTATCATCCAGAGCCTAGGAGCTAGTGCTTATATAAATTGAACTTTGTGTCGATTGCCAAAATGTAGAAAATGTTACGGTTGATTTACCAATTACTCGACCTTTGTCATTTAGCCGAAATACCCAGTAGACGTCACCATATTCTTCTAAGCGTCCAGAGCTTGAAAAAATGGGTTAATGCTTAAAGAAACCACATTATCAGGGAGTTGTTCGAGACCTTGTTCTTTCGCCCACCCCAAGACAACCGATATTTCTTCAATAGAGAGCTTCTCTATTTTCTCCAACAACTTCGCCTGGACATTCTTATCGATACTATTGTTGTTTTTATCAAGATTGTATCGTTTGTCTCTTGTGAGAAAAGAAAAATTAAACGCAAAATATGTCTTATACGTCCTTCTGATTCTTGAGGCATTAGACTTGCGTGTCCGAAAGTTGCCTTTAATCATCGACAACGAACACCTTACTGTAAGTCATTTTTCTACCCTCATTCAATAACCATTATTTTGCATATTATTATGCGTTCAACACAGTTTGTCTCGCAAGCTACAGGCCTTGCCATTCAATCCACGTTCTACTGGCATTTTGCCAATTAGTTATTTAGATTAAGTACTCCCTGCTTCAGCCTTTGCATCCCGTCAATTACCAATTCTTTCGGGCAGGCCAGGTTGATCCGGACAAATTCATGCCCATTGCCCCGGTAGCCGTTCCCGGCAGAGATGATCAAGCCCGTCTTTTCCCTCAGGTACTTGCAGAAGTCCTCCGCGTTCATCCCAAGAGCGCTGATGTCGACCCAGGCAAGGTAACTGGCATTTGAGTCAAGCACCTTCACTTCCGGCACTTCTTTTGCCAAAAATTCCCGGGCATAAGCAAAGTTGTCCCGCAACACTTGCTTGAGCTCACGGAGCCAGTCATGGCCTTCTTCATAAGCGGCAATAGCTGCCGGGATAGCCAACAAGTTTGGTTCCCCGATGCCGGCCAGGAAAAAGCTCTCCTCAGCCCGGGCGCGCAAATCCGGGTTAGGGATAATCGCGCAAGCCGCGTGCAACGCCGCCAAGTTGAAGGTCTTGCTTGGTGAGATCAAAGAAACTACCCAGTTTTTGGCATCCCAATCTACCGTAAATGCAGGGGTAATGTCTTCATCCGTCAAAACCAGGTCCCCGTGAATTTCGTCAGAGATCAAGAGGACCTGGTGCTTGGCGCAAAGTTCCGCGATCCGCTTGACTTCTTCCTCGCTCCAGGCGTAACCGATTGGGTTGTGAGGGTTGCAGAAGACCATCATCCGGACAGACGGAGTCGCCAATTTTTCTTCCAAATCAGCCCAGTTGACCGAGTACTTGCTATTTTCATAGATCAAGTCGCTGGAAATTACCCGGCGGCCATTGCCCTCAATGACAGAGTAAAACATGTTGTAGACGGGCTCCTGGACCAAAATTTGGTCGCCAGGGCTGGTGAACTGCCGGACCATGGCAGAAATCGCTGGCACGACGCCTGAGGCAAATACGCACCAGTCTTCTTTAGGCCGGGCGCGGTGCTCAATTTCTTCCCAGTCAGCTACAGCTTTGTAGTATTCAGCTGGCACGCTTTCATAGCCAAAAGCCGCTACTTTGAGCTTTTCTTCCATGCTGGCCATAATTTCCGGCGCGATCTTAAAGTCCATCTCAGCAATCCACATCGGTAGCTCTTTTTCCTTTAAGACGCCCCACTTGATGGAATTGCCCTGCCGCTTTGGCACATGTGTAAAGTCACATTGCTTTTCTGCCATTTTTGTTACCTCAATAATCAATTACCTTTTTCGCAATCTATTTTATCTACAAAGTAAGCATCTTCACATTTTGGAAAATCACCTGCAATTTTCAAGTTTGCAATATTATGCTGAATTGAATAGATTGCCGAATCAACAAGTACAAAGCCTAAGTTCCGATCCTTATCTCCAGATTTCAAAATAATTATATCATCAAACTAACAACCCGTTCTCTCTCCAATGCCTATAACGAGAAAGACAGGTTCCTTTCGGAACCTGTCTCCCTCTAATTACAGCACATTTGCATTAACATATCTGTTCTTGCCAATTCGGTAGTAGTACTTGCCATGAAGCTTCTGTTTCTTGCTTAATAGCTTAACCTTCTGCTTCTTTTTCAGATGGCCAACTACCTTCCCTTTCTTGTTATAGACCTTAGCATTCTTCCTTGCGCGAACTTGCTTAACCTTCTTAGTCTTTTTCGGCAGGTTGCTTGCCAGAATATATCTGTTCTTGCCAACCCGGTAGTAGTACTTGCCATGAAGCTTTTGCTTCTTGCTTAATAGCTTGATGCTAGTCTTCTTCTTAAGCTTGCCAACTACCTTGCCCTTCTTATTGTAGACTTTTGTCAGCTTAGTCAACTTGACCTTCTTGTAAGTCTTAGTCTTCTTAACTGTCTTCTTGCTTGCCTTCTTAGAAGCCTTCTTGTTCTTCTTAGCACTAGTCTTCTTCGCGCTACTGTTGCCAGCCTTAACCTCAACACTCTTATCAGCTTCAACCGTGCCAGTCAAATCTGGAGCGGGCAGCTTCCGTTCTACCTTGACCACACTGGTGTAGACTTGGCTCTCATTGCCAGCGTCGTCATAGCTCTTGAATTCCACAGTTCCGTTGTGGGTCAGCGTAAAGGCATCCTTGTAGTCAGTCCAGGACTTGCCACCATCAAGGCTGTACTTGATGTGGTTGAAGTCCTTGTCAACATCCTTCTTGTCAAAAGCAAGCACAGCCTTGACCTTGCCTTCTCCATCCGGAGTCAGCTTCAATTCCGGCTGGGCAGCGACTTCCTTGACGATATTCTTGACTTCATAAGTCGTAACCTTTGACTCATTGCCGTAAACGTCTTGGTACTTGAACTCAACCTTTCCGTTTTCGGCTACCTGTACAGTATCCTTGTCCAGCTTGGTCCAAGTCTTGCCGTCAACTGAGTAGTAGAGATCAGCCGCCTTAAACTTGCCAGCAGACTTTTGTACATCGGACAGATTTCCGACCTTCAGCTGAACAGCTTGGTTGGTCTTCTTGCTTTCTGAAGCGGAAACCTCCGGTGCCTCAAGATCTGCCTGGTGGTTGTACAGGATAAAGTCTTGTTCAGTTTTGTTGTCACTACCATCAGTCAAAGTGACCTTGACCTTCCGGAATCCGTCTTTCTCAGCCTTGATCGGGTAGCTGACCTTGACTGCATCCCTATTCTTAAAGAAGTCTTCGTTAAACACCTTGTAAGTCTTGTCTTGGTAGGCTGTATCGCTGCCAACTTGCAGGCTGTATCCGCTCAAGTTGTCATTGATCGTTGCCTTAAGATCGTAAACATCCTTGTTGGTGTAGACAGCCAACTGGCCATCCTCACCTAAGGACATCCCTTCCAATTGCAGGCTTGGCGCTGCTAAGTCAACCCAGAGCTTGTAGCCCCATTCGACGACTGGCTTGCCGTCATTAAGCCGTGGATCTTGCACCAAAGCAGTCAATGAATGGTTGCCGTTCTTTAAGTCTTTGATCGTGTAGCTGAACTTCAATGTATCTGGGTCGTACTTAACGTCATCCCCGTTTAACTGGAAGCGGGCGACTGGGTACGCGAGTTTACCCGTTACTGTGAAGCTGTGGTCCTTCTCATCGTAACCCGGCGTCGTCTTGCCAATAACCGTCAGATCGCTGGCGATATTGTCAAAAGTCAGCATATCCTTGTTGTAAGTGTAACTTCTAGCGGTGAAAATCGTTACGTCCTTCTTTGTAACATTGCCATCCGCATCAGTTGCCGTCAGTTCAAAAGGATTGTCACCGTAGTTCAAGTCAACCTTTTGTGAGAACTTGCCGTCCTGGTCAACCGTTAACTCATTAGTCTTGCTCTTGTCAGACAAGTTTGTCAGTTCCAGTTTGCCGCTTTCGCCAAGACCAGATACCGTCCCGGATAAAGTATAGGAATCATCCTTAGCCAAAATGCGGCCTGAGCTTTCTTTGTCAACGCTGACTTTCGGGCCTTCAGCCTTAACAGTGAAGTTGACTGCTTCAAGGATTTGATCCCCATCCTTGATCAAAAGCTGGTTTTGTCCATCCTTGACTGGCAGCTTAACTTCAAAGTAGCCATTTTTATCGCTTTCTGCCTCGACATCATTAAACTTAAGCTTGGCATTCTTCTTGTAAGTACCAGTTACAGTGTAAGTTTCTTTCTCTTGATCGTAAGCCGGGCTTTGACTAGTGATCTTTTGACCGTCGGCTAAGTTAAAGAGAAGAAGCTTGTTATCAGCATCGTTATTTTGACTGGAGAAAGTTGCAGCATAGCCAACATTGCCGGCATAGTCAGCCAAAACAGTTTCTACTTGGTTCTTGCCGTCCTTAAGTCCAGTCAAGGCAGACGTTGACTCGTAAACATTACTTTCTCCCTTAACCGGAGCCAGCGCCAGCTTCTGCTCTTCACCGTTTACTGCCGCAACAAACATTGTCATGTCAAGACCGCTGCCGGAATCCTTAGCCTTCAAACGGAGCTTGCCATCTTTGGTAACCTGCAAGTCACTCACTTCTGGCGCTTGGGTATCAACCTTGACAGGGATGTTCAATTCCTGCTTGCTGCCGCCAATTGCTGGGGTAAATTCAACCTTGTAGATGTATTGCCCATCCTTGACGACTTGGCCGTCAGCGTCAGTGCCATCCCACTTGTCCAGTGAGTGGGTTGTCCACTCACCGCTTGAAGAACTGTAGTAATCTTTAGTTCCCTCTTTGCCAACGCCCAAGCTCTTAACTTTGTTTCCTTGAGCATCAGTAATCGTTTCCGTGTATTCCTTGTAGTTCCGGTCAAAGAAGAGAACAGGATATGCGTAGTCCCGGCTACCATCGCCATTTGGTGAAATCGCGATCAGATCAGGATCAGTATACTTGCTGTAATCATCACCCTCATAGCCAGTGTGACCGAGAATATCATTGTTGTTAGAAAACATGACGCCAACCAGGGAGTGAATTGTGTTGATTAGATTTGAATTGCCACCTTCATAAAGCATTGGTGCGCTGACACTCGCTTGACTGTAGCTGCCGAAAAAGCCCATGTATGGAAGAACCAGGTTTGGTGTTGCCTGGTCTTCTGCTTCAAAGCCAACATAGCCTTCAACAAAATTTTGCCGCTGGAAACTGTATGGCAAGGTCAAGGTAAAGCTTACATCCACGCTTTCGCCAGGCTGGACAGTTACCTTTGGCGTCTCCGTCGTCAGCTGTCCCTTAACAATCTTTGTGTCATAGATTTCGCCACTCTTCGCTTCGGTTGCCTGGGTGTATGGACCGCCATAATTATCAACTGCATAGGTCTGGGTCTTCTTACCATGATTGGTCAAGGTAACCTTAAAAGTCGTCTGCCGGCCAATTTCTTTCAGGGCTGCTGCCCCGTTGCCGTTGGCTGCCTTAACCTCAACCGTATTGTTGATGGCATCTTTAACATTGATTTCGCCACTCCCTTGCCGGCGGGGAGAAATAATTTCCTTGGTATGCTCAGTGTCATAGACGGGGTGCGAAGTGTTCATGGCTGAATTCTTAGCAAATTGTACTAATTCTTCCCCGGACAAGTTCAAACCTTGTTTCTTGATACCTTGCAAAATTAATGCTTCGGAACCTGCGACAAATGGTGAAGCCATTGAAGTCCCACTCATTTGCTGGTACTTGTTGTCGTTGGCCAGCGAGTAGATCTTCCCGCCTGGAGCAGTGATTTCTGGCTTGAAGTCTAATTCAGGAGTTGGTCCCCAGCTGGTAAAGTCACTCATCTTTCCCGCGCTGGAGTTATCGATTAAAGCAGTACCGAATTTTAGCTTGATGCTCTTACCTTCTTTTGCTGCTTTAGCCAGAACTTCCCCATCAGCCTTACTCATCCCCAAGGTTGGGAAAGTCTTGTCGTCCAGTGACATTGAAAGTAAGCCGTCATCCTCGCTATTGTAAATGACGATCCCTGCCGCGCCAGCTGCCTTGGCATTGGCAACTTTCGCTGAGAAGGTATAAGCTCCCCGTTTAACAACTGCAAGTTGTCCCTTAACCTCAGCCTTCTTTTCAGCAGTATAGTCATCTGCACCGCCCAAGCCCATGTCAACAAGCTTAAGCTTCTTGGTTAAAACGGAATAGTTGCTTTCCAGCTGGGTTGTTACTTGTGCAGCACCCTTCAATTCTGAATTTGAGCTAAAGGTGACCCCACCGAGTTCGTCTTTAACTGTGTCGGTGGTCACTTTGCTGTTTTCAGCAGAGGCAACCGTCAGAGCATCCGGTGTAACCCCTGGCGTGCCAACAGTACTGAGTTCACTTGTCCCGGTATTGTTGACTGGATTGCCATCCGCAGTCGACCCGGCAACACCGGAGTTCCCAGCAGAGATAACATTAATGACGCCAGCCTCTGATGCCTTTGCTACGGCTTGTTGCTGTGGATCACTTGGATCGACATCTGATGAAACTGAGCCCAAACTCATGTTGATAACGTCGGCCCCCAGCTTAACTGAATCTTCGATCGCGGAAATGATGTCGTCATCATAGGCTCCAGAATTCTTGGCATTGTTGGAGAAGACCTTCATTGCCAAAAGCTGGGCATCAGGAGCAACACCTTTGACTTGGCCATTGGCCCCGGCAATCCCGGCCACGTGCTGGCCGTGCATTTCGCCACACCCATTGTCCACGATTTGGTCGTTCTTATCAGCGTAGTTATAGCCGTAAGGAACCTTCTCCGTGTAATACTTCCCATGACCTAGCTTACTCTTGTCGCTTTCAACCTCACTCTTACTCAACGCGGTGCTGACGCCACTGTCCAACTTCAAGTCCTGGTGGCTGGAGTCGATCCCTGTATCAATGATCGAAATGACCATACCTTCACCCTTGAGCTTTTGTTCTTGCCAAACGTCCTGCACTTGGGCCATTTGATCAGCACTCTCATCGGTTGGGTGGTAAACCTTGACAGGCGTAACGTTCTTAACCTGGGGCAGATCCTTAACCTTGTCGATATCGTCTAAATCCATATCGATTGAAAAAGCATTGACCAAGTAGCCGAACTGCCGGCGGACCTTGTTGCCGGTGATTTCTTCTACCTGCTTGATAACCTTTTCTTGACCATCCTTGACTTGGTCACTTGCCTGCTCAATCTTTTTCACCGAGGCAGCTGATCCAGTCGGCTTACTGGTGTGATCAAATGCCGCTGACTTGTTCAAACTGACAATCACCCGGACCGAGGACTCATTCTTCTTGCTGACAGCTTGGCCAGAAGTCTGTCTTTGCTCTTTAGCAGCCTCTTGGAACTTGCTGTAACTCTTCTTAGCGTTATAGCGCTGCTCTTGCTGCAAGTACTTAGTCAATGCTGCCCGGCTAGCCGACCGTGGACTAACCTTTTCTTGACTGGCAGCTTGGACAAAAGCAGCTGGCTGGAAAGTTCCCGCCAGTGGACTCGCTGATAGGAGCAGTGCTGCGGCTAGTTCAGCCACTTTGTTCAAATGGCGTGCGGATTTTTTCTTCTGCATCTGTTTCCTTAACTCCTTTAGACAAATAAATATTTTTATTAGCAAGCCTTTCATCACGCAGCTTCGGCTCACTAACATTTCATAATCATACCATAGTTTAAATTAAAGTTAAATGTTTTTTAGCAGAATTTTAAATCAAACAGTGGAAAAGTAATTTCTGAACGCCAAAAAACAAAAAGCACATTATTTCAGCAATACGCGAGAAAATAACGTGCTATGAAGTTAAAAATCCACAAAATACTAACTTCAAAGTTGATTCGCTAAAGTCGTGGTATAGTGTTACCTTTTTGATTATAATAACACCGTCCCTATTTAAACATAGTTCCATCTGCTTTTTCATTTAAGAAAAGAATATTGTCAAATTTTAGATATAGCTTTTTAAGTTAGATTCACATTAAAATGTTTCACTTATAAAGCAAAAGAAAAAGCAGCCAGCACCTGCTGACCGCTTTCTAGCCTTCTATCTCTTTGATCATGTTGTACCAGATTTCCCCGGCATGCTCTGACTCAGCTTGCCCATGGTTGACGTAGCCATTCTTTTCGTAAAATGGCACCCGGTCTTCCAGACAGGTCAAGGCGATCCGCCCCAGCTTCATTTCCTTAGCGGTCTCCGCGAATCTATCTAAAAGCTGGCTGCCAATCCCCTGGCCCCGGTAATCCGGATGAACCGCGATGGTCAAGACCATTTGGTTGCCGCCGGGACCTGCCAAACTCTCTGTCTCTTTTTCATACATCCAGTCCTCGATGTAGTCATACTTGCTGTCAACGACTGGCCCGGTAATAAAGCCCACGACCTCTTCTTCCAAATTTCTGGCGACCAAAAAGCTCCCGGTAAATTTCTGAATTCTCTCTTTATACTGAGCCGGACTGCCTGCTTCTGCCTCATTGAAACCAGCTCTTTCAATTTCCACGATCCTGTCTAAATCTTCCGCTCTTGCCTAGTCAAATTTCAGCATGCTCTTCTCCTTGAATGCAAAAAGCACGCCTCTGTCAATCCAGAGAACGCGCCTCGTTTTATTCTTTTTAAAATTGTCTGTTAGATAGCCATCGCGTTAACTTCAGCAGCCACGCCCAGCTTAGCTAAAAACAAGGCTGGAGTGTTGGCATTCTCAGCTACAGCGCTGCGAACTTGCTGGTTCTTGTCTTGGGCCAGCTTCTTCAGGACAGCTGCGTCTTCGCTCAGCCTAGCTGCCAGGATTCGCAGACTTGCGTAGTTTGAGCTAGTTTGCTTGCCCAAGAGAGCAACCCATTCCTTCTTAGCTACGATTTGGTCCAGCTTCAGCCATTCAGTGACCTTGCACTTGCCAAAGTCAGTTACCTGGCCTCAGCCACTTACTTCGTAAATGGTGATGCCTTCTTCACTTGGGTATTGGCTGGCGTTGACAACAGCGTCTTCCAGCTTTTCGTAGATAGCCAGGTAGCGGTTGTGGTAGGTCTTGCCTGCCAGGTAGCTGCGGCCTTCACGGAAAAGCTTGCCTTCCTTAGTTGAGAATACAAGATATCCCTTAACTGCTTGTTCGATAGTTACGTTAGTCATATTTACCTCTCCTTGAATAAATTTAACTAAATAGGCAAAAGTACAAGCAGGACAACCTCCCTTGTACTAAACAGTCACAAATTCAACAGAAAACAGAATAGATTAGAGGTAATACAAGTCATGAACGAGACAATCACGCAGCTGATTCAAAACTATGGCTATGTCGCCGTTGCCTTGTTGATTGCAGCTGAAAACATTTTTCCCCCAATCCCTTCCGAACTGATCCTAACCTTTACCGGTTTCCTGACCCTGTCTGTCCCGGGAGCCATCATTGCCTCCACGATCGGTGCCTTCATTGGCGCAGTAACTCTCTATTGGGTCGGCACCTTCTTTGACCAAGACCGCCTTTCCCGCTTCGCCGCCAGCAAGGTCGGCCGCCGCTTCGGCCTCTCCCCGGAAAAAATCACCAAGACGGAAAACTACTTTAACAGCCACGGCCGGCCAGCCACCTTCTTTGGCCGCTTTATTCCAGTCGTCCGCAGCTTAATCTCCCTGCCAGCCGGGATGAGCCGCTTCTCTTTAGCCCGGTTCAGCTTCTACACCATCCTGGGCACGGCAATCTGGAACACGGTCTTGATCTACGCCGGCCGCTTTGCCGGCAATGCCTACCAGCAAGTGGTCCAGGAATTTGAAGGCCTTAGCTTGATCGTGTTAATCGCTTTCTGCGCCATCGCAGCCGCTGTCTACCTGCTCAAGAAGAAGGGCCTAATCTTTAAAAAAATTTTTTTGCCTTTGATCTTGACAAAAGTTAAATCCGTATTAGAATTTTACTTAATCAAATAAGTCAAAAGATGAGAAAGACGAGTAGGAAAGCACAATCTTGCAGAGAGTTGCCAGCTGGTGAAAAGGCAACAGACCCTGGCTTTCTGAATAACACTTTTTCCAGATCGCCGGCTGAAGTCACAGTAAGCCGTGCCGCCTGCAGGACGTTACCCTGCTAGAGCACGTTGGTGCTCGAAGTGGTTCGTTTAGAACAAGGTGGGTGGTACCGCGGAAAGATGCCTTTCGTCCCTGTAGTTTTTGGGGATGAAAGGCTCTTTTTATGCCCTTTTGACAAGTATTAGATTTTTAGCAGAGGCAAGAGATATGGCTAAATTAATTATTCCAAGTGATTACGATCCGAAAATGACCATCCGCGAAACGGAAAAGGCAATCCGCTACATCCGGGAAACCTTCCAGACTGAATTCGGGACCGCGATGAATCTGGAAAGAATTTCCGCTCCTATGTTTGTCAAGAAGTCTTCCGGCTTAAACGACAACCTCTCTGGCTGGGAAAAGCCGGTTTCCTTTACCCTGCACGACGGGAATGAAGGCGAATTGCAAATCGTCCACTCCCTGGCCAAGTGGAAGCGCTGGGCCCTCAAGCACTACGGCTTCAGCCACGGTGAAGGCCTCTTCACCAACATGAACGCCATCAGAAAAGACGAAGAAGTTTTGGACAACCTCCACTCCGTTTACGTTGACCAATGGGATTGGGAAAAGGTCATCGACAAGAGCGAACGGACGGAAGCAACCCTCCGCCAAACTGTCCAGCGGATCTTTGAGACCATCAAGGGGATGGAATACCACGTCCGTGCCCTCTACCCGCAAGCCGCCTACCACCTGCCAGAAGAAATCAGCTTCGTAACCAGTGAAGAACTGGAAGCCCGCTGGCCATCCCTAACCCCAAGCGAACGTGAAGACAAGATCTGCCAGGAAAAGGGCGCAGTCTTCTTGGAACACATCGGCGGCGCGCTCCCGCTTTCCAAGAAACCGCATGACCTCCGGGCACCAGACTACGATGACTGGACTTTGAACGGTGACCTCCTCTTCTGGTACGAACCCCTCCAGCGGGCCTTTGAAGTCTCCAGCATGGGCATCCGGGTCGATGAAGACCGCTTGCAAGAGCAGCTGAAACTTGCCGGTGCTGAAGACCGGTTAGACCTGCCTTTCCACCAAGCCCTCTTAAAGGGTGACCTCCCTTACTCCATCGGCGGCGGGATCGGCCAGTCAAGACTTTGCATGCTGCTTTTGGGCAAGGCCCACATCGGTGAAGTCCAAGCCAGCATCTGGCCTGACGAGATCGTAGAAAAGTGCCAGGCAGCCAAGATCCAGCTTCTGTAAAAAAGCTAGTTAAGCAAAAACAGGAAGAATATAAGAGCAAGATAGACAATAAAATACCGAGGTAAAGAGATAAACATGACAGAATTGATTTCAATCAGAGAATCAAGCAAGCACGTAGATGAAGAAGTCAGAATGCACGTCTGGCTGACCGACAAGCGGTCCAGCGGGAAGATCGTCTTCCTGCAATTAAGAGACGGCACGGCCTTCTTCCAAGGCGTTGTCCGCAAGAACGATGTCAGTGAGGAAG
>PPYF01024695.1_pt1 | contig 29771 bp, 39 predicted proteins | sample 1559871 | NCBI WGS metagenome assembly PPYF01 (sample SAMN08240021, study PRJNA423297) | Human gut metagenome, whole genome shotgun sequencing project.
ATTTTACTGGTCTCGGCATAAACTGCTCCTTTCTCGCTTTTCTTATATAATAGTCCTATAAAAGGCATATGTCAATAATATTATTGACATATGCCTTTTATAAATCAACTTATAGTATTACTTATTTTCATTATTTTTTAATTTACAGATACCCTGCGTCATTGTTCCCATTGGGCAGAATGTACACCAGGTTCGTGGCTTATATAACAGCATTACAATCAAGCCTAACAACAGAGATGTAAGCATCAAACTATAAAATCCAAAACTAAACTGTGCCACCCAATCAGCTACTGTTCCTGCAGTGTATGTCCATCCCCACGGAACACGGAAGGTCCAGAATAATTTGATGGCTTCACGCAAGGATGATGCTCCGGCACCAACTAAATATGTCTGAAATACCATATTCCCAAACATTGTAAGGAAAAATATCAAAAAGCCATATCTGAACCATTTTGAACTCATCCATCGTGGGGTTGGTTTATTTCTTGAGCATTTTAAATCTCCACCAAGCTTACTAAAAAGCTGGCCACGTCCACACAAATAATTACAGAAAAATTTATTTCCACCGAATATTGCTATTCCTAACGGCAACAGGAAATCAATCATCCCAATCCAGGTGAACAAAATATTAAAAAAACCGAGAGTAAAATAAATGATCGCCCATATCCATAAATAATCATACATATACTATTTCAGTTTCATCATTTGTTTTGTAAAATACCAGATAATTATCCACCGGAAAGAATCGAAGTCCTCTGCTGTGCCACGGTTCCTCATCATAGAGCCGATTTCTATTCGGCATAGTATCCAGCTTCCGAATTGCCGTCATAATCCGCTCTGTCTGTCCTGCAGCATTCTCCGGAGCTAACAGTTCCTCTGAAATATATCTGAAAATATTTCGCAGATCTTTCTTTGCTCCTGCTGTATACATCACTTTATATTTCATATACCAAATTCCCGTTTCATTTCTGCTTCAACTTCATCTGCTGAACACACTCTGCCAGCCCTAATATCTTCCATGCCTTTTTCTATTTCTGCATTGAACTGTTCCTTTGTCAGAGAGCCATATGCAACAGGCTCCTCATCCCTGACACTTATCTCAACCACTCTGCACCGGAATCCATTCTCACGAAGTCTTGCTGCAACACTCTCAGCCAGAATATAAAGAACAATCTTTACATCCTCATCGCATACTAAATCCTTTGGTGTTGTTGTGCTGTTTCCCACCGATTTAATTGGAGCGTGGGTATTCTCCAGCTTGACAGGTGAATCATCATAGCCATTAGCAAACGGCCATAAGATACTGCCCATCTTTCCAAGGTGACTGTTAAGCACATCTTCATCTGCTCTTGCAAGATCACCTATGGTTTTGATACCAAATAATGCAAGCTTTCTGTTCGTACTTTTGCCAACGTATAGAAGATCTGCCACCGGAAGTGACCATGCCTTCTGCTTAAACTCACTCTTATACATAGTTGTGATTGCATCAGGTTTCTTATAGTCTGAACCAAGCTTTGCAAATATGTCTATCAAAAGGCTTTTACATATTAGATAAAAGCATGTAAAATTTCTTTTACATAGCTTAATTGCGGTCTATTTAGCTTGTTTCTTGACTACTCAGGAAAAATATTTCTACCCTCGCCCCACCTGTATTTTCAGAATTTGAAAGTTTAATACCTCCACCATATTTTTCAGCCACAGTTTTTGCAAAAAATAGTCCCATCCCATAATGGGCTTCGCCATTTCTACTTGTGTCATCCATAAAAAACTGCTCTGTGCCATGCAATAATGCTTCTTTTGTAAATCCTGATCCGCTATCCTCCACAATGAATGTCAGCCGGCCATCCTGCTCCTTTGCGTCAATATAAATGATTCCATTTTCTTTTGTATGCTCCACTGCATTCTGAATCACATTCATGACAGCCCGAAACATTGGATCATAAGCAATCGTTACCTTTTTATCACTTTGTCCCGCCTTCCAATCTATTTTCTGGTGATAGATTTCTACCAGTCCGAGTGCCTGTTCCTTTATATCTGCGAAAAAATCTTCTAACCTCACCGTTGTATAGGTAACATCACTGCAATTCCATGATTTTGTGACATCTATCAACTGTTTTACATAACTTTGTATCTGTGTTGTGCCGTTCAAAACATAAGTGATATTATTCTTCTGTTCTGTGGTCAGTTCAGTCTCTGAAAGTAGTTCTGCATTTCCCCGTACAATCGTAAGAGGTGTTTTAATATCATGCGCCAAAGCAGACATCTGTTGTTTCTTTTCCTGCTCTGTTTTCCACTGCTTTTCTAAAGATTCTCGCAATGCATCTCGCATATCATCGATTGCCGATAAACAGTCATCAAACTCTTTGATACCGGAACAGGATGTCTCATATTCCAGATTTTGATCCTTTATTTGTCTGATTGCGTCTAATACAGGCTGCATCTGCTTTTTGATTCTTTTTCCAAAACGTATGGACGGAATGATGATAATCGCTACCGCTCCAATCACTGACATAATACTCATCACATTCTGTGGTCCTATAAAATGCTCCCTCAAAAAAGCTGAATGATATTGAGGTGTCAGGCGATATTGCAATACAACATATTCATTTTCCCTTACAATTACTTTATAAAAATATTTCCCGGATGCGTTTCCGTACTTTGCAACATTCCATGCTATCTGTTCGTATTGTTCTGACAGATCTCCACCTATTTTCTCTCCATTCTCTGAAAAGATTACATAATCACAAAGTGCAGGAATCATCTCAGCAGTTACTTTATCCGCACGTAAAATCGTATCATATGCTTCATTAATCTTTTGCTCTGCATAATTTGCCGGATAGATACAGCCCACACTAATCAAAAGGTACAGCAGCAGCCAAGCAACAATCACCAAACCTACTAATGATCCAAGCATGACCAGTACATATCTCATAAAAATCCAGCTGAGTGCATTGCTTCTCTTTACTCTTCCCATTTATATCCAATCCCCCAGACTGTTTTTATCGGTGTATAATCATAATCCGCAAATTTTGCTCTTATATTTTTGATATGCGTGATAATGGTACTGTCATTACTCTCACTGTCAAAACCAAAGACCTCTTCTAAAATCTGTTCTTTCGAGAAAACCTGTCCCCTGTTTTTAGCCAGGAATTCACAAATTTCGTACTCCGCTTTCGTAAGAGGAAGTTCCTTATCATCAACCAATAGTTTCTTTTGAGATATTTGAATACAGACCCTCCCCAAAACCATCCGGACAGAATGTTCCCTGTGCTCTCTTCTAAGATGTGCATGAATCCTTGCCCGAAGTTCCATCACTCCAAATGGCTTTGAAATATAATCATCTGCTCCCAACGAAAGTCCGTTCACCAGACTTTTTTCCTCCGTTTTTGCGGTAAGAAACAAAATCGGACAATCCACAAATGCCCTGATTCTTTTGCATAATTCAAAGCCGTCCATTCCAGGCATCATAATGTCAAGTAAAATCAGGTCATAACGATGTAATTCTTCCATATTAAGTTTCAGCGGATTACTTACTTTGGTAACCAGATGTCCATCCTTATTCAAAATGCTTTCTATCATTTCCAGAATTGCCGGTTCATCATCAACTGCCAGTATTTTTGCCATAGTTTCCCTCGATTCTATTCCGATATTCTGTTTCCTTCCCAATGGTTTACCCACCAAAAATAGTATACCATACTAATCCCTGTAAATATTAAGCAACCTGGTATGAATGACAACCATTCACCTACACTAGTTTCTCCCAATACAGATTGCAGATAAGTATATGGTACTCTACCCGTCCAGCAGACAAATACATATTTCCACACATAATCTCCAAGTCCGGTAAGCATCAATGCACTAATTAGTCCTGATATAATCCCTGCTCCAATGGATACCCCTTTTCCAAACTGAAAAGCCAGAATCAGCTGCCACAGATAAAGTGGAACACTGCTTCCCCACAGCAGCAATGCTGCAAATATACATCCTTTCATGATTTCGATATCGCTTGATGCGATTCTTCCAAATCCAATTCCGAATATGATTGCTGTCAATAGGATAGAGCACAGACACAAAACCAGTAGCATCAACAGTTTCGATAAAAATGCTGCAGGTTTATCCGGTAAAGACAACAGATTTTGAAAATCACCTGCATTTTGTTCCTGTTCCATCACACTTGCTGTAAAAATTCCAATAAGTACCGGAAGTCCTGCTCCTATTGCCTGATAAAATGCAATCACTTTCATATTTTCATTCCATGGTGAAAAAAAGTAATATATTAAAAATATAACACTGGTTAGAATCGGAATCAGTAAGTGTGCCAGAATCACAGATGTTCCTTTCATCTTTCGCAAGTCTGCATTAAGAGATCTTCCAATCATCTTATTTCACCTCTCTTCTCTCAAACCATTTCAAAAACAGAACCGTTACAAAAACAAACCAGATGATTGAGAGACACATTCCCGGAACAATGACTCCCGTATCCAAAAGAGGATTCCCTGCTTCTGCGGCAAGTCCATTTGGTAAAACATGAAGCAACGGGCACATCATTCGCATTGGGATTGCAGAAACAAGTACATACCAGATTCTGGTTTGTGATATTACCACACCGCTGACGGTAATAAATAGGCAGACGAACAGGTTTACAATCATTCCAAATCGTTCACTTAAAAATAAAGCTACCGGAATCTCCCATAACTCAGAAACCGTCAGAAACAATACTGCAATCAACGCTCCTCCAACTGGAACATGTGTCGTTAGAAGAAAGCCTCCAAGCGTTGCTCCTGCAAACACAATCACATTAGAAAACAAAATCATGTACCCAATATAAATAATTTTCCCCAGCAACAATTTTCTTCTGTCTGTGGGAATAGTCATTAAATGATAGTATTTTATCTTTTTCTCCTGCGCCACAGAAAGATAACAAAATAGAGCAATCATCCCCGGCAGCAAAAGTGTATACCACCAGTTCCAAACACTTTCTGCATAAGCATTTGTCATCCCAAGAGTAAATATAAATGCCATGACAAACGTAAGAAGAGGAAATCCCCAGATAAACTTTTTTCGCATGGTTCTTTTGGCTTTTTGATGTTCTGCTTTTATAATATTAACCATGGATTTCACCTGCTTTCTGGTTTTTTCTTACTACATTCATAAACAAATCTTCAAGATTATCTCCCTGCTTTAATGCTCCTTCGTATCCTAAGATTCCACCTGAAATAATCCCGACTTTATCTGCAAGTAACTGCACCTCCGAGAGAATATGACTGGAGAGAATTACAGTGATTCCCTGTTCCGGAAAAGACCGGATCAGCTCTCGTAATTCCTCGATGCCTATTGGATCTAATCCATTCGTAGGTTCATCCAATATCAAAAGTTCCGGTTCTCCAAGCAATGCCATTGCAATGCCTAGTCTTTGCTTCATCCCCAAAGAAAACTGTCCTGCTTTCTTCTTTCCGGTGTTTGTAAGTGATACAATCTGCAAGACCTCATCAATTCTGTTTTCATCTGTACCAAGCAATAATTGTCTTACCTTCAAATTCTCTCTGGCGGAAAGATTTTCATAAATAGGCGGATTTTCAATTAACGCTCCTATTTTTGATAAATCTTTCCTATCCAAAAGTTTTCCATCAAAGTAAATCTTTCCTGCAGTTGGTTTCATCATACCGGTCAGCATTTTCAATGTGGTAGATTTACCAGCGCCATTCGGTCCAAGCAGTCCATAAATCTGTCCCTTTTCGATATTAAGTGAAACATTATTTACCGCTTTCTGTTTTCTAAAATATTTACATAGATTTTGTGTCTGTAACATCATTTCCATCTTTAGTATCCTTCCTTCTATATTTCATTTCTTACTGAAATATAACCTAACAGAAAAAAATAAAGATTTGATGAAGATTTATTCCCGTATGGAATAAACCATCAATTGAATATCATTATCAGAACTCGGCTTTCCACTGAAATCAGCAAAGCTGTTACAAATACGAAGTCCTAATTTACAGAATATCTCCGTGATTTCATCCAAACTATATAACCTTATAGGATTTCCTTCTTTCATTTCAGGCTTATAAAGTGCTTCTCCATACATATAGTCTACCTGCCCATATATCAGCGTTTTTCTATCCTTCTCCCATTCAAAAGCAGATAATGTAAGTCCCTTTTCTCCTGCATCCCATAACTTGCAAAAGATACATACTGTGTCCCAATAGTGTTACGTCCCATGAATCTTCCATCTCTATCTATCGTAAGATATACTAGGCTGAACTGATTATCAATATCCCCTTGTGCCTTAACTTTATATTTATTCCCATAGTATCTAAATAATTATCTATCATTAATCTGATTTTTCCACTCTTTTTATGTAAAAATTCATAAAAACATTTTATTCTATCACTATATTCATTCATTTTACCTCCATCTTATATTTCTATTATGTGTAACACAAATACAAATAAACCCCATCAGACAGATTTCTCTATCCAATGGGGCTTCTATGTCATATCGTCTGATTCAACATCATTATATTATTCTCTTACATCAAACTCTGCATCGTTTGGCGTAAAATTGGCGTATTTTTGTAATTTTACAAATTTCCACCAATAAGGTACATCACGTTTTTAGTAAAGCTTTGCACCTGCTGGAATGTGGTTATCAACCATAAGAAGATGAAGTTCTTCATCCTCTGAATCCTTAAGATTGTTTACTGCTGAAAGTAACATACCGCAAGATTCAATTCCCATCATCTTTCTTGGTGGAAGATTAGTGATGGCAATAAGTGTCTTTCCAACAAGCTCTTCTGGCTCATAGTAAGCGTGAATTCCGCTTAAGATTGTGCGGTCTGTGCCTGTTCCGTCATCAAGTGTAAACTGTAACAGTTTCTTTGATTTTGGTACGGCAACACATTCCTTAACCTTTACGGCACGGAAATCTGACTTACTGAATGTATCGAAGTCTACTTCTTCCTCAAATAAAGGCTCAATCTTTACATTAGAAAAATCAATCTTCTCTGGCTCAGCTTTTACCTCTTCTGAAGGCTTAGAACTTACGCCATTTTCAGCCTTTACGCCACCGATGCTCTTCATTGTCGGGAGCCTAATACCCAATATTTTATCGCTTTATACAGCTTTGTATAACCCATTTTTTCTACATCCTGTTCCTATAGCATTTTTTATAGCCTGTCATAAACTCATACCTGTTTTGAACTTTTGGGCGTAACTCGGGCGTATGGTGGGCGTAAAACATTTTTATCTCTTATTTCCATCACAGGCGCAGCTACCGAATATTTCAAAACCAAAATCAGTTTCTATCACACAGTTCTCCATTCTTAAGTAACACCTGCTGATATAAACTCTCCGATATTCGATACCCATTGGCTCTCAAACAATCTAAATCAGGCTTTATCTGGCTAATAATCCCTCTTTGCTTTGCCAAAGTGAGAATTCCAAGAATCCCAATCGTATCGACTAAAAACTCTGATGCCATCTTCCTTGCAGCGCGTTCATCAATTATTGCAAGTGAAATATCAAGCTCCTTAGCACCCACAATTACCTCTAGTTCTCCATAGTGCAACTTACCATACAAAGCTTTTACCATATCCGCATTTTTTACCTGATATACTTTGAGGCGCCCACTCGATACGCATTCTCGAACTTCTTTTATCTCTGCCTGATGGTGAACCGAATCTGCACAAAGTTCATTATAAACCGCTTCCGGCAATATCACTTCATCAAACAACTGCCATAAAAGAGCCAATCTATTGATGGATACCAGTCCAATAATTGGACTGGTATTACACATCACGCGTAGTTTACTCATATACTCCTCCTGCCAGTTTTTCCAAAACCATGTCGTCCATCTGCAAATCTTCTTCCGTGTAATCTGACCATGGTATTCCATACGCTTTCAATATATCTATGAAGTCCCAGACACTTTTTCCGGTCAGCTCTGCTGCTTTCTCCAATGTTACCACCTTAGACGCAAACAAACCCACCACCGCCGAAAGTGTTATTTTATCACTGACAGTCTTTCCGTCTTTTAACGTATACAGATATGGTACTAAATCCTCTGATATTGTTATATCCACACTCTTAGTGCTCATACAATAAGCCCCCTTTCCTTAAAGTCAATAACCGCATCTCTTTCTAGTATTTATACGATTATTATATGCTAATTTCTTTCGCTTTACAAGGTAAACCACCGTTATTAGCCCTACTTCCGTGATAAGGTCTTCCCTGTAATCCTTTAATAACTCCTGCAATATTGAGAAATTCTCATAAAGGAAATTAAATTGTTCATCTGGCTGCCCACCAGCGTATCTGTCAATATTAATCGCTCCAGATTTCATACATGCCTCCTTATGAATTTCTGAAGCAGAACCGGTTTTGCTTCTTTTATCTCGTTGACAAGATTTATTATAACTTGTGATGGCTTACCGGTCGTTATCCAGTTATTGTACCAAAAGTACAATGGCATTGTACTTTTGTAAACGATACATATCATAACAAGGAAGAAACAGGTGCAAAATATTCCCACTAATATGATTGCACAAAGAAAAAGAACCCGATATTTCTATCGAGTCCTTCATCCAATCATAATTGTTTATCATATCTTACAATAGCTTGTACAGCCTTTCTTTATACATCTTTTCCATACTGCTCAAATGAGACACATTCGCGCTTACCTTTATTACTGAATCCACGCTTGCCATTGGTTCTATCTTTGTATGGTATAAATTCATAATACCAAGGCGTGCCTTGCATACTGCTTCTTCCCACTTTTGAATCATCTTCCATGACTTTAAACATTTATTTTCCTACCGCATATTTACATATATCTCTTTTTAGTAACATGATCAAATGCGTTTTCGGGAATAAATATTTTATCTTTTTTAGAGACTCTATATACCAATCCGGAATATCACATTCTGTTAACAGCCTCTCCACTTCCTCCGGCATTTCTTTTCTGGAATACAGTCCTTTTCTAACTTGTTCTTTAATTTCGAAAGCCTGTCCCATCGGATTGTCTCCATATACATTACTAACTCCCTTCCGCTGACAAAACCTGCTGTCAGCCTTCCGGTCATTTAACAGCTCAGCATACGGACATGAGACACTATGTCAAAGTCTTTGGTTTCTCCATCGTCCAGATAGTACTCATACGGTTTTATCTCTTCTCCAAAAGAATACAGCGTCAGGTCTTCAAAATCAACATCTTCTACACACTTTCCGCCCTTCGCTACCGGGAAAAGATATCCTTCTCTCAGGAAAATATTCACACTGCCCATCGGCATATCCACATAGGCAAAGCCTTTTTCGTAAACAATCCCCTCTACAACGGTTCCTTTTCTGAAGATAAGCTGCTTCATTCTCTGCGGGAAATATACCACTCTGCCGGAAGCATTCTGCTCACAGACCGGAGCGATCATAATATTTTCCCCGATCAGAAGCTGATCCTCCACCTGTCCTGCCAGTGCATCCTCTCCGTAAATAAAAGACAACGGGCTGAACATCATGGTATTTCGAAGTGCTGCTTTCATATATTCACTGTATATATAAGGAAGGATCTGATAACGCACACCGATCACATCCGTAAAGTCCTGCACATGGGAAAAACGGTAAACCTCCTGTCTTCTGGTACCTCTTGCGGAGTGATTTCGAAGCAGAGGTGTAAATACAGCAAATTCAAGCCATCTTAAGACCAGATCCTCTGTCGTATCTGCACCAAATCCGCCGACATCTGCACCAGTGTAAAGGAAGCCACACATATTAAGGGATGGCATCATTTTCACATTCATCTTCAGATGTGACCACCATGCCATATTATCCCCCTGCCAGATACCACCAGACCTGTGCATTCCGATATAGGATGCTCTGGAAAACAGCAGGATTCTCTTCTCCGGCACATAACGTTCAAACGCTTCTGCCGCAGATCTTGTCATATAGTAGCCAAACAGGTTGTGCACCTTATCATGACGGTAACGCTTTCCTTTATAATTATGATAAAAAGATGCATAATCCTCCGGATTATTGGAGATCGTACCGATCAGATTCGTCATTTCAAAGAAGGTATTGACATCCAGATTGGCTGTTTTATATTCTTCCATCTTGTCAAAGACCTTTTTCAGACGTTTCTCAGAATAAAAGATTGCCGGCTCATTCATGTCATTCCAGAAACCGTCAATTCCCTTATCGATCAAGATCCGGTACTTGTTGCCAAACCATTCTCTGGCCTCATCATTCAGCATATCCGGGAAGCAGCACTTGCCAGGCCATACACCGATGACAAAGTCCTCGCCATCCTCATCCTTACAGAAATACCCCTTTTCTTTTCCTTCCTCATAAACATCATAGCCATCCTCTTTCTTTACACCGCCGTCTATGATCGGAACCAGGTGAATGTTCTGTTCCTTCATTTCCTCTACCAGATCTTCGAAATCTGCAAAAGTATCCCGGTTAATGGTAAAGTCCTTGTACCGTTCCATATAATCAATATCCAGATAAATACTGTCGATAGGGATATTTCTTTTTTTGTACTCTGCTGCAACCTCTCTGACTTCATCAGCGGTATTATAGCTCCAGCGGCTCTGACCATAGCCAAATGCCCAGCGGGGTGCAATATAGCTTCTTCCGATCAGCTCACGGAATTCCTTTACCACATCAGGATAGGATGCGCCTTCGATCAGATAAAGCTTGTAATCTCCATCCTCCATGGTGATACAAAGCTCATCAATGTCCGTATAACCGGCATCAAAGGTGACCCTGCCCGGTGTATCTACAAACAGACCGCAGGTTTTCTGTACGCCGTCACCGATCATGATAAAATTATGTGCTCCATAAAGAGAGCTGGTATGCTCGCAGTGATTCGGATTGTCCGCACATTCACTCACATACCGCCAGCCTCTCTTGTTCATGCCACGCACATTTTCACCAAGACCGTAAATGATCTCATCCGGCCGGAGTGTATAATGAAAAGAATTGCCCACTTTTCTGAACACGCCATCCTTCCATTCCGTTTCTGCAATATCCTTTACAACTGCATCTGTTTCAATGGGATTGCCAAAGCTGTATTTTTTTACCATAATTTCATCCCAGACTAGCCCTTTACGCCACCAGCCATTAATCCTTCCTTAAAGTATTTTTGAGCAAGAGTATAAATAACAATAATCGGTATCATAGAAAGTAAACTTCCTGCCATTAAAATATTGTACTCTGTACCATACTGTCCGTTCAAGCTGTTTAATGCCAGTGTCAGTGTCATTTTATTCTTATCATTCAGCATAAGTAATGGCCACAGATAGTCATTCCAGCTTTCCATAAAGGTAGTAATGGTCAGTGTTGCAATCGCTGATTTGGTAAGAGGAAGGATCACCGTCCTGTAAATTCTGAACAGACCTGCACCGTCAAGCTGTGCCGCTTCCATGTAATCATTGGGGATTCCTCTCATCTGCTGTACCAGCATAAACACAGCAAAAGCCCGGAACAGCGACGGCAGGATCACACTGGGATAGGTATTGATCAGTCCCAGATTATTCATAATCACAAACAGCGGAATCATGGTCACCTGTGTGGGAATCATCATGGATGCCAGATATAGCTTAAATACCACATTTGCGTAGGGAAATTGTATCTTGGTAAATGCAAATGCCGCCATGGATGCTGAAAGGATCGTAACCACTGTGTAGCTGCAGGTAATCAGGAAGCTGTTCAGGATTGCCCTAAGGAATGGGAATCTTGAAAATACCATTTTGTATCCATCCAGCGTAGGCTCCTTCGGGATCCATTCAACCGGAATCTGCATCAGCGCTCCCTTACTTTTAAAGGAAGTGGAAAGCATCCAGAAAAACGGGATCATCACGATAACTGCAATCAGGCATGCCAGAACATAGTTCCATATAATTTTCAGCTTTTCTCCAAATTTATTATGATTCATAATGTACCCACCTATTTTGTAATTTCATCTGAACCAGCGTCAGAGCAAAAATGATAACAAACAGAAGCCATGAATATGCTGAAGCATATCCCATCTTAAAGTACTTGAATCCATAAGTATAAATTCTCTCTACCATAACTTGTGTTGCACCGTTTGGTCCACCCTCTGTCATGATCTGTACCTGTGGGAACAGCTGAAAAGCATTGATCAGTGCCATGATAATACAGAAAAACATGGATGGACTTAAGAGTGGCAGTGTAATAGAAAAAAACTGTTTCATTTTTCCTGCTCCATCCACTGTTGCAGCTTCATAATATCCGGTATTGATCGCTTTCAGTCCGGACAAAAGAAACAGCCCATAAAATCCCATATCCTTCCATACAGAAGCAAGCACGATCGCAGGCATTGCCCATACCTTATCTGTCAGCCATCCCGGCCCGGAAATACCAAGATATAAAAGCAGCTGATTTAAAATTCCATACTGTGGACTTAATACCCATTTCCAGATCAGACTGGCTGCCACCCATGAAGTAAGCACCGGAATATAGTACATGACACGGAATACTGTGATTCCCTTCATGTTTCTGTTCAAAGTAGAAGCAATCACAAGCGACATGACTAAAACCAGCGGAATATACAGCACGATATAGTAGCAGGTATGGCCAAGCACCTTCCAGAACTCACCTGTTCCCAGTATCTGTTTGTAATTATCCAGAAAAACAAAATTATCTGCCAGTGTCTTCCATGACAGTCTGTCCAACCCATTCCACCTTGTAAAGCTGATCACAATGGAGATCAGGATAGGCAGTAAGCTGAAAACGATCATTCCCACAAGACTTGGCAGCATAAAGGGAATTGCATTTCTGAAAGCTTTTTTTTCTTTCCTTTTACTCATATTTTTCCCCCTATAAGACTCCTGGCAACCTGCCGCATGGCTCGCATACAGCAGGTTACCTGTCTTTTCAAATTTTGCTTTTACTGTAATGAAATCTGTGCACTGCACTCTTCCTGTGCCTGATCCAGCGCTTCCTGTACTGTAATCTCTCCACTTGCTGCCTTGCTCAGTTTACCAGTAATAATATCTGACATCAGTGAATAATCCTCAATAATAGGAGCAACTGTAAGATAATTTAAGGAATCAAATACAGCCTGACGGTTTTCCGGAGGTGTCAGCTTCAAATATCCTGATAGTACTTCTTCATTGCTGATTGCGGGAAGATCCCAGCCGGCATCAATTCTCATCTGGGCTGATGTATCACTGGAAGCCAGCCAGTTGATCCATGTAGCAGCTGCTTCCTTCTTATCACTGTCTGCATTAACTACAAGTGCGTTACTGAAAAAGTGGGTTGCTTTCTGCGTTCCACCCGGCTCTACACAGATATCCCAGTTAAAGTCGCATGCATCTGCAAAGGTATTGAATGCCCAGATACCTGTAGGAATCATGCCAAGTCTTCCGCTTTCAAACAGATCCCAGTCACCCATGCCTCCCATCTGTGCTTCTGTAGGCTGTACATTCGTATCTGTAACTTTACTGATCATCATGGTTGCTGCTTTCAGATTTTCCTCTGAATTAATAGTAAATTCTGTCTTATCTGCATTTAAGACACCACCGCCATACTGGGCTGCCACCTTAAAGAATTCATTAAAGGTAATTGGCTGGTAAATGCCATAAATATCATCACCAAGCACACTGATCTTCTCACAGGCTTCCATGGCATCATCCCATGTCCAGTCGTCTGTTGGATAAGAAACTCCGGCCTGATCAAACAGGTCTTTATTATAAATAAGAACTACGTTTGAGAAATTTCCCGGTACACCGTACTGCTTGCCATTCACAGAAAATGCATTCAATGCTGTTGCATTGTATCCACTGGTATCAATACCGGTCAGTTCTGCCAGGACTCCCTTATTTACATACGCAGCAAAATTCTCAATATTTAACTCATAACAGTCCGGTGCAGTACCTCCTGCTACTCTTGTCTGCATCTGTGTAAAATAATCATCATACCCGATTGTTTCAATATTTACTGTAATGTTAGGATACTCCTCATGAAAAGCCTCATACATTTTCTGAAGCGTTTCCTCATTTCCACCGGAAGCATTGAAATTCGCATAGGTAATTTCCACTGCTTCTTCTGTTGTCTCTGTTCCAGCCAGATCAACGGCTTCCTGAGCCTCTTCTGCTGAGGCTGTATTTTCAGAAGCTGTATCTGTAGATCCGCATCCCGCAAGCAGTGATGCTGTTAATACGCCTGTTAATAAAAGTGAAATTAATTTTTTTCTCATAGCTGTATGCTCTCCTTTTTCGTTTTAAACGGTTAACCTTCCATGTTTCCCTGTATGAAATTCAGAATATGTCCTTTGTATCATCCCCCTTTACCATGATTGTTTTTCCATTATGATCCACAGGGATCATGGCATCTGCCTTTATATAAACCGGCAGTCTGGATTTTCTGTCTGATTCATGCCATTTCTTTCCTTCATAGCATTTGCCAGTAAAAAGATCATGCCATTTTCCTTCCGGCAGATATACCTTTCTGGATGTCTGATCCTCTTCCATAAAAGGAGCAACCAGCAAGCTGTCTCCAAACAGGTACTCATCCTCTATGTCTGTCACAGCTCTGTCAGCCTGATAATCAAATACAAGCGGCCGCATCATTGGTCTGCTCTCACGGACTGCAGTCTGTGCAGATTCATAAATATAGGGCAGTAACGCTTCCCTGAGCATATGCCAGTATCGCATTTCCTCGATGAATTCCGGCTTGTTATATGCCATTGCTATATTCCAGGGGCTTCTTTCATTATTGTCCTCAGCTCCCGGCATCAGTTCCCTGAACTGACCTCCATCCGGTTCTGAATGCCACTGCATAACCGGAGTAAATACTGCCATCTGGGTAGATCTTCTGTACAAGTCAAGACTGGGCAGCGCCCCCGCAAATCCCCCTATATCAAAGCTCCAGAAAAGAATCCCACTCATGGCAGATGAAAGAGCCGCCCGAAGTGCATTCTTTAATTCATCATTCGTTGACTGGTGATCTCCTGCCCATAAGATAGGAGTTCCGGAAGCACCTGCATATCCGGCACGGCTGAACAACACCTGATCCTCTGTAATAAAGTGACTATACGCATTGATATAATCCTGACAGTACTGGTTCTTGCCCTCTTCTCCGTCTGTTCCATCTGAAAATATTACATCTTTGGAATAAATGAACTCTCCGCCATCTGTTTTGAATCCATCCACGCCCATATCCGTCAGATACTGTCTCTTACGAAACCAGAATTCCCTTGTCTTTTCATTGGTAAAATCCGGTATGTAGGAGCCTTCAAACCAGTTTCCTTCCGGTATTTCATACGGTGTTCCATCCTTATTGAGAACTGCCAGTCCATGCTCTATGGCATATTCCTTATCAAGGTCAAGCTGCTCTGATGTTCTATCCGGTTCCATTCCTTTAAATACCGGTATCTGCCAGAGTACCAGCTTCTTTCCCTTTTCATGAAGTCTTTCGATCATTCCTTTTGGATCCTTCCAGTAAGGACTGTTACTGAAATCAAAATCCTCATAGCTGAATCCTTCTTTGGACTTCTCCGGCTTATATTCAGCTCCGTTCCAGATGTAAAAAGTCGCTTCATCACTCCATGCCTCCAGCACGATCACACTTGCAGGAAACCTATATTCTTCCAGTTCTGCAAGCAGCCTGTCTACATCTGCCTCACAGTTCCAGTGATTGGCCGATACCCAGATTCCAAATGCGTATCTTGGCGGCAGCTTAGGTTTCTGGAACAGACCCACATAATCCTGTATGATTTCTCCAATACTTCCAGTAAAAACAGTAACCTCTGCTTCTTTCGGGATCTCACATATGATTTCATCCTGCAGGGAAATCACTGTCTTTTTTCTGGTATTGAAATAGATACCAAGACCGGAATCTGTAACGAAAAATGGTGTCACACAATAACTGATGTTTCCCTGGTTACAGAACTTCTCAATTACCTGTGTCTCTACCGTCTTTCCTTTCTGATTGACAGCATCGAACTTTTCTCCAAGACCATATACACCCTGATATGGTATGTCAATCACAAGCTTTTCTGCTTCTGTCCGCCTGATCTGCGCATGCAGTCCATTTACCAAAGGTATTCTCTTCTGATATTCCTGTTCTTTTATTTTTTCAAAAATCATGTTATCTCCACTCTTTTTCTGACACTTTGCCTTTCTATTAATTCTACTGGAAATACTTCTTCCACTTTTTCCATCTGGGAATTTTCTATATTCTCGATCAGTATTTCAACGGCACGCTCTCCCTTGGCTGATATAGGCTGTTTCACCGTCGTAAGCCCCGGAGTCGTATATTGGGAAATATCGAGATCATCGAATCCAATAACGGATATCTCCTCCGGTACCCGGATGCCTTTTTCGTAAAAACCCTTCATCAGGCCAATCGCCAGTACATCTGCTGTAGCAACAACTGCTGTAATATCTGCCTTCGTATCCGCAAACCAGTCAGCTGCCCGGACACCACTTTTATAATCCACAGTTGCTTCATACAGATTTCCACTAGAAAAAGTGAGTCCATTTTGCTCAAATGCCCGTAGGAAACCGCAATAACGTTTCTGCATAACACCATCTTCCTGTAGATGACCGGTCACCAGTCCAATCCTTCTGTGTCCCTGACGGATCACATATTCTGTCGCCTGATAGGAACAGTCTTCGTCATCTATCCTCAGCTTATGAAAATAATCATATTTACAGTAACTGTCAATCAGCACAACCGGCACGTCCAGTGTTTTCAGTTCGCTGAAGAAACGATTCTGGTAGGTTCCAATGATGATCACCCCAGCCAGATTCCTTTCCTGGATCAGATGAAGGTAATCCTCTGTCACATCCGTAGCGGAAATAATAACATGATAGCCCCGCTGCCTTGCAGCATATTCGATGCTTCCCAGTAATTCACTGTAAAAAATATTATGGAACATCAGCTTGCTTCCCGGCTCTGTCTGGGGAACAACAACCCCAAGCAGCTTCGTATCCTTAACGGATAATCCACGGGCATTCAGATCCGGTACAAAACCAAGCTCATCTATCACTGCCAGTATTTTCTGTCTGGTTTCTTCTGATACTTTTTTCTTGCCGTTTAATACATAGGATACTGTGGCAACGGATACATTTGCTGCCGCTGCTACATCCCTGATGGTTACTCTGTTTTTCATATCTTCTCTTTTCATACATATGGGAATACGGTTTTGTTAACCGGTTAACTAAATTATATTCCATTTATGTCTGGTGTCAATCCGATTTCCATAAAAAAATACATTTTGTTTGAAATATACAAATTTCGGAATTATATTTTGGAACAATTTCCCAATGCCATTCACTTAAGCATCATTTCAGTGGTTTTCTATCATAGAAAGCCAGTCCTATGACGATTATATTTAGTTCCTGCCGGAAATCAGGCACTGTTTTTCTTGTGCAGCAACTGAGCATTATGTACCTGATAGGATACATGGCCTCCACAGTGCGGACATACTGTGACGTCCTTTTTATACAGGATTTTGACTGCCTGTACTTTATCATTGTTCCGAAACTTCCTAAGAAACTCACGGCAGCCAATCAGATTTCTGCAAATAGGATTCAGCTTACGTTTATTATAATTGCTGAGAATACCGTAGTGCCTTATGCGGACAAATCCTTTCGGAGGAATGTGCATAAGAAAACGGCGTACAAACTCAACACCATCCAACGTAAGTCCTTTCCATGCACCACCCCGTTTATAGTCTTTTTTTATGGAACGTTTACTTCGGAGTGAAGAGGGAGCACAGGAATATCTTACAATCATGAGCTATATCGGGACTGCTCATAAGCATGGAATTAAGGCCTATACAGCAATCCGTGAAGCTCTATCTGGGAACCCTGATATCATTTTCAACTAAGTGGGTTCTGAACAGTTATAATTCAAAAAAGATATCCTTTCCTATTCTACATACTTCACCAGTTTTGTTAATGCTTTCGCTTGTTCAAGCGCCACTCTTCTGATTTCCTTATTCTTGATTTCTTGAAACATCATTGCCAATTCCATAACATCTTGGTCAAACTGCATTTCTTCTCCATCAATCAAATATCCAGACGTCGTGTGCAACACATGTGCAATTTCCGTAATAATCCCCATCTTCATATCAACAACATCTCTCTCATAAGCCGACACCGTTGATTTCGGAATAAACAGTACCTCTGCCAGCTCCTCCTGTGTCATTCCCATCTTTACTCTGCACTCTTTGATTCTCATCCCAATTGTCTTTTCCATTCTTTTCTCCATTTCCGGAGTCAAAACGGAAATAAGCGCAAAAAAGAAGTCTACAAAACGTATACCAATAAAACCGGCAGCTAATATATGCCACCTGGCGTTATCTCCGTTTTGTAGGCTCCTGATAGTTCTCTGCTAAATCCAGCTCGTTACAAACTCTTGGTAATCAGTGCCGACCCTGATGGTTCCAGCCAAATCCGACGGTTCTTCTGATTCCTCATTCTATTCTGTTTTTCAGTTTCTTGTCATTATGGTTACTCTGTTTCCTTTAGCAACAGACCGCTCTCTGCATTGGCTGCATTTTCTTGCCGCCTTTGGTCTTCTGGACACTTACTTTTACCTGTCCCACCCGGTCATTGCCTCTGCGGTTTTCCAGTACCATCACTCTCTCTTCATCCACAAGGGCTACAATCTCGCTGTTGCATTTTCCGCAAGTTATTTCCAAATCACATACACCCTGACATTTCATCAGAATTCTGCCACACACCGGGCAGCTTATAAATCTCTTATCTTTTCTGCTATTTGTCATCATCAAAATCCTCCTGTTGATTCTTGCACTTCAACGGTAAAGGGAAAGGAAAACCATTGATGATTGTTATAAAAAGGCAGATGAGTTCCGATGTGCCGAAGTGTGCACCACCTACCCTGTGAACTTCTTGCTGCTGATCCTTAGTACCAATAAAATTCATTCCTGAAAAATTATCGCCCCTCTACAAACCACATATTGTTGTCTTCATAATAAAGATGACTATCCTTGCCATCTATGACACAGGTATATCTCATGCCAACACCGCCGGCCTTCAGGCTTGCCGCCCTGCAGATATTCTTAATACGCTGTATCTCATACCGATGCCCGTCCGTCCAGATAAGACTTCTCGGTAGAAGCCTGCCATCTTTGGTAAATGTAGCATCTACATCCACATAAATCTTACACGATTCCATGATACCTCCTATCCAAAGTAGCCATGCGGATGAACGGTATGCTCTGCCTTTGCATCCACTGCAGACAATGCCCTGTCAAAATACATCAGTCCTCTCTGCACGCTGTAAAATCCGAAACGCTTCCGAATCATATCTACTGCCTCATCCACTTTCATCTGCTTTTCCCTGAATTCCACACTGGAAAACAGATCAATCTGCTCCCAGTAATTATCATTTACCAGGTCTGCCCCTCTTACACCTACGCTTCGTATCGGTTTCTGCCAATCATAATTCTCTTTGAATAGTCGGTATGATTCCTCTGCTATCTCTCTTGTTACATTGGTTGCGTGGTCAATCTTTTTCTGCTTGGTAAAAGAAAACAATCCATTATCCCTTACACTGATTTCAACCACTCGGCATTTGAAACCATTCTCCCGAAGTCTGGCCGCAACACTCTCTGCAAGTATTGTCAGGACAATCTTTACATCCTGGTCATTTACCAGATCCCTTGGTGTTGTGGTGCTGTTCCCGATAGATTTAATCGGTGCATGTGCATCTTCATACTTTACCGGTGAAACATCATAACCATTGGCAAATACCCACAGAACATCTCCCATCTTGCCAAGCTTACCATGAAGAATTTTCTCATCCATAGTCGCCAGATCTCCAATGGTTTTGACTCCCAAATGCTGCAACTTCACGGCTGTACTTTTTCCTACATACAATAAATCTGATACCGGAAGTGGCCAGGCTTTCTGTCTGTACTCATCCCGATACATGGTGGTAATCGCATCTGGCTTCTTGTAATCCGAACCAAGCTTTGCAAATATCTTGTTAAAAGACACGCCAATGCTCACGGTAATACCAAGTTCTGACTTCATCCGGTCTGAAATCTCGATTGCAATCTTTTCTCCATCTCCTTTGAGACTCACACTGTCCGTCACATCAAGCCAGCTCTCATCAATTCCATAGGCTTCCTGCAGATCCGTATACTCTGCATAGATCTCATGGGCCATTTGGGAAAACCTTAAATATAAATCCATTCTCGGTGAAATAAAATTTATTTCCGGACAAACCTGTTTTGCCTGCCAGAGTGCCATTCCTGTTTTCACACCACGTTTCTTGGCAATGTAGTCAGCTGTTAAAACAATCCCATGTCTTGCTTCCGGATCACCGCCTACTGCCAAAGGCTTTCCGGCAAGCTCCGGATGATGCAGATGCTCTATGGATGCATGGTCTCTCACTAAACCCATAGTAATTCACACCCTGCTTAATCGTTATGAAATCATGTTGCAAAAACTCCAAATCAACATCGTCCAACTTATGTGAATACTTCCACGCATTTCCCGCCATAATCTCTCCCCTCCTATTCCGTTGCCGGCTCATGAAACTGCTCCAAATATTCATCAAAAATATCTCTATCTAAAAGTACATATCCATCAATGCGATAAATAGCGCCTGCCTTGCCTGCAAGTTCTAATAATTTTTTATGTGTCATGCTATATACAACCTCTGCATCCTTATATCTAAGAAACTTTCTTCTTAATTCCCTTGCAGATTCCCTGACTGCTGTTCTTCTCTCAATGTCGTAATACTGTTCATCCATATTGTTCTATCTCCTTGTCATATGCTTTTCGTATATCCCTCTCCGTTTTTTGTATAAATTTCCAGAATATACGTATTGTTATTTCTTTCTCTAAGCTTTGTAACAAATATCTTACCTTGCACGCAAAAAAGGGCCACTTTCCTGAAATATTTTTCAAGAAAGTGACCCTTTTAGGTCTAATTCTTATTGCTGGGTATTATCTGAACAACTTATCATCACTTGTTATTCCTTGTGAATGTGAAAGAAATAGTTGTCAATTTGTTGTCAAAATCATTCCATCAAGCCCGCAAACCCGCATAAACACTGGGTTTATTTGTCCAAACTTTTCATTGTCGGGATTTCACATCAATTTAATTTACATTGACGCTTTTTCCTTTAATAAAGCCCTTTTCGGCTCATCAACATTGTTATAATAACGCTTCTTTGTTGATTACGCCACTAAAATTTGTCGTACTTTTGTCGTATGGCACACATTTTGTCGTACTCAGTCAGTCCCAGTAGGACTCTTTCCTAAAATACATCTAACTTGTGTGCTAAATTTTGAATTGCTTCTTGCTTTTTGGTATCGGTAACTTCCGCATAAATATCCATCGTCGTTTCGATGTTTGCGTGTCCCATAATGGACTGAATTACCTTTAAGTTTGTTTCATTCTCGCAAAACCTTGAGCAAAAGGTATGTCGCAAATGATGACATGAGAAATGTGGTATTATCACAGGCTCACGATGTTCTTTGGAAGCCTTCACCACTTCTTCTGCATTGTACGCTTCATATATACGCTTGATTGCCCGATTGACTGCTTGCGGATTATGGACATTCCCAAAACGATTCATGAAAATAAATCCTTTCATTCCATCTATCTCGGTTTCGTTAAACCCATTCTCCTTTTGATCTTCCCACTCCGTCTGGAGCGCATCATAAACAGTATCCATCATCGGAATAATGCGTATACCTGCTTCTGTCTTTGGAAGGGATACCGCAAACGAACACATAGGGTGGTCTTTATATTCTCTGCTGTAATAGACTAAGCTGTGATTGATATTGATCATTCGCTTATCAAAGTCCACATCTTCCCACCTGATTCCGATTGCTTCTCCAATGCGACACCCTGTTCCCAACAGGAACTTAAAAAACGGTGCCCAATGATAAAATGTAAGACTGTTTTCTACATAGTTGATAAAAGCTCTCTGCTGTTCTATCGTCAAAGCGTGTCTTACACCATGATTTTTGCCTGGCTGCTTTTTAATCTGCGCCATAACTCCATCGCTCGGATTAACTCGAATAATGTTATCACGCACTGCAAGCTGAAATGTCGGATGCAGGACTGTATGAATTGTTTCCAGCGTATTTATCTGCATTTCCTTTTCCTTCAGTAAGTGCTGGTAAAACTGCAACACATCTGAATACTTCACAGAAGCGATTTTCTTCTTTCCAAATCCATCTCTGATAAAGCGGTCATACATATACTTGTAATTTCTCATAGTCGTTCCTCTAAGTTCTGACTTCGTAGAAATATATCTGTCAAAAACAAAGTTGACTGTCGAATTACCCGCCGCATACGAATCCAATCCGTCCAGTTGATCTTTAATCAACTTTTCTTCCCTCTGCCGCAGCTCCATGATGTCCTTAGAATAAATGCTCCGGCGTTTCCCCTCCGGATCAGTGTATGTATAAACATACTTACCATCACAGCTACGCTGCGTTTCGCCTTTTCTTAAAACCCTTCCTTTGTTATCCTTTCTTGATTTCGCCATCTCGTCTCCTTTCTCAAGGAAAGAGATTTCGTACTAACTACTCAAAGGTTTTTCCATTGCATATTGCAAATCAATACCTTTTTGTAGCACCTGCGTTATGGTCATGTCATGTTTGGACGCATATTCTCTAAGTTTTGCGGCTTCTTCCTCTGTCAGTTTCAATCCTATTAAAGTCTTTTTAGGATTTTCCGACTTTGGTCTACCTGTTCTCGCCACAGCATACACCTCCATCCATTTCATATTCATTATACTTTCAGTTAAACCAAAAGTCAACACATTTTTGGTTATACGAAAAATCTTTCTCAAAACTCCAACTACCTATTTCACACGAAATGACTCCAAATATTGATCAAATACATCAAGGTCAACCAGCACCATTCTGTCTATCTTCAAAATAGCACCTGCGTCTTTCGCAAGAGTCTGAAACTTATTCATTCCCATGCTATACATTTCTGCTCCTTCCTTATATCTGACTAATCTTTTCTTGTTAATTGCCTTTGGTATTCTTTGCATCAATAAGTCCTCCTTAATTTAAGCACACAGTTTTATCTGCTTATAAACAAACAGAAAGTACTTCTACTTATTTATAAGCAGATAAAAACTGCATTACAGGTGGCAGGTCATTACTCTGCCCACATCGGTCTTGCACCGTCATTCAAATTGACCGGATCTCAAATTTCTCTGAAATTCGGAAGTATCATTATCACAGATATGCTTCATCGCCCTGTGTAACTGCTACACATTTTGCCAAATTCTTCTCGCTCCATACCTTTGCTTCAATGTAGTGTTTCAACATTTCCTCACGTTCACTCAAAAAGAGCAGGTATCTCTTGGCGAACCTGCCTAGTGGCTCCGCATATCCTCACGTCCTGTATGCAATCAATATTCAGTTGTCAAGGTACAGGGTGCATACGCACCGATCAGCGAATGGAAAGGGACACCGCTGACCGCCTGCTATGCAACTTCAAAAGCCAATATTTTCGTAATCAGCTTTGTTTCTAATCTGCGACGTAAAGTTTCATCAACACAGTAATGCGGATTCCCGCACTCATCATAGAGCATTCTTGTAGACAGAGCTGCAATATACCCCTCGTAATGTTTCAAAACCTCATTGATTGCTTCCACATCGCCGGAAGCCGCTGCCGCAATGATATGGTAAGGCAGCAACTTTGAACATTTACTTGATTTCTCCATTCCTGATTCCCTCCATAATCTTTTTTAATGCCTGGAGTGAGCTTACCCGGTGATGATGAATGGTACTTCTGACAAGATTCATGTGCTTTGCGATCTCCGTATCTGTCATATCCAGAAAAAAAGACAGCAAAATAACATTCCGCTTCTTTTCCGGCAGATACTTCAATGCTTCACTAATCAGCTCGTCCTTTACCTCAATATCATAATCAAGGACACGAAATACCTCTGATTCTGCTATGTAATCATCCTCAGTATTCAACCGACTAAACTCCTCCTGCGTTAGTTCCGAGAAAGAAACTTCATGCTTCTGCCGATAGCTTCTTGCCCGTTCATAGTCAATCATTTCATTCTTTAACAGGGTTTTACAAAAGCTGTCAAACTGTTTCCTTATTCTTAACTGCTTTTCGGAAGAAGATTGCTCCATAAGAGTTCACCTCCTTCCGCACCCATTTGGAACAGAGTGAAATATCTCCCTTTCACTCCGTAGCACGAATGGAAATATGAACAGCGTCGAAAAATCGACAACTTTTTGAAAAAAATTTTATGTATATAAAAAACGCCCTTGCAGGTACATACCCACAGGACGTTTCCTATATCTGATATTAAACTTTTACCACACAATCCAAGTGCGTATAGTGCACTTTCAATGATATACTTTGCCGCATCTGCTGAGATGCGACCTATAAAATTACCTTTCCACGCAAAATGCCGGACAGGTTCCTAATAACATAAAAATATCCTCTAAACCGTTCAGAACACATAACTCTCCCAAACATATTCAAAGGACAAAACAACGTGAAAAAACCTTTGAATACTGCGTTTTTTTATATGCAATATCCAAAGTTCCTATATTCTATTAGTGCATTATACCCCTTTGCTAAAGTGAATTGTTAGTGCATTCCCAAACCAAAACGTGCACTATACACTATACATGGAGGTGCATATATGGCTAAATCTAAGAAAATTGATAAAGACATGGGTTTTCGTCTTAAAAAGGCTAGACTGGATCAAAAGCTGACATACGATGAGTTATCAGAAATGTCCGGTGTTTCCTCAAGGTATATCAAGGAAATTGAAAATCATGGCAATATTCCAAGCCTTGAGAAATTGGGGCAACTGATTCGTGCATTACATATCTCCGCTGATCCTTTCTTTTATCCGGCAGCTCCAACCGACAATTTGGATTATCAAAGGCTGCTGGTCTATCTCTCACAATGTACGGAAGAACAGATAACAACGATTCTTGCCATTGTGGAAGCCTATCTTCGGACATATAACAAACCCACAAATTAGAATAGCAGAAAGATTTTGATTTTAACTTGATTTTTTCTGAATTATTCTGGAGAAAAACAGGGTGGAAGTTCCATGACCGGAACGCTCCACCCTGCTTACTTATTTCATTATTGTATTCAATAACTCTTTCACCTTAACACTCTCTTTAACAATCCCAAGTCCAGCAAGTATCTGTACTGCATCTACTATACCCTGATAATAGGATCTCTGTTGCTCCTGAAAGTGTGCATGATCTACAATATCCATATAGTTTTCTAAAAAATTTCTCTGCTCTGCTGAAAGCTCAGATAAGAATTTTTCATATTCCCGGTTTGCCTTTTTCAGCTCCTTATCAGCTTTCTTTGTTTCCTCTGTCTGTATGGAATACTCCCGTTCGCCTGCCTCACTACGAAGCTCCTCAAAAACATCAGATAGCTTTTCAAATACTTCATTCATTTTGTGTCCACCTTTCTCTTAATAAGTATTGCATTTTACAGGCAGTATTATCAATCCCCAAATTATTTGTAACAACGTTATTTTCGTTCACTTCATCTTTAGAAGTATATTATCAAGATTATTCCGTAAAATCAATCATATGGCACTTCATCTTTAGAAAGTTGGTGATGATATGAAAATTTACTGGAATAAAGAAAGCAATTCCAAAAATCTGATAGGTCAGAGAGTAAAGGAATTGCGAACTGAAAGGCAGCTATCGCAAAAAGCACTGGCAGAACAGCTCCAGCTTGCCGGATATGAATTTAGCGATTTGACCGTATTACGAATAGAACAAGGGACACGCTTTGTACCGGATTATGAAGTGGTTGCCCTTGCTGAATATTTCCAAGTATCATGTGAATATCTTTTAGGAGTCGGAAACGAAAAATAAGCAGTGATCTGTATTTCTTCTTTACAGACCGCTGCTTAAATTTTTGTTGAAACGATACCCAACTCCCCAGACCGTTTGAATGTAAACTGGCTTGCTTGGGTTATCTTCAATCTTTTCTCTTATATTATGAATATGACTCATAACAATGTTGTAATCCCCAGAATAAGGTTCTTCCCATACAATATCATAAATCTGCTCTTTGCTAAATACACGCCCTCGATTTCTCGCCAGCAACATAAGTATTTGAAATTCCTTTCCTGTTAATTCAACCTCCTGTTCATTTAGAAACACTTGATGTCTTTCTGGTATTATTACCAACTCTTTGAATTGGAATAACTCTGCTTTAGAATCTCTGCTTTGTAAGTGGTTGACTTGGTAGCCACTTTCCTCTAATAAATCAACCAACTTTTCATATAAATATTCATCCTTATGGCTTATATGTAAAAGGACTACTTCATCCAAACCAACCACTTCCCTGCTTAATCATGTATTTTAACAAGTTACTTATTTATTCAATAGAATAAAAAAACCTCCTGTTCTATAGTTCTAACATAATGCAGGCATAAACTTAGCGAACAGATAAAGCCCATCATCTCCTGCTAAAACTTCATGTGGTATCTTTGCAGGAATAATAGATATTACACCTACCTCATATTTTAACTCAGTTCCATCATTTATACATACTCCCGTACCAGCAATAACTTCATGCGTTTCAAGCTGGGTTTCATGAATATGATTTTTGATAGCCTTACCTGGTGCAATTCTGACAAGATGATAACTGAACTGACCTTCAGTTTGTTTCCCTGTAATAATATGCTTCAATTCCACACCCTCAAAAGTCGGATGTTTAGACCACTCAATCTGATCAAACTTAATTATCTTCCCTGGAATTGACAAGTTACCAATGTTAAATGCTTCAAATACATCTTTGTTCATAGAATTGTCCTCTCTTTCTTTGATTATGAAACAATTCTACTTTCTTCTTATTTGTTTGGCTTGGATAAAATTGCGGATCTTATATATTCTTCCGGGGAAATTCCTACCTGTCTCTTAAATACTCTGCATAAATGGCTCTGGTCACAAAAGCCAACAGCTGCAGCAACATCGACCACCTTCATTCCACTTTCTAGTAGTTCCTGTGCCTTCCTAATACGACATTGAAGTTGAAACTTGTGTGGTGTTAATCCATTTTCGCTAGCAAATTTTCTAATCATATGATATGAACTTATGTGTACTTTTTCAGACATATCAGCAATGCTAAGTTCCAATTCTGGATTTCCAATTATTTCACTCCTAATAATATCAAGTTCTCTATCTATATTATCTTCTTGCGGAAAACATATGCTTATCATAGAATAAGTATCTGTTATCGGGTAAATTGAATGTGGCAAATTAAGAGCCACAGAAAATATTTCTCCCTCATTGCAAATAAATTCCTCTTGGTCAATTTTCACCCCAACTGTTCCATCTGTTACAATACCGAATACAAAATGACCTATATGTGTATGTTCTGGGTAAGCAATATTTACTTTCTCATAACTAATAGTTTCAATACCTGTAGAGAGATCTTTTATATATTCAAGCTTATTCATGCTATCACCCTTCAGTTTATATAAATGAATTTAAAAGCAGGCAAATCATCATATAATTTTATACTACAACAACTAGCTCTGCAAAACAATTTCATCCTATATTTACTATATCGGCAAACATCTTAATAGCAATAATAAATCAAACGACATACCTTTAGGAATGTCAAATAACTTACTTAGCAAGCACTGCCCCTGTCATGACACATGGGCTAAAATTTACTTTTATGCCACAGTCATATCCCTTAAATTTCCATAGGGAAGTATCCCTAACCCTCTTATTTTTTTGAGCCACTTTTCACCGCAAAATCATTGACCTTCTTCTGCAATTTTGCTACAATTTTTTTGGATAACTTTATCCAAAAATCGAATACACTTTGAAACAAACTGTTGTAAAACATCGAACATTTTACAGCAGTTTTTTTGTACCCAGTTTTAGAATAAATTCTAAAACTATCGCGGCATTCGTCAAATACTTCTGCAAGCAGAGTATTTTCCTCATTGCTCGCGTAAATCAGAAAGGAGTTAAAGAAATGGCAAACAGAAAACGCACCAATCCGGTGCAATTTTACCTCGATGATGAGGAGCAGTATATCCTTGATGAGAAGTTCAAATTATCCGGCATGAAAAGCAAGTCCGCTTTCTTACGCAAGCTCATTTTGTATGGCTATGTCTATGACGTGGATTACAGCTATTTAAGAAATTATAATACGGAGCTTGGACGTATCAGCTCAAATCTGAACCAGATCGCCAAGCGGGTAAACAGCACCGGAAACATTTATCAGGAAGATATTGACGAAGTAAAGGAGTTGATGAATGAGGTATGGCGTACACAAAAATCCATGCTATCAAAGCAACCGTTGATAAAGCGATAGACTACATCTGCAACCCCGAAAAGACCGATGAAAAAATGTTTGTTTCCTCTTATGCCTGTTCTCCGGAAACCGCAGCTTATGACTTCAAATATACTCTCGACCACTGCCGGGAAAACAGTCCCAACAAAGCCTATCATCTGATACAGGCTTTTGCTCCGGGAGAAGTTGGTTTTGAAGAAGCGCACCTCATTGGAAAGGAGCTTGCAGATAAACTTTTAGAGGGAAAATATTCGTATGTTGTTACCACCCATATTGATAAAGGACACGTCCATAATCACATCATTTTTTGCGCCGCTGATAACATCGAACATAACAAATATCACGACTGCAAACAGTCCTATTATCACATCCGGAATCTGAGTGATGAGCTGTGCAAGGAACACAATCTTTCCGTCATCATTCCGGATGCGCAGCGTGGCAAAAAATACAAAGAATGGCAGTCTAACCAGAACGGTTCTGCATGGAAAACGCAGATCAGAAAGGACATCAATTTCTGCATCAAGTCGGCTTCCACTTACGAAGAATTTCTGCTTCTGATGAGAGCCAAAGGGTATGAAATCAAGGGGGAAACTTTTGAAGAAGGAGCTGCCAAATACATCTCATTCCGCCCTCTGGATAAAGAGCGTTTTGTGCGTGGCAGTACAAGGTCTTTGGGTAAGGAATACACAAAAGAACGTATCAAGGAACGCATCGAAAGGAAACGAGAGCGAAAGGCAGTGATCCCCAAAAGGGACTACTCTGCCCGCAGGCTCATTGACACCTCTGACGAAAAATTTCAGAACAGTCCGGGACTGCAAAGGTGGGCTGCCATTGAGAATTTAAAGATTGCCGCACAGAGCTATAATGAAGTCGGTTCCCTGTCAGAACTGGAACACAAAATTGCGGTAAAAACCGAAGCCGGAAAGTCTGCAAAGCAGAGCGTGGTGGAACTGGAACACCGTATCAAAGACCTTGCAGAAATCATCAAATACGCACAGCAGTACAAAGACAACCGCTCCTATCATATCGGCTACAAAAAAACCAAGAACCCGGACGCATATTTCCGCAGATACGAAAGCCAGATTATACTTTATGGCGGCGCCAGACGTATGCTGGAACAGGCGGGCATAAACTTAAAGGGCTTGAATGTCGATAAACTGAAAGCAGAGTATCAGGAACTGATGAAGCAGAAAAGTGAGCTGACTTCCACCTATAAGGATTGCGAAAAGGAAGTGCGTGAGCTGAAACGGAAACAGGAAAATCTCAATCAGTATCTCGGACGGACACAGCCCGATCCTGCACAGGATCAACAGGAGAAAAAAGATACTCCGAACCTGTAAATTGTCAAAAAAATAGAGGTGCGCTGGCACCCCTATCCTAAACCTCTTGCAAATTCTGCAAGGCTGGTTTATAATCAGATTAGAAAACCGAAGGATATTGGAGTGTCCAACGGTTGCACAATCGGAAACTTATAAA
>PPYF01612908.1_pt1 | contig 29762 bp, 31 predicted proteins | sample 1559871 | NCBI WGS metagenome assembly PPYF01 (sample SAMN08240021, study PRJNA423297) | Human gut metagenome, whole genome shotgun sequencing project.
CCCAGATAGCGGGCAATCTGTACCGCCAACTGACCGGCGCTGCCGGTGGCGCCATTAATCAGCACCGTTTCGCCGGCCTGAAGCTGGGCGCGTGTCACCAGCGATGCCCACGCGGACATACCGGGGTTGGCCATTGCCGCCGCCTGGATATCATCGAGCGCATCCGGCAGCGGCAGACAATTCTGCAGGGCGACCGGCGCCCGCTGCGCCATACTGCCGAAGGGGGCGGTGGGGAAGGCGAAGTAGACGCGCTGGCCCTGAGGTGTGGTGCCGACGCCATCGATACCAGGCACAAAGGGCAGATTGCCGTCGAAGCTGTAATGGCGTCCGGATGCCCGGGCCTTAACCACATGGCTTATCGCGGCGGCGCGGACGTCAATGAGCGTCTGGCCGGGCGCGGGCTGCGGGTCGATAAAATCGGCCCAAACCGGGCCTTCTGCGAGATCAAAAACCACGGCTGCTTTCATAAATTATCTCCTGTCGGGAATTATGTGTAAAATACACATATTGTTTTGCAGCACTATACGCGGAAAATTAATATCGCCTGTAAGCAACCGAACCGTCATGATCGACGGATCAGCGAAGTGACGCTTAGCGCCAGCGGACAACAGATGATCGACAGTATTGCGGTAGCGCGGCGGCGGTTAATGAATCAGGTGCTGGCGCAGTGGCCGGAAGATGAAGTGCAGGCGCTGTTTCGCTTAACGCGCAAATACGCCGACAGTTTGCAGCAACCAGGCTAAATTCTCGTGTGTTGCCGCCTGGCGCAACAATCAGCTTTTGCGTCACAACTCACGGGTCAGTTCGTCGATGTTGTCGGAAAGTATCTCCAGCAGGGATCTCACATAGAGAGTGTTGTTTCCCTGATGCCACATCGCGCTGAGGGGGAGCCCTTCGACATGCTTTTTCGGCGTGAGCGCAAGGTATTTCACGCCGTCGGCATTCATGTCTTTATAGGACGCTGGCACCAGAGCAATGCCGAGTCCTGCGGCAACAAAACTCAGGATAGTCTGCTTCTCTTCAGCATACTGCGCGATGACAGGCATGCTGCCCCCCTCTTTGAAAATATTCATTGTCAGGTCATGGCTGTGACGCCGGGTGCGTCTTTCCGGCAAGATAACAGGCTCGTGCCGAAAGTCATCGATACTGACTTCATCATAACTGACCAGCCGGTGTTAAAAAGGCGGCGCCTTCAGGTGTTAGCGACACGTTGCGGGTCGATCGATTCAGTAGCCTGATCCCCAAATCATCTTCCAGTAGCTTAATAAAGCGACTCAGTGACGCAGGCATCATTTCGAGTTTACGGGCAGCCCGGCCAAAGTGAAGCTCATCACCTAACACCACAAAGCAACGTAGCTGATTTATATCCATTTTTTCACCAAAACCTGATTATACAAATTATTTATATAAAGCCGAGCCGATGATAAAGCGGTTCAAAACTTCATACTGGGATTATTACAAAACGATAACAACCCTACATCACTATGGAGCATCCCGTCATGAAAAACGACCTCGAAAAGAAGGTGATGCGTAAGGTTACCCTGCGCATTATTCCTTTCATCATGCTGCTGTACTTCATTGCCTTCCTTGACCGCGTCAACATTGGCTTTGCCGCCCTGACCATGAATCAGGATCTGGGATTTTCACCCACCGTTTTTGGTCTGGGCGCTGGAATTTTCTTCCTGGGTTATTTTCTGTTTGAGGTACCGTCAAACTTAATTCTTCATAAAGTGGGCGCCCGCATCTGGATCGCCCGCGTCATGATTACCTGGGGATTCGTCTCTGGCTGCATGGCTTTTGTGCAGGGCACGACGAGCTTCTACATTCTGCGTTTTCTGCTCGGCGTGGCGGAAGCCGGTTTCTTCCCGGGGATCATTCTCTATCTCAGCTACTGGTTTCCTGCCGCCAGGCGTGCGCAGGTCACTGCCATCTTTATGGCCGCAGCTCCCCTGTCGACAGCACTGGGATCGCCGGTTTCGGCCGCACTGATGGAGATGCATGGCTTCCTTGGCTACGCCGGCTGGCAGTGGATGTTTGTACTGGAAGCTTTGCCGGCGCTGGTGCTCGGTGTTGTGGTTCTGTTCTTCCTGACGGATCGTCCGGCCAAGGCCAAATGGCTGACTGATCAAGAGCGTGCCTGGCTGGAAAACGCCATGCAAGACGAGGAGCGGGCACGGGCGGCAAAACAGAGCCATTCCAGCGCATGGCGAGGGCTAGCGGATATACGCGTCCTGGCGCTGGCGCTGGTCTATTTCGGTACCTCAGCCGGGCTGTATACGCTTGGCATCTGGTCCCCGCAAATCATTCGCAGTTTCGGTGCTTCCTCGCTGGAGATTGGTTTCCTGAACGCCTTTCCGGCGGTGATCGGCGTCATCGCCATGATCCTCTGGGCGCGTCATTCCGATCGAACCAAAGAGCGCAGCTGGCACGTCATTGGCGCCTGCCTGCTGGCGGCTGCCGGGCTGATATACGCCGGTAATGTCAGCACATTGTTTACCGTAATGGTCGCCTTAACGCTGGTCACCGTGGGGATTAGCGCATCAAAACCCCCTTTGTGGAGCATGCCAACCCTGTTCCTCAGCGGACCGGCTGCGGCCGCTGGCATTGCCGCTATCAACTCCATCGGCAACCTCGGCGGTTTCGTTGGCCCGATGATGATTGGCGTGATCCGCGAGCAAACCGGTAGTTACAGCTGGGGCCTGTACTTTGTCGCCGGATTGCTGGCGCTCTCGGCCCTCGTGGTCATGATTCTTTCTGCCAGAGCGAACAAATCGCCGACGGCAGAGCTTCCACATCCTCATACTCATTAACTGGAGAAGTAACGATGCGTCACTACAAAATTGCTGCCATCCCTGCGGACGGTATCGGACCGGAAGTCATTTCGGCAGGTATTGAAGTCTTGCACGCGCTGACGCGCCACGATCCGCAACTGAAATTTGATATAGAGACCTTTGACTGGGGGTCAGACTATTACAAAAAACATGGCGTGATGATGCCGGAAGAAGGGCTGAACATGCTGAAAGCATTTGATGCCATTTACTTCGGCGCGGTGGGGGCCCCGGATGTCCCTGACCACATCACACTCTGGGGCCTGCGGCTGCCTATTTGCCAGGGCTTTGACCAGTACGCCAATGTGCGACCCACCAAAATTCTGCCGGGCGTCACTTCACCGCTGCGCAACCGCGGGCCTGGCGATCTTGACTGGGTCATCGTGCGCGAAAACTCCGAAGGTGAATATTCTGGTAACGGCGGCCGTACCCACCGTGGTTTACCTGAAGAAGTCGGTACCGAAGTGGCAATCTTTACCCGTGTTGGGGTGACACGCATTATGCGCTATGCCTTCAGACTGGCACAGTCTCGTCCACGTAAACTGCTGACCGTGGTGACCAAATCCAACGCCCAGCGCCATGGTATGGTGATGTGGGATGAGATTGCCGCTGAAGTGGCGCAGGAATTCCCGGATGTGCAGTGGGACAAAATGTTGGTCGATGCCATGACGCACCGTATGACGTTGCATCCCCAGACCCTGGATACCATCGTTGCCACCAATCTGCACGCCGATATCCTTTCCGATCTGGCTGGCGCGCTGGCGGGTAGTCTGGGCGTAGCGCCGACCGCGAATATTGATCCTGAACGCCGTTTCCCTTCCATGTTCGAACCGATCCATGGTTCCGCATTCGATATCACCGGCAAAGGGATTGCGAACCCCATTGCCACTTTCTGGACCGCGGTACAGATGCTTGAACATCTGGGCGAACGCCATGCCGCTGCGCTGATTATGGAAAGCATTGAGTATGTGTGTGAAAAAGGCATTCTGACGCCAGATGTCGGTGGCTCAGCCAATACCGCGGAGGTGACACGCGCCGTGGTGCACTACATTGACGCTAAAGCTGACATTGCCGAGACCGCATAAACATGAATAACGAACAGGCTGCAGAGATCCTGCAGGATATCTTTCAACATGCGGTCAACAGTGCCCGCGCCGGGCCGGTGACCCTGGCTAACCTGCCGGAAAAACCTCGCGGCCGTTGTGTGGTGATCGGTGCGGGTAAAGCGTCCGCGGCAATGGCGGCTGCCGTGGATGCGGCCTGGCCGGATGTGGCGGTGTCGGGCGTGGTGGTGACGCGTTACGGTTACGCGGTTCCTGCGGGCCGCATCCGCATTATTGAGGCGGCTCATCCCGTATCAGATGCCATGAGCGAGGTTGCCGCAATGCTGATTGTGGAGACGCTGCGCGGTTTAACTGCCGATGATCTGGTGCTGGCATTGATTTCAGGGGGAGGGTCGGCGCTGATGGCGCTGCCCGCCCCGGGGTTAACGCTGGCAGATAAGCAGACCATCACCCGGGCCCTGCTCCATAGCGGGGCCAACATCAAAGAGATGAATCTGGTACGTCGTCATCTCTCAGCGGTGAAAGGCGGAAAGCTGGCGACCATGGCGCAACCGGCGCGCATCGTATCACTGATTATCAGCGATGTGCCTGGCGATAATCCGACGGACGTAGCGTCTGGCCCCACCGTTGCCGATAACAGCGCACCACGTGATGCGCTCCGGGTACTGCAGCGGTATGGCATTACGATCCCGAAGCCCGTTAGCGAACGGCTAAACCAGCCGGCCGGCCCGATGGAAAACGCCGCGACAGGCGAGGTCAGGCTTATCGCCACGCCGGCGATGGCGTTAGCGGCGGCGGGGCTGGCCGCACGACAACATGGGTTCACCCCCCTTATTTTGGGGGATGCTATAGAAGGTGAAAGCAGGGAAGTGGCGGTGGTCATGGCCGGTATGGCGAAATCGGCGAAGCAGTATGGTCACCCGATTTCAGGGCCTGCTGTGCTGTTGTCAGGTGGCGAAACCACGGTGACAGTAAACAACACTCAGCCTGGAAAAGGGGGCCGCAATACCGAGTTTTTACTCAGTCTGGCCTGTGCGCTCCAGGGGGAACACGGTATCTGGGCCATGGCGGGAGATAGCGATGGTATTGATGGCACAGAAGATGCCGCAGGTGCGATCGTCTTCCCGGATACGCTTGCGCGCGGCAAGCTGAGCGGTCTTAATGCAGTGCAATATCTGGATGGCCATGATAGTTACTGCTATTTTCACGCGCTTAATGATTTGCTGATCACCGGCCCGACGTTAACCAACGTCAATGATATTCGGGCAATATTGATTGCCTGACTGTATCGCTCTCCTGTGCCAGGGAGAGCGATATTTTTCCCTTTCAACATAGTTCAAATCTTCGGTATCCGCCCGCCATCCATTTCCACGCTAAAGCGCATCGCCTGGCGTCAAGGTGTCGATCATCGGGCCGTCTGATGTGTTGGCGTGCAAGATGACATGGAAAGGAAGGTAACGCGTGGAAATCGCCGCCTGGCGCGATGCCAGGCGGCTGATGGTCAGGCGGTTTTGGTCGCTGCCTTCAGGCTCTGGACGAAGGCTTTCAGCTCGTCGAGCATGGTCTGCGGCTCATCGAGGTGGCGTTCGATGATTTTGACGATGGCGGAACCGGAGATAGCCCCGGCGGCTCCGGCGTCAATGGCGGCGCTCACTTGCTCCGGCGCGGAGATACCAAAGCCCTGCAGCGGCGGCGCGGCGTGATATTCCGCCAGCTTCTCCACCAGGTGGTGCAGCGGCAGCGCGGCGCGATTTTCCGCACCCGTCACTCCGGCGCGCGACAGCAGATAGGTGTAGCCGCGGCCATAAGAGGCAATCTGGCGCAGTAAATCGTCATCCGCATTGGGCGGGCAGATGAAAATCGGCGCGATGTTATGGCGCATCGCCGCCTGGCGGAACGGGGCGGACTCTTCCACCGGCACGTCGGCCACCAGCACCGAGTCGACGCCGACGCGGGTGCACTGGGCATAGAACGCATCGATGCCCGGGCTGAAGACGAGGTTGGCATACATCAGCAGGCCGATTGGGATGGTCGGATGCTTCTGGCGGATCGCCGCCAGCATCTCAAAGCACTGCGCCGGGGTCACTCCCGCGGCGAAGGCGCGCAGGGCCGCGCCCTGGATGGTCGGGCCGTCCGCCAGCGGGTCGGAGAAAGGGATCCCCAGTTCAAGGGCATCGGCGCCGCCTTCGATCAGCGCATCGATAATTTTCAGCGACTGCTCCGGTCCCGGATCGCCAAGGGTGACAAAGGGGACGAAGGCGCCTTCCTGGCGATTTTTCAGTTGGGCAAACAGCGTCTCATAGCGTTCCATCAGATTTCCCCTCGCGCTTTCAGGATGTCATGTACGGTGAAAATGTCTTTGTCGCCGCGGCCGGAGAGATTAACCACCAGCAGCTGCTCTTTTTCCGGGTTCTCGCGCATCATCTTCAGCGCGTGGGCCAGAGCGTGAGAGGACTCCAGCGCCGGGATAATCCCTTCGTGGCGGGAAAGCGCTTTAAACGCGTCCAGCGCTTCGTCGTCGGTGATCGACACATAGTCAGCGCGACCGGTGCTGTTCAGAAACGCGTGCTGCGGCCCAACGGACGGGAAGTCCAGCCCGGCGGAAATGGAGTAAGACTCTTCGATCTGGCCGTCGGCGGTCTGCATCATCGGCGACTTCATACCGAAGTAGATCCCAACGCGGCCATGCTTCAGCGGCGCGCCGTGCTCGCCGCTCTCGATACCGTGTCCGGCGGGCTCCACGCCGATCAGGCCGACGTTGGTTTCCTCGATAAAATCAGCAAACATGCCGATGGCGTTTGATCCGCCGCCGACGCAGGCGATCACCGCGTCCGGCAGGCGGCCCTCTTTTTCAAGGATCTGCGCTTTGGTCTCTTCGCCAATCATGCGCTGGAATTCACGCACAATCGTCGGGAACGGGTGCGGACCAGCGGCGGTGCCCAGCATATAGTGCGCCTTTTCGTAGCTGCCGGACCAGTCGCGCAGCGCCTCGTTACAGGCATCTTTCAGCGTGGCGGAGCCGCTGTGCACCGGGATCACCTCGGCGCCCATCAGGCGCATACGGAACACGTTCGGCGACTGGCGCTCGACGTCCTTGGCGCCCATGTAGATACGGCATTTCAGGCCGAGCAGGGCGCTGGCCAGCGCTGAGGCGACGCCGTGCTGGCCGGCGCCGGTCTCGGCGATAATTTCGGTTTTGCCCATCCGTTTGGCCAGCAGAGCCTGGCCCAGCACCTGGTTGGTTTTGTGCGCGCCGCCGTGCAGCAGATCTTCGCGTTTCAGGTACAGGGTGGTGCGGGTGCCTTCGGTCAGATTCCGGCATTTGGTCAGGGCCGTCGGACGACCAGCGTAGTTTTTCAGCAGGTCGGTGAATTCCGCCTGAAAGGCCGGGTCCTTCTGCGCGCTGACAAAGGCTTCTTCCAGCTGGCGCAGGGCGGGCATCAGGATCTGCGGCACATACATGCCGCCGAATTCGCCGAAGTAGGGGTTCAGTAAAGTGCTCATTATTGCTCCTTAATATGCGCGCAGCGTCTGGAATACGGAGGCCAGCTTGCTGGCGTCTTTCATCCCGGGTTGCGACTCTACGCCTGAATTGAAATCGAGTCCGGCACAGCCGCTTTTGGCCGCTTCCACACAGTTATCGGCGCCGAGGCCGCCCGCCAGCATGACGTTGCGCAGATCCTGGCCCTGCAGCAGGCTCCAGTCAAAGCGCTGGCCGCTGCCGCCCTGGCCGTTGTCGAGCAGGTACTTGTCGACATGGCGGAGCGTACGGGCCGGGAAGGTTTCGCCGACGCTCAGCGCTTTCCAGATGCGGACGTTGTCCGCGAGGGCGTCGCGCAGCGCGTCGATATAGCCCTGGTCTTCATCACCGTGCAGCTGCACGGCGGCCAGCCCCAGAGCCTGCGCGCGGGCGACCACCTCCTCCAGCGGCGCATTGCGGAAGACGCCGACGTACTGCAGCGGCGCAGCGGCGATCACCGCTTTGGCCTGGGCGTCATTCACCGCTCGCGGCGAGGTCGGGACGAAGATCAGCCCACCGTAAATGGCGCCGGACTCCCAGGCCACCTGGGCATCCTGCGGGCGCGTCAGGCCGCACACTTTGTTCTCGCCGAGCAGCACGCGTTTAACCGCCGTTTCCAGATCCGCCTGCTCCATCAGGGCGGAGCCGATCAGGAAGCCGTTGGCGAAGTGGCTCAGCTCGCGCACTTCGGCATAGGTGCCTGATAGTAGCGCGCCAGGTAGATCTGGTAAGGGTCGATGGTGAAGTCCTTACACAGGATCGGCTGCGGCGCGACCTGGCTGACGATCGGCAGGAAATCGAAGCTGCCCTGGAAATATTTCTCATCACACAGCACCGAGATCGCCGAGGCGTAGTGCTTGTAGATGCTGGCGATCGCTGCCGGATCGAAATCCTCGCGAATCAACCCCTTCGACGGTGAGGCCTTCTTGCACTCGAGAATAAACGCGGTGCGGGTGCCGGCCAGTGCGTCATAGAAATTGCGCTGCGTCGGAACGATCTCATTTTGAAAACTGGCTAACGGTTGTTGTTGTTTGCGGGCTTCCACCCAAATCGCTTTGTCGGCAACGATTTTTGCTAAAACGGTTTGCATTATTTACCCTCTTGCCGCTAAGGCGGTCACTCTGTCATAGGCCGCGCCGCTGTGCAGCACATTCAGTACCTGCTGAGCGTTAGCTTTCAGATCTTCATGCCCGTGTAAACGCATCAACATGGCGACGTTGGCGGCGACGGCGGCTTCGTGAGCGGCTTCACCTTTACCTTGTAGCAAGCGCGTCAGAATGTCACGGTTTTCTTCCGGGGTGCCGCCCGCCAGCTGCGCCTGATGGTAAGGCGTCAGGCCGAAGTCGTCGGCGGTCAGCTGATAGCTTTTAATTTCCCCGTTATGCAGTTCGGCCACCACCGTAGGCGCATGCAGCGAAACTTCATCCATCCCACCGCTGTGCACCACCGCCGCGCGCTGATAACCCAGCACGCGCAGGGTCTCGGCGATCGGCAGCACCAGTTCCGGGCTGTAGACGCCAATCAGCGCCAGCGGCGGATGCGCCGGGTTGATCAGCGGCCCCAGCACGTTGAACAGGGTGCGGGTCTTCAGCTGCTGACGGACCGGCATCGCGTGGCGGAAACCGGTGTGGTACTTCGGCGCGAACAGGAAGCAGACGCCCAGCTCATCAAGCGCGGCGCGGGATTTATCGGCGTTCATATCGAGATTAATGCCGAAGGCCGCCAGCAGGTCAGAAGAGCCTGATTTACTGGAGACGCTGCGGTTGCCGTGTTTCGCCACTTTCAACCCGCAGGCCGCAGCGACAAAGGCGCTGGCGGTGGAGATATTGATGCTGTTGCTGCCGTCGCCACCGGTACCGACGATGTCGGCAAACAGGTAGTCCGGGCGCGGGAACGGCGCGGCGTTTTCCAGCAGCGCGGTAGCGGCGCCGGCAATTTCCTGCGGCTGCTCGCCGCGCACTTTCATGCTGACCAGCGCGGCGGCCAGTTGCTCAGGCTTCACTTCGCCGCGCACGACGGCGGAGAACAGCTGGTGGCTCTCCTGCTGGCTCAGGGTTTCCGCCTGGTACAGACAATGGCCTGGTGGCCGAGGCAGATGCCGATGATCGGCAGCTTGCCGCGCATACGGGTCAGCAGCTCCGGCATGCAGCCGGCTTCGCTTGGCGTACCCGGGCCCGGGGAGAGCATCAGCACCGGGTTGTCCATGGTGCCCAGACGCTCAATCAGCGCCTGCGCCGGAACGGAGTTGCGATAAATCACTACGTTATGGCCGTTGGCGCGCAGCTGGTCTGCCAGGTTATAGGTAAAGGAATCGATATTATCGAGCAGCAGAATGTCAGCCATCAGAAAATCTCCTTCGCGTGATGGGCCTGGGCAATGGCGCGCAGCACCGCGCGGGCTTTATTTCGGGTCTCATCCGCTTCCGACTGGGGAACGGAGTCGAGCACAATGCCGGCTCCGGCCTGGACGGTAGCGATACCTTCCTGCACGTAGGCGGAACGGATGACGATGCAGGTGTCGAGGTCGCCGTGGGCGGTGAAATAGCCCACCGCGCCGCCGTAGCTGCCGCGGCGTTTACCTTCGGCGGCGGCAATCAGCTGCATGGCGCGGACCTTCGGCGCGCCGCTGAGGGTGCCCATATTCATGCAGGCGCGATAGGCGTGGAGGACGTCGAGATCCTGACGCAATTCGCCTACTACACGGGAGACCAGATGCATCACGAAGGAGTAGCGGTCAACCTTGGTTAAATCAGCGACATAGCGGCTGCCCGGGGTGCAGATGCGCGCCAGGTCATTACGCGCCAGGTCCACCAGCATCAGGTGTTCGGAAAGTTCTTTATGATCGGTGCGCATTTCCAGCTCGATGCGGCTGTCGAGGTCGCGATCCAGCGAGCCGTCGGCGCGGCGGCCGCGTGGCCGGGTGCCGGCGATGGGGTAGATCTCAATCTGACGGCTGACGGCATCATACTTCAGCGAGCTTTCCGGCGAGGCGCCGAACAGAGTGAAATCATTGTCCTGCATAAAGAACATGTACGGGCTGGGGTTGCTCTTCTTCAGCACATCATAAGCGGCCAGCGGCGATGGGCAGGGCAGCGAGAAGCGGCGGGAAGGAACCACCTGGAAGATTTCCCCGGCGCGGATCGCGCGCTGCATTTTGCGCACCACCGCGCCGTACTCTTCATCGCTCTGGTCAACGTCGCAGCGCATTTCGGCCACCGTGGTAACCGGTAGCGGCGCCGGCGGCTCGTTCAGCTGCTGACGCAGCTGGCTCAGGCGCTGCTCCAGGCGCTGTTTTTCACTCTCCAGCGGGGTGAACAGGCTGGCCTGAATGCGGGTATGCTTGGTCTGATGGTCGATGACCAGCAGGGTTTCCGCCAGATAGAAGCAGTAGTCCGGGCAGGCGGTGTCGCTTTGCAACTGGGGAAGATCTTCAAAACCGGCCACCAGGTCATAGGCGAACAGGCCGCCGAAGAACATCGCTTCGCGCTCGTTGTCCGGAACGCTCACCAGCTCCTGCAGGAGACGGAAGGCGTCAAACACCGACAGTGAGCAGAGACGGGCGTCTTCATCGAGCAGGGCGCTGACGGCCGGGAAGGTCAGGATGCGGCCGTTGGGCTGGCGCTGATTGTTGATCCCGGAGGGCAGCGCGCCGTCCAGTAGTTCCAGCAGCGCCGCGCCGTTGGCGGAGAGGGCCTGAATAGTGACAGTGTCACCAAGGGCCGTAATGCGCAGCGCGCTATCGACCAGCAGCAGGCTTTTTAAGTCATCTTTGCTGTCGATGTCAGCGGATTCCAGCAGCAGCGTCGCCGGCCGGGCGCCGCACAGTTGGTGGAATAACGCCGTCGGGTTCTCCCGGTAGATGGCGTCGCTGGTGAGAAGCTCGAGTGCCGGTTTGGATGTTTGCATTATTGTTCTCGCCTGTTCGTATTATTTTTGTCCAATAAAAAGCCCGCTCATTGGCGGGCCGGGTATCTGTATGCTGAATGCAAAACGCGATCACGCCGCCCGTCGTCAGGAGGTGCGCCACCAGCTGTGCAGAGTGATAAAGTGCATTTTCATCGTGATACCCCTTCATGTGAACTTGCGTACTAGTTAACTAGTTCAATGGAATAAAGTCAACCCTTGTTTGCAGATTTTCTCTGCCTGTCGGTATGATAATGCGCTTATTTACGTTGATGTCCAGCAGGAGTCCTTTTGAGCGACAGCCAATACGCAGTGATTTACGATCTGCACAGCCATACCACCGCCTCTGACGGGCGGCTGACTCCGCAGGAACTGGTCCATCGCGCCCATGAGATGCGCGTCGGCACCCTGGCGATCACCGACCATGACAGCGTGGCGGCGATCCCGGCGGCCCGGGAGGAGATCGCCCGCGCCGGATTACCCTTGACCCTGGTGAACGGCGTCGAGATTTCCACCCTTTGGGAGAATCACGAGATTCATATTGTGGGTCTGAATATTGATATTGCGCACCCAACGATGACCGCCCTGCTGGAGGAGCAGAAAGCGCGGCGCCAGCAGCGCGGTCAGATGATTGCCGAGCGCCTGGAGAAGGCGCGGATCCCCGGCGCCTGGGAAGGGGCGCTGCGACTGGCGAACGGTGGCGCCGTCACCCGCGGCCATTTTGCCCGTTTTCTGGTGGAGGCCGGCCATGCGAAAAACATGGCGGAAGTCTTCAAAAAATACCTTGCCCGCGGGAAAACCGGTTACGTGCCGCCGCAGTGGTGTACAATAAAACAAGCGATTGATGTGATTCATCATTCTGGCGGCAAGGCGGTGATTGCCCATCCCGGGCGCTACGATCTCTCCGCCAAGTGGTTGAAGCGGCTGTTGGCCCACTTTAGCGAGCAGGGCGGTGATGCCATGGAAGTGGCCCAGTGTCAGCAGGCGCCCCATGAACGCGCCCAGCTGGCCACCCTGGCCGTGCAGTTTGGTCTTCTGGCGTCGCAGGGATCCGATTTTCATCAGCCCTGCGCGTGGATCGAACTTGGCCGTAAGCTCTGGCTTCCTGCCGGCGTGGAAGGCGTCTGGCACAGTTGGGAAGCGGCCGCCGAATAAAAATTGAGAGGGAAGTATGAGCCAGTTTTTTTATATCCATCCGGATAACCCGCAGGCGCGGTTGATTAACCAGGCGGTGGAGATTGTGCGTAAGGGCGGGGTGATCGTTTATCCTACCGACTCCGGCTACGCGCTGGGCTGCAAAATTGAAGACAAGGGGGCGATGGAGCGGATCTGCCGCATCCGTCAGCTGCCGGACGGCCACAACTTTACCCTGATGTGCCGCGATCTGTCCGAGCTGTCAACCTACGCTTTTGTGGATAATGTGGCATTTCGCCTGATGAAAAACAACACGCCGGGCAACTATACCTTTATCCTTAAGGGGACCAAAGAGGTGCCGCGTCGGCTGCTGCAGGAGAAGCGTAAAACCATCGGCATGCGCGTCCCGTCTAACCCCATCGCTCAGGCGTTGCTCGAGACCTTAGGCGAGCCGATGCTCTCCACGTCGCTGATGCTGCCCGGCAGCGACTTTACCGAATCCGACCCGGAAGAGATCAAAGATCGTCTGGAGAAAGTGGTGGACCTCATCATTCACGGCGGTTTCCTTGGGCAGCAGCCGACCACGGTTATCGATCTCACTGAAGACACCCCGGTGGTGCTGCGCGAAGGCGTCGGCGACGTGAGGCCGTTTCTCTAAGGCTATCTGCCGGGCGGTGCATCATGCGCCGTCCGGTACCCCGCGTTTTCGCCCCGACGGCACGATAATCATCCATAGCGCTACACAAACCAGCAGCGCGCCGAGAATCAATCCTTCCTCCACCGTCTCTCCGAGGCAGAGATAGCCCCACAGCGCCGCAAAAGGTGGGATCAAAAAGGTCACCGACAGCGAACGCAGCGGCCCTATATCTGCAATCAAGCGGAAGTAGAGAATATACCCTGCCGCCGTGCAGACCACGCCCAGCATGACTATCGCTATCCACGGCAGACTCTGCCGCCAGTCTACGGCAGGCCCATGCCAGCAGGACCAGAGAAAGAAAGGAAACAGAAACAGCGTGGCGCCGACCTGGCTACCCAGCGCGACGCGTTCAGCCTCGAGGCCGCCTCGCTGCTGGATCCAGCGGCGGGTCAGAAAGCCGGCCAGACCGTAACAGGCGGTCGCGGTCAGGCAGGCGCCAATCCCCGGCAGCAGCAGGGCGGCGCTAAGGCCAGATGTCGGGCGCGCGATCACCGCCACGCCAATGGCGCCCAGTATCGCGCCGCCGCCTTTGCGCAGGGTTAACGGTTCTGCAAAGCATAACGCGCCGATCAGCACCCCCATCATCGGCGCCGTGGCGTTAAGCGTGGCGGAGTACCCTGCCGGCAGCCATTGCGCGGCAAGGCAGTACATGAGAAAAGGAAGGCCTGAATTAATGACCCCCAGTTGCAGAGTGGATGTGAATTTTCCCTGATACCCGCTCCATTTACCCTGCACGCCGAGTAACAGACCGAGCGCGATAGCGGCGAACAGTACGCGAAGAAAAGCGCTGTTCAACGCCCCGAAGGCCGGGGTGGTGATGCGCATAAACAAAAAGCTGGCGCCCCAGAGGGCGGCGAGCAGCAGCAGGCGGCCATAGTCGATAACACGCATGATTGACTCCTTGTAGTCACGAAGGAAGTCAACTGTAGAACCCACGTGCAGCGTGCGACAAACGCGTTATGCTTACATGATTAAGTTTTTCTTAACTGAGGTTCCATACCCATGAAACTCCCGCCGCTGAATGCGTTGCGCTGCTTTGAGGCGGCGGCGCGGCTGCTCAGCCTGAAGCTGGCCGCCAGTGAGCTTTGCGTCACGCCCAGCGCCGTCAGCCAGCAGATTGCCCGCCTTGAGGAGACGCTGAATGTCCCGCTATTTATCCGTACTCCGCGACGGTTACAGTTAACGGCGGTGGGAGAGATCTACCTGCGGGCCGTTCAGCCGGCGTTTCATCAGATAGCCGCCGCCACCCAGCGCCTGCAGGTGCCCCCGGGACCAGAAAAGGTGGCTATCAGCTGTACCAGCGGCTTCGCCATTCAGTGGCTGCTGCCGCGGCTGGCTGATTTTGAACGACGCTATCCGCAGATAGAGATCCAGATCGGCACCACCAACCGGCTGGCGCCGCACTTCGCGCGGCGTGGGCCGGTGTTCACTGATTCCAACGGCGTGACGGAGGCGGCGTTCGCCGGTATGGGGATGGCGTTGCTGCGACGCTCATTCATAGCGCCTGCGCTGACGCAGGGGCGGCTGGTTAATCCTCTGGCGCAGCCCATCGCCTGTCCGCTGGCCTATCATCTGGTTTACCACGAGACCGCGCTGCTGGCGCCTGCCAACCGCTGTTTTCGCGACTGGCTGCTTGGCCAGCGCCCGGCCGTTGCTGAGGAGCGCGCGTAGTGAGGGGGGCGCTGTCCGATAAAGATCTGTATGCGTGAATGGGCACAGGAGAATGAGGAAAATCTGTTCCATACTAAAGACGGGGCGCGGCGAACAGAAGCTTTCCCGACGAAGTTCACAACAATTCGGCGATAAACCAGTATTTGATGTTTGCAGGTAGCTCCCGTATATAATCGACATCATCATTTTTTCTCTGAATAGACTTTTTGCCAAAGATCAATATGAGGGATCGCTATGCGCTAATTGCATACGTTTCCCTTATCCTCAGTTTCTTATGTAATTGATGATACTGATTGGGAGTGAATAAAATAGCCAAGTTTTGCTCTTGGCTATTTATTTCAATTAAATGAATGATGGTAAATAGAAAACTGATAACATCATGAATAGAAAAATAATACCGACCACGGAAAATCGTACTTTTACACGTAACCAATCGGTATACTGATTAGGAAGTTCTTTAATGAATCGAATTTGTTCATTATCCATTCCTCGCGTATGAAATGAGTTTTCTTTAAAGTATAATGCTTTAATAAAAAATGCATCACGCATAAACGAGAAAAAGAACCCCCCATCCTGATAAATTAAAGCCTCTACTGGTCTTGCGCCAAATTTTTCAACAAATAGCGAACAGAGAGTAATGAATTTATTTTTCGAAATGCGATCGTAAATAATTGAAATAACCCCCGTAAGTATTAGGCATAGACACAATACCAATCCAATCGAGTTACGATGCATAATTATAAAATTAATTACCGAAAGTTTCATACAGCTGCTCTCCACCCCATTCACCGAATGCGCCACCTGCACTACTACCGACATAGCCTAAACCAGCCCCAGCAATCACAGAGCAAGCAAGCCCTCCGACACCAGCAGTACCAACACCGATAGCGATACAAAGAGGTATTGCTAAATAGCCACCAGCAACACCAACCCCCGTACCTACAGCAAAGCTACCAATCTCAGTATACTTTTTCTTGGTACATTCAGCTTCGCGACCAACAGAACAAGCCTCATTTATTTCATTTAGTGAATGCAGTCCGCTAAAACCAATGCCTAAATAACCAGTGTAACGCATTGCTTTTACGTATTTAGCTGCCCGTTCGATGTGGGTAGCATAGCCTTCAATGTCACTGATCCCCGTTTCATTCCATTTGTGGGTAATAGAACTGCTGGATAGGCCAAGTGCTTTTTTTATTTTTGTATACTCTCCGAATTTCATAGCCTTATTCAGGAATCTGACTTTAAGTATTGATTCAAGCTCTTTAAACAACTGGCTACGTTGAACGTAAAATTGTTCTCCTATCAACGAGCCTCTCGTTATGTAGGTATTCTTATACGTTTCTTGAATCTCTCTGAGTATTTTTTCGATACTCTCAAAGTATTTTCCAACAGGATCAGCAGCAAGGCCAATTCCTGTATCAGCGTAGCTGGTGAGATTAGCTATGGTTGCGTAGTGTTTGTGCAGCAAGTTAGCTTCCTGGATTGTCAGCGGTTCTAACGCCGCATCAACTCGCGCTTTCGCGGCTTTCATGTGGGCAATCTGCTCGTCGTCCTGTTTCTCTGGATCAACCAGAAGCATAATCGAACCAGCTTTGTATCTTTCATCCGGGCCGTTCAGAATAGAGAATAGCTCTTTTGCCCCTGCTGGTGGGTTTTCAGTGAATAACAGGCGTTGCCACGCTTCCGTAGTACCGCCATAAGTGATAACGGCAAAACCTGCATCTATACCTGTTTTCTTTTTTGCTGTTTGGGCGTTCTGTTCCGGTTCTGACTCAATCGGCCCTGGAAGTTCAGGCATCTTGACGAGGTGAGGTAGATCAGTGTGCGTTACCGTTGCTTCTCCACCAAGTTCGTAATCATCATCCCAGTTTGAATTGATGAATTTGGATTTACAGGGGCAGGAGCTATAACTGTGTAGTGTTCCGGCAATCCTTTTGCCGTGTATGTCATCATCAAGCCCACCACAAATACGGTAAAGCCCTGGATGTTTACCACAAGTTACTTTATGCCCTTCACAGGACATATCTCTGTCAAAATGCTGGTGGTCGCTCCATCCTTCAGTGATAACGCCACCACATCGTGTCTTATCACCTCTGAATAAATAGTATCCCTTAACGCCCATCAGTGCTTACTCCCTGACACGGTCAAGAATCCTTCCGGGAGTTCGCGGCCTTCACGAAAAACCAGTTTGCTGCACGATTGTGGGGTAGAGATTATTTCATCACCATTATCAAGCATACTGCCAACGAGTGCAGCGGATGCGCCCTGCATGATTCGGGCCTTGCCAGCACCGGAAATAATAGTGGACTCGCTGCCATCAGCATATACAACCTTGTCACCTACCCGAGCAACTTGTAATCCTCCGGTAGTCGCACCGCCTGAAGCATGGCGAATGACTCCACCGCGACGGGTCAGACTTCCAACGACTGCAAACCGGAAAATGTGAGCTAACGGGCGGCTTAGATGCTGTTTTTTAATTTCCTCAAGTTCTTTCCGGGTTTTGTCATCGCAGAGTGACAAAAGCTCTTCGTCGTAAGGCGGTTGTGATTGGGCCTCATTAATTTCGGGTGTGATTTCGTTGGTATATTGCTGCATAAGTCCCTCTGCTTGTTGTGAATTAATCTTCATACGTAATTCATTGTACAAATAACACCCATGTGCCGGAAGTTGTTTTTCATAAAAATGAAACTGCGTTTTAAAATATTTATTTTGTGAATGTTATGGCGCGATTCATTTACTATCGATTATGTCGAAGCTTTTGCTGTACGGGCAATGCTGCGACTCCGTGACGAAGGTTAATGTGTAGATACTGTTGGAATAGACACACAGCGTTTTCCCGTTCGCTGTGCTTGACTGTTCCGGATTGCTCATCGTTATACGTCTAAGTTCAGAAAGACTCAGGCGCACAAAACTTGTTGAATCATTTAGTCTAAAATTCGTGTAGTATGTGCGCCCACGAATCATTGTGTGACAGCTTGTGTGGTACGTTGTTTGCCATGCTGTGTGCCATGAAATATTTACAGATCAGTGAGTTAAGTTGAGTTTTAGGCTAACTCGTTGTTTTTGAAAGCATACCAGACGCCTGGGAAGGCGACACCTTAAGGAAGCTCAATGAGCGAGAAACTGCAAAAAGTGCTGGCCCGCGCGATCCGGAAGGACGCCCGACGGTGTTTGATCGTCTGCCTAAACTGCGCGGCGCGCGCTGGATTGCCGTTGGTCGTCTGGACGTGAATACCTGCGGCCTGCTGCTGTTCACCACCGATGGCGAACTGGCCAACCGCCTGATGCACCCGAGCCGTGAAGTCGAGCGTGAGTACGCCGTTCGCGTTTTCGGCCAGGTGGATGATGATAAGCTGCGCCAGCTGTCGCGCGGCGTACAGTTAGAAGATGGTCCGGCAGCGTTTAAAACCATAATAAGACTAACGGTTAATGTTATGCGTTCCGGTGACTTGCCGCCGGAACGCGTACTTCCTTCCGCGCTATCAGGCCCTCAGTAGTCTATCCCCATCTGCGCTTTAATCCCGGCATCAAATGCATGCTTGACCGGACGCAGTTCGCTGACGGTATCGGCCAGTTCAATAATATCGCGATGACAGCCGCGGCCGGTGATGATCACCGACTGATGGGCAGGGCGCTCACGCAGGGCGCTCAGCACCGACTCCAGCGGCAGGTAATCATACGCCACCATGTAGGTCAGCTCGTCCAGCAGCACCAGATCGAGCTGGTCGTCAGCGAGCATACGGCGGGCATGCTCCCAGACCGCCAGGCAGGCGGCGGTGTCGCTGTCGCGATCCTGGGTGTTCCAGGTGAAGCCGGTGGCCATCACCTGAAATTCGACGCCGTGAGGCTCCAGCAGATTACGCTCGCCGTTAGGCCAGGTCCCCTTGATAAACTGGATCACGCCGACTTTTTTGCCATGGCCGACGGCGCGGGTCGCGGTGCCAAAGGCGGCGGTGGTTTTGCCTTTGCCGTTGCCGGTAAAGACCATCACAATGCCGCGCTCGTCCTGGGCCGCCGCCACCCGGGCGTCAACTTTATCTTTCAGCCGCTGCTGGCGTTCGCGGTAGCGTTCATCACTCATTGGGCAATTCCTGGTTTACGTCCCGGTTGGGCGTCGAAGGTCATTCCCGTCTTGCGACGACTGTCGTCACCCATCAGCCACAGATAGACGGGCATAATGTCAGCGGGGGTTTTCAGTTTCAGCGGATCTTCCGACGGGAACGCGCTGGCGCGCATTCCGGTGCGAGTGCCGCCGGGGTTGATACAGTTTACCCGCAGGTGGCGGCTTTGATACTCGTCGGCCAGCACCTGCATCATCCCTTCGGTGGCGAATTTGGAAACGGCATAGGCGCCCCAGTTGGCGCGGCCCTGACGACCGACGCTGGATGAGGTGAAGACCAGCGAGCCCGATTCCGAACGGAGTAATAAAGGAAGAAGCGCCTGGGTCAGCATAAAGGTGCCATTAACGTTCACCTGCATCACCTGCTGCCAGACCTCCGGCTTCTGCTCTTCCATTGGGCAGATGTCGCCGAGCAGGCCGGCGTTATGCAGCACGCCGTCAAGGCGGGGATAGTGCATGCTGATCTGCTGCGCCAGCTGCTGGCACGCCTGGGGCGTACAGGTGAGCAGGTCGAGGGTAAACCAGCGAGGGGGAATACCACCCTCACGCTCAATCTCCTGGGCGACGGTGCGCAGTTTGTCGTCGTTGCGACCCAGCAGGATAACGCTGGCGCTATAGCGCGCGTAGGTCAGGGCCGCTTCACGACCAATCCCGTCGCTGGCCCCGGTGACCAGGATGATGCGATCTTTCAGCAAGTGACGTTGTGGTTGATAATGCACGGCAACTCCTTGGGCGATCGGTTCCCGATCGCGCTTCATCTTTGGTATCTCACTTTTGCGCTGTTATGCCTGAAAGCGCCCGCCATTGCAATCGGCGAAGCGGAAAGTATTCACAAAATTAATATCTTGCAACGATTTCAGCCGCGCGAAAAAAAACGGAATCCGCTGCGCAGAGAACACAAAGCACAAAGACTTCTCGCCAGCGGCTGAGGTACACTGTGCAGCAACGTCAGTGCTTTACACAAGGTGAAAACGTGGAATTACTTGCTCAGTACGGCTTATTTTTAGCCAAGATCGCGACGGTTGTCGTCGCCATCGCGGTGATTGCCGCTATTATCGTCAACCTCGCTCAGCGCAAGAAGCAGCGCGGCGAGCTGCGGGTGACCAATCTTAGCGAGCATTATAAAGAGATGAAGGAATCGCTGGCGGTGGCGCTGCTGGACGGCCCGCAGCAGAAGCAGTGGCATAAGGCGCAGAAGAAAAAGCAAAAACAAGAGGCGAAGGCGGCCAAAGCGCGGGCGAAGCTGGGTAATGCCGAGCCGGAAGGCAAGCCGCGCGCCTGGGTGCTGGATTTCAAAGGCAGTATGGATGCCCATGAGGTCAATAGCCTGCGGGAAGAGATCACCGCGGTACTGGCGGCGGCGAAAGCGCGCGATCAGGTGGTGATTCGCCTGGAAAGCCCCGGCGGGGTGGTGCACGGCTACGGTCTGGCCGCCTCTCAGCTGCAGCGCTTGCGCGACAAGCAGATCCCGCTGACGGTGGCGGTCGACAAAGTGGCGGCCAGCGGCGGCTATATGATGGCCTGCGTGGCGAACAAAATTGTCTCGGCGCCGTTTGCGATCCTCGGCTCTATTGGTGTGGTGGCGCAGATCCCGAACCTGCACCGCTTCCTGAAGAATAAAGATATCGATATCGAACTGCACACCGCCGGGCAGTACAAACGAACGCTCACCATGCTGGGCGAAAATACCGAGGAAGGGCGGCGCAAGTTCCGCGAGGATCTCAATGAGACACATCATTTGTTCAAGGATTTCGTCCACCGGATGCGTCCGGGACTTGATATTGAGCAGGTGGCCACCGGCGAACACTGGTACGGGGTGCAGGCGCTGGAAAAAGGTCGACCAGGTGGTACTTGTCCGACAGCTCGTGAGCAAGATACTTAAACATGTTAAATACCGCTGTACTCTTCGGCGTCGGTAGTCCCTGCTCATCAAGGTAAAACTCACCGCTAAACACCAGGACATTGTTGCGCTGAACGACGTCGGTGGCTTCGATACCGGCTAACGTATCCTCATGTTCGCGAATAAGTTTGTTGGCTTTTTCGAGCAGCGTCTGGCGATCGATTGGTTGGGTTGTACCTTGCATAACGGACTCCTCTTTTTCTCCGCGCGTAGTTTACGCCGCGCGGCGGCGTGGGGCAAATTTTCCATGCATAAATCAGGGGTAATGGTAACCAGTGGAGAAACAGCCGTTTACTGGCGGGATTTGCTTTTGCATGCTAATAAAGTTGCGTAACGAATTTTATCAGGTACAGTGTGACGCTTTCGGCGATCTGGCAACAGATTTGCTTGACATTCGGCCAAAAATTCTTCGTGCTATGTCACCTGACGAGAAAAAGTCAGCAAACTCAAGCGCCTGGTTTTACGGAGATGAAACGGGTGTTCAGGGTTGATATTCACCGACGGTGCCGCAACATATGAGGCAGTCGCCAGTGGAGGGTGTATGAATGTGCGATGTATTCCTGGATGAATCAAATTAGGTAAAGGTGAATATGGGTAAAGCTCTCGTTATCGTTGAGTCCCCGGGTAAAGAAAAGGTAGTTTCAGAACTCAAACAGTTGGCGGAAAAAGCTGACCACATCTATCTCGCAACCGACCTTGACCGCGAAGGGGAAGCCATTGCCTGGCACCTGCGGGAAGTCATCGGCGGCGATGAACAGCGTTACAGCCGCGTGGTGTTCAATGAGATCACCAAAAACGCTATTCGTCAGGCCTTTGAAAAGCCGGGCGAACTGAATATCGATCGGGTTAACGCCCAGCAGGCGCGTCGTTTTATGGACCGCGTGGTGGGCTATATGGTTTCGCCGCTGCTGTGGAAAAAAATCGCCCGTGGTCTTTCTGCCGGGCGCGTGCAGTCCGTCGCGGTCCGCCTGGTGGTGGAGCGTGAACGTGAAATTAAAGCGTTCGTCCCGGAAGAGTACTGGGAAGTCGACGCCAGCACCACCACGCCGGGCGGTGACGCCCTGCCGCTGCAGGTGACCCATAAGGACGATAAGCCGTTCCGTCCGGTCAGCCGCGATGAGACCATGGCGGCGGTATCGCTGCTGGAAAAAGCCAGCTACAGCGTACTGGAGCGTGAAGATAAGCCGACCAGCAGCAAGCCGGGCGCGCCGTTCATCACCTCCACCCTGCAGCAGGCGGCCAGCACCCGTCTGGGCTTCGGCGTGAAAAAGACCATGATGATGGCTCAGCGACTCTATGAGGCAGGGCACATCACCTATATGCGTACCGACTCCACCAACCTGAGTCAGGACGCGCTGAACATGGTTCGCGGCTACATCAGCGACAAATTTGGCAAAAAATATCTGCCGGATAGCGCGAACCAGTACGCCAGCAAAGAAAACTCGCAGGAAGCGCACGAAGCGATTCGTCCGTCTGATGTGAACGTGCTGGCGGAAACGCTGAAAGATATGGAAGCGGATGCGCAGAAGCTTTATCAGCTGATCTGGCGCCAGTTTGTCGCCTGTCAGATGACGCCGGCGCAGTACGACTCCACCACGCTGACCGTGGCTGCGGGTGATTTCAAACTGAAAGCGCGCGGTCGCACTTTACGTTTCGACGGCTGGACAAAAGTCATGCCGGCGCTGCGCAAGGGCGATGAAGACCGGACGCTGCCGCTGGTCAAACAGGGCGACCGCCTGAGCCTGGTGGAGCTGACGCCTGCGCAGCACTTTACCAAGCCGCCGGCGCGTTTCAGCGAGGCCTCGCTGGTGAAAGAGCTGGAAAAACGCGGGATTGGCCGTCCGTCGACCTACGCGTCGATCATTTCGACCATTCAGGATCGCGGCTACGTGCGGGTGGAAAACCGTCGTTTTTACGCCGAAAAAATGGGCGAGATCGTTACCGACCGGCTGGAAGAAAACTTCCGCGATCTGATGAACTACGATTTTACCGCGCAGATGGAGGATCGCCTCGACCAGGTTGCGAACCACCAGGCCGAGTGGAAAGAGGTGCTGAACCACTTCTTCGGCGATTTTACCACCCAGCTGGCGACGGCAGAGAAAGATCCGGAAGAGGGCGGCATGCAGCCGAACCCGATGGTGCTTACCAGCATCGACTGCCCGACCTGCGGCCGTAAAATGGGGATCCGTACCGCCAGCACCGGCGTTTTCCTCGGCTGTTCGGGCTATGCCTTGCCGCCGAAAGAGCGGTGCAAAACCACCATCAACCTGGTGCCGGAGAACGAAGTCCTCAACGTGCTGGAAGGCGATGACGCGGAAACCAACGCGCTGCGCGCCAAACGTCGCTGCCAGAAGTGTGGGACGGCGATGGACAGCTACCTTATCGATCCTAACACGCGTAAGATCCTGCGCAATGGCGAAGTGGCTCCGCCGAAGGAAGATCCGGTGCCGCTGCCGGAGCTGCCGTGTGAGAAGTCTGACGCCTACTTTGTGCTGCGCGACGGGGCGGCGGGCGTCTTCCTGGCGGCCAACACCTTCCCGAAATCACGGGAAACGCGTGCGCCGCTGGTGGAGGAGCTGTACCGCTTCCGCGATCGTCTGCCGGAAAAACTGCGTTATCTCGCCGATGCGCCGCAGCAGGATCCGGAAGGCAATAAAACGCTGGTACGCTTTAGCCGTAAAACCAAGCAGCAGTACGTGGCGTCTGAAAAAGAGGGCAAAGCGACCGGCTGGTCAGCTTTCTTTATCGACGGTAAGTGGACGGAAGCCAAAAAGTAATGGCGTTCGTTCGGGCAGGAAAAGCGCGCTTTTCCTGCTCAGGCGACCGGCAGAGAGAGTGCATTTCTCTGCCGTGTCGTCTTCCCCTCTTTGCGTTAATTTCCTCCCCTTATAACCACCTATATTATTTTTCGTTAGCGTCTATACAGTGTTGATATAAATGATATAGTGGTTATAGTTAATGCCTTTTTTATTATTAAAACGTCTTATACATCATCGCTTTCAGGATGCATTGCGGCGCCACTACGGCCAACTGCCGGGAGCCCAGGGCCTTCATCGGCGACAAGTTGCCTGAACGTAAAGTGTATTAAGCGGCTTCATTTTACGCGCAAACGGATATCAGCCATGAAACTACAACAGCTTCGCTACATCGTTGAGGTGGTTAACCATAACCTGAATGTTTCATCCACCGCCGAAGGGCTCTATACCTCCCAGCCGGGTATCAGTAAGCAGGTCCGCATGCTGGAGGATGAGCTGGGCATTCAGATCTTTGCCCGCAGCGGTAAACACTTAACCCAGGTGACGCCGGCCGGGCAGGAGATCATCCGCATCGCCCGCGAAGTGCTGTCGAAAGTCGATGCCATCAAATCTGTCGCCGGAGAGCATACCTGGCCTGACAAAGGGTCTCTTTACGTCGCCACCACCCATACCCAGGCGCGCTATGCGTTACCGGGAGTGATCAAGGGGTTTATTGAACGCTACCCGCGGGTGTCGCTGCATATGCATCAGGGCTCGCCGACTCAGATTGCGGAGGCTGTGTCGAAAGGCAATGCCGATTTCGCCATCGCCACCGAGGCGCTACATCTGTATGACGATCTGGTGATGCTGCCATGCTATCACTGGAACCGGTCGATTGTAGTGACCCCCGAGCATCCTCTGGCCACCAAGGGCTCGGTGTCCATAGAGGAACTGGCCCAGTATCCATTGGTAACCTATACCTTTGGTTTTACCGGCCGCTCCGAACTGGATACCGCGTTTAACCGTGCGGGCCTGACGCCGCGCATTGTTTTTACCGCCACCGATGCCGACGTCATCAAAACCTATGTTCGCCTGGGGCTGGGGGTAGGGGTAATCGCCAGCATGGCGGTGGATCCGGTCTCTGACCCGGATCTGGTGAAGCTGGATGCGAACGGTATTTTCAGCCACAGCACCACTAAGATAGGTTTCCGCCGTAGCACCTTCTTACGAAGCTACATGTATGATTTTATTCAACGTTTTGCTCCCCATTTGACCAGGGACGTGGTAGATACCGCGGTGGCTTTACGCTCGAATGAAGATATTGAAGCGATGTTCAAAGATATAAAACTTCCGGAAAAATAACCCTGAAAATAATAATGGCACTCCCTGCGAGGAGTGCCATTAACTATGATGGACTGTATTTAACAACTTAAACCTCGAACCAATCACAAAATTAATAATTTTTGGCAACACGTTTTTCATTATGCCCGCCGCGATCAAATAACCGGTTAAATATATTCCATCAGGCCTAAATTCACTGGATTAATCTTTTATCCATAATTAAGATTTATCTGTACCTGATGATTTGAGCAATTGGTGGTGACAATATGATAAGTAATATCGATTACATGAAACTGGCGATGTCATACGAGAATGACAAAACCGAAATCGATCCCGTTCTGCGTAGTCGCGTATGGGGCGTAGTGTTGGTAGGGTTGGCGATGTTCTGGAGCATCATCGCGCTCACCATCTGCAACATCTGGATTGTCAGCTAAAGCTGTAGGTCATCGTTGTAGATACATGTCATTTTTATGACAGTGAAAGGAAACTGTAATATAAAATCAGTGACCGGCAATACAGGGAGAATATATTTTGCCGCTGGATTCATCCAACCTGAAATCACTCACCAGAGCTAATCACTGCCAGCTGGCCGATTAGCTCTTTTTTTGTCCTCGTGTACTAATACAATATCGGCATACGCCCTCTTTGCACTATTTTGGTGCTATTTCGCCTGCTCTCGGATAATTCCCGTTTCCTCTCTCTCTGTCTCGTCGTATTTAGCAATTTGGGTTGTTATCAAAGTGTTATGCTCAGTATGTGTTATCTTTAATGGAGACCCTGAGGAGAATCAGGGTATGCCATCCCTGAGATAAAGGAGGAGCTATGTCGTCAACCCTACGAGAAGCCAGTAAGGACACGCTGCAGGTCAACGAGAAACGCCTTGGCGGCGATACGGCGAAGGTTAATCCGCTATCGCCGGTTGACCTGGTGATCGACCACTCGGTGACCGTTGACCGCTTCGGCGACGACGAGGCCTTCGAAGACAACGTCCGCCTGGAAATGGAGCGGAACCACGAACGCTACGCTTTTCTGCGCTGGGGGCAGCAGGCCTTCAGCCGCTTCAGCGTGGTGCCGCCGGGCACCGGTATTTGCCACCAGGTGAACCTGGAATACCTCGGCCGGGCGGTCTGGAGCGAGGAGGTGAACGGCCAGTGGATGGCGTGGCCGGATACGCTGGTGGGCACCGACTCCCATACCACCATGATTAATGGTCTTGGCGTGCTGGGCTGGGGCGTGGGCGGGATTGAAGCGGAAGCCGCTATGCTGGGCCAGCCGGTGTCAATGCTGATCCCCGATGTTGTTGGCTTTAAGCTCAGCGGCAAACTGCGCGAAGGCATCACCGCCACTGACCTGGTACTGACGGTTACCCAAATGCTGCGTCAGCATGGCGTCGTCGGCAAGTTTGTTGAATTCTACGGTGACGGCCTGGATACCTTACCCCTTGCCGACAGGGCGACCATCGCCAATATGGCGCCGGAGTATGGCGCCACCTGTGGCTTTTTCCCTATCGATGACGTAACGCTCAGCTATATGCGTCTCAGCGGCCGTAGCGAAGAACAGGTCGCGCTGGTGGAAGCCTACGCTAAAGCCCAGGGCATGTGGCGCCAGCCTGGCGATGAGCCGGTCTTTACCAGTACCCTGGCGCTGGATATGAGCAGCGTCGAAGCGAGCCTCGCCGGGCCGAAGCGACCGCAGGATCGCGTGGCGCTGGGCGATGTTCCGAAAGCCTTCGCCGCCAGCGGCGAGCTGGAGGTTAACCACCTTCAGCGTCAGCGTCAGCCGGTTGACTATACGCTGAACGGGCATCACTATTCGCTACCGGATGGCGCGGTGGCTATTGCAGCGATTACCTCCTGCACCAATACCTCTAACCCCAGCGTGTTGATGGCCGCCGGCCTGCTGGCGAAAAAAGCCGTCGAACGCGGCCTGCAGCCGCAGCCGTGGGTGAAAGCTTCTCTGGCCCCAGGCTCGAAAGTGGTGTCGGATTATCTGGCCCATGCCGGCCTGACGCCTTACCTCGACCAGCTCGGCTTCAATCTGGTGGGATATGGTTGCACCACCTGTATCGGTAACTCCGGTCCATTGCCTGAACCTATCGAAGAAGCGATCAAAAAAGGCGATCTGACCGTCGGGGCAGTGCTCTCCGGTAACCGTAACTTTGAAGGGCGTATTCATCCGCTGGTGAAAACCAACTGGCTGGCCTCGCCGCCGTTGGTGGTCGCCTATGCGCTGGCGGGGAACATGAATATCGACCTCACCCGCGAGCCGTTGGGACAGGGCAAGAATGGCGAGCCGGTCTATCTGAAAGATATCTGGCCGAGCGGGGAGGAGATTGCCCGCGCGGTGGAACAGGTCTCCACCGAGATGTTCCGCAAAGAGTACGCGGAAGTGTTTTCCGGCACTGAGGAGTGGAAGGCGATCAAGGTGGAGGCGTCAGATACCTACGACTGGCAGGAGGACTCGACCTATATTCGCTTGTCGCCGTTCTTTGACGAGATGGGCGCCGAGCCGCTGCCGGTAGAGGATATTCGCGGCGCGCGGATCCTCGCCATGCTGGGCGACTCAGTCACCACGGACCACATTTCGCCCCGATGGCGATTTACGATGCGGCGATGCTGTACAAGGCTGAGGGCACACCGCTGGCGGTGATTGCCGGTAAGGAGTATGGCTCAGGTTCCAGCCGTGACTGGGCGGCGAAGGGGCCGCGCCTGCTGGGGATTCGGGTAGTGATCGCCGAGTCCTTCGAGCGTATCCACCGTTCCAACCTGATCGGAATGGGCATCTTGCCGCTGGAGTTCCCGCAGGGCGTCACCCGCAAAACGCTGCGGTTGACCGGGGAAGAGCGGATTGATATCAGCAATCTGCAGTCGCTTCAGCCTGGCGCTACGGTGCCGGTGACCCTGACTCGCGCTGACGGCTCGCAGGAAGCGATCCCTTGTCGGTGCCGTATCGACACGGCGACAGAACTCACCTACTACCGCAACGACGGCATCCTGCACTACGTTATTCGTAATATGCTGTGAAACAAAGGGCCAGCATCGCTGGCCCTTTTTCGGTTATTCCACCGGTTTATTCCGTCGGCTTGCTGTTCAGCAGATGGCCCATCTTGGCGGCTTTGGTGTCCAGATAGTGAGCGTTTTTCGGGTTACGCCCGACGATCAGCGGCACCCGCTCCACAATGTTGATCCCGGCTTCGGTAAGAATTTCCACTTTTTTCGGGTTATTGGTTAATAACCGCACCTGCTCAACGTTGAGCAATTTGAACATGTCGGCGCACAAGGTGAAATCGCGCTCATCGGCGGCGAAGCCAAGCTGATGGTTCGCTTCGACAGTGTCGTAGCCCTGATCCTGCAGCGCGTAGGCGCGGATCTTATTCAATAAACCAATGTTGCGTCCTTCCTGGCGGTGATAGAGCAGGATCCCCCGACCTTCTTCAGCGATATGCGACAGGTTTCCCGCTATTTTGCCACAACGCCTGGACGTTCTCCTAATCGCGAACGGTTAGCCGTGTGGAAAGCGCACAAACGATCTACTTTCCGCTATGATGTTCATCTACAAGGAGAAGGAGAGAAAATGCTGTTGATAGCCCGACGAACTGCTCTCGCGGCGGCGCTGCTGCTGGTTATGCCCCTCACGGTCTGGCTTTCCGGGTGGCTGTGGCAGCCTGGACTGCCGGTTGCCATGTTGAAAAGCCTGTGGTGGGTGACGGAAACGGTGACCCAGCCGTGGGGAATTATCACTCATGTCGTGCTTTGCGGCTGGTTCCTCTGGTGTCTGCGCTTTCGCCTGCGCGCGGCGTTGATCCTGTTCCTTATCCTTGCCGCCGCTATCCTGGCGGGACAGGGGGCGAAATCCTGGGTCAAGGCGCGGGTCCAGGAGCCGAGACCGTTCGTCATCTGGCTGGAAAACACAAGGCAGGTGCCGGTGACGCAATTCTACGCGTTAAAGCGTAAAGAACGCGCTAAACTGGTGCATGAACAGCTGGCGCAGGCGCAGGACATTCCGTCATTTTTACGCAAACACTGGCAGAAGGAGACGGGGTTTGCTTTCCCGTCAGGTCACACCATGTTTGCCGCCAGCTGGGCGTTACTCGCTGCGGGGCTGCTGTGGCCGCGTCGCCGCTGGGGCACAATCGCGGTGCTGCTGGTGTGGGCGACGGCGGTGATGGGCAGTCGCCTGGCGCTGGGCATGCACTGGCCGCTGGATCTCATCGTCGCCACGCTGATCTCCTGGCTGCTGGTCACGGTGGCCTGCTGGCTGACGCAGCGCCTTTGTGGGCCGCTCTCGCCGCCCAGAGAAGAGGCGCAGGATATTAAAAAACGGATGCCTGAAGCGGAATAATGTTGATTTTAGCGGCATCCGACCGCATATCCTGAAGAGTTGCCATGCTTTTTCATTCCACCGCTGCGGCGAAAATGATACTTTATAGGGCTGAAAGCGGGCTTTTTTCGCGCAACCCACATAACGGGAAGTCATGTGAAATATTTACTCATTTTCTTACTGGTGTTAGCAATCTTCGTCATTTCAGTGACGCTGGGGGCGCAGAATGACCAACAGGTCACTTTCAACTATTTACTCGCTCAGGGTGAATTCCGCATATCGACGCTGCTGGCGGTGCTGTTTGCCGCGGGCTTTGCCATTGGCTGGCTGATCTGCGGCCTGTTCTGGCTGCGGGTGCGTGTCTCACTGGCGCGCGCGGAGCGGAAAATTAAGCGTCTTGAGCATCAGATTGCCCCCGTCAGCCCGGCGGCTGTCGACGCAGGCGTGCCTGCGGTGAAGGAATAACCTCTTATGCTGGAGTTGTTGTTTCTGCTTTTACCCGTTGCCGCCGCTTACGGCTGGTACATGGG